>ENA-OBIO01000899-OBIO01000899.1-metagenomes-genome-assembly--contig:-NODE-899-length-13508-cov-2.78406_pt1 | contig 13508 bp, 7 predicted proteins | sample MGYA00153383_OBIO01 | MGnify analysis MGYA00153383 | reverse complement strand
TTATCTGCATCAAAGGCGAGGGCTCCCCAACTCCAATCACTTGCAGAAACACCACTAAAGTTTCCCGCTTCTACAAAATGATTGTTTTTATTATTGATGAAAAGGCAATTTTTCATAAACTGTCTATAGAATCCTTGTTTTTCTCTTGTTCGATAGAGATCAATATTATCAAATGAACCTAATGTTTTTAAACGAAAATCTTCATCCGGAAGCATATCTGTAGTAAAAAGATCATTGTAACCATCATTATTAAAGTCGCTCATATCAGAACCCATAGAAGAGAAACTGCTGTGTTCCATCCATTGCTCCGCTTCATCTTTAAAAGTGCCATCTTTTTGATTGATGTATAAATATTCTCTTTCGTAAGAATCATTGGCAACTAAAATATCAGGATATCCGTCATTATTAAGGTCACCAACTGAAACCCCTAATCCAAAGCTCATTAAACTTCCATGAATACCAGCAGCCTTGGTAACTTCTGTAAAGTGATTACCATCATTTCTAAATAAATGATCTCCTCCCCCCTTTAAAAAATTGGCTACTTTCCACTCGGCCTCAGGCAAAGCTCTTAAGTTATTATACCCAAGGTTGTTTACCGGCACAGGACTATTATTGATCATAAAGCAGTCCAAATCTCCATCCATATCATAATCAAAAAAAGAAACCTGGGTTGTGTAAGCAACTATATCCAATCCATATTTTGCGGCAGATTCGGTAAAAGTAAGATCATGGTTATTAATGTATAACTTATTTCGTCTGTTACCATTTTTCATGTGTCCGGAATTACAAACGTAGATATCAAGCCAGCCATCGTTATTAATATCTACCAGTACAACACCGGTACTCCACATGCTATCCTGCTTTAAACCAGATTTTGCAGTTATATCTTCAAACTTAAAATTTCCTTTATTGAGATATAATTTATTTTCTTCCATGTTGGAGGTGAAAATTATATCAGCAAGTCCGTCATTATTAATGTCGCCCGTGGCAACACCACCTCCATTGTAGTAATTTCGAAAATAAAAGCTATTTTCTAATTCCCCATCTACAACTTTATTATTAAAATTTATACCAGTACTATCTGCCAATTGAAATAAAGGAATAATTTTTGGAGACCTACAAGATAAAAAAAACAGAAATATTGGAATTATTTTTAAAAAATATCTCATTATAAATCACTTAGTAATACAATTAAAGCACATTAAAAAAAAGTAACGTAGTCTATTTAAAAGAACAGAAAAAAAATACACCAGAATTTGCTCGACTGGTTTATCTAAAATTATTAACGTAAAAAAACTAAAGGCCATTATAATAATGACCTTTAGTTTTAATATAAAATTTCGTATTTAATTAGTAGCCAGGATTAGGCTTTAAATTAGGATTAGCAGCTAATTGACCATTAGGAATAGGAAACAAAAGATATTTTGCATCACTAGTTTGAGGCTTTTCCTGCATTGGTAATAAGAATTTACCAAAACGAATTAAATCCTGTCTTCTCCATGTTTCAAGATAAAGCTCTCTTCCTCTTTCATCAATCATATTGTCAAGCGTTAAAGCAGCAAGCGCACTAGCACCTCTGTTTACACGTAGTTTATTAACTATTACCAATGCTCCGGCAGCATTGCTAGTTCTTAGTAAAGCTTCAGCTTTCATCAATAAAACATCACCAAGTCTAAAAATAACATAATCATTATCTACATTACCATTGTCATCAAATTGAAAATCAATTGGATATTTGTAGGCACGAATACCAGTTACTTCAAGGTTAGTTCCTTTTTCAACAATTTTTACGTCAGGTGTAAAAATCAATGGAGCTTGGGTTCTATCTTTTAAAGCAGCACCGGTTGTCATATCATATTGCTGACCAGCCAAAAAGCCTACATTAACTGCTTTAGCCGGATTTAAAGGGGCTTTAGCAGAAGAATCAGATGGTTCAAATTTATTATAAAAATCAGATAAGGTTGTAAAGCCATTCCAGCCAGAAGGAGCCTGATTGTAATGCATTGTCATATGCCATCTTGATCTAAGACCACCTGACTCTGTACCACCAACATTTAATTGGGTCCAGATATTTTCTTTACCAATAGCATCATTATTAGGAGCAAAATTATCAAAATAATTTGCACTAAAAGAATAAGGTCCTGCTGAAATTAAATCAGCCAAACTTACTACCTGAGCCATATCAGCTGCATCAAAAGTTGGTGTAGCCCTATTTGCAATTGCACCTTTATTTAAATAACATTTCATTAATAAAACTCTTGCTGCATTTTTATTGGCAATTGTAACTGGTCCATCGGGAAGTGTTGGAATAATTTCATTTAGCTCTTTAATAATATAGGTTAAGGCTTCTGTTCCTTTTCTAACTTTTGAAGCGCCTACTGCACTTTCGCCAGGCTCACGGTAAGGAACCTGATCAAAATAATCTAAAGTTAGAAATTGAGCAAAAGCGCGTAATAATCTTGCTTCTGCTGCTTGTTGAGGACTTGGGCTAAAACGTAAAATATCGGTTGCAATAAAATTGGCTGTTCCTAATCCGGAAAATACATCCTTTACATGTGCATTATCCCCATCGAACCTATGCGCATGAATTACACGCCATGCACCATTATCATCCCAATCACCACCACGTGTTGGTCCAATTAATTCGTCGGTAGACATAGCGCCTAAGGCTAATAAATTTCCCTGATCCTGAAAAGGACTACGCATACTATTATAGGCAGACTTCAGTAAGGCAGGCACATTTGCACCTCCTGTAGCGGAAGCACTTAAATTAACATCACCAGTTAATTTTTCTTCTAATTTAGTACAGCTTGTAATTGCCAAAGCAAGAAAAGCCATACCTATCAAAACTTTCTGTTTCATACTTTTTTTAATTAAAATAATTTATAAAGAAATATTTACACCAAATGTTACCGTTCTGGCAGATGGGTACGGTATGTACTCAATTCCAACAGAAGGAACACCATTTACACCTTTATCAGTGTTAACCTCAGGATCAAATCCGGAATATTTAGTTATTACCAATAAATTTTGTCCAGTAACATAAACGTTTACACCTCTAAAAGTTTTGCCTATATTACCAATAGCATAAGAAATTGTTGCATTTGTCAATTTTAAATAATCACCTTTTTCTAAAAATCTTGAAGAAGCAGTTACCGGATTGGCAAATGATTCTTTAATTGGATCTTGATAAACAGACAAAGCGATGTTTTTACCATTATTTATACTTCCTACATTAATTACATTATTTAAAGTATTGTTATAAATAAGTTGTCCAAAAGCACCATTCATATTAGCTGTAAAAGATAATTTTTTATACTGTACAGTTGAACTTAATCCAACTAAGGTTTTAGGGTTTGGACTACCTGCATAATATAAAACGTCTCCGCCATCAGCATAATTAGCTAAACCGGTTGCTTTATCAAATCCAAGAAATTTTCTTGTAACAAAAGAATTGATAGGAAGATTGTTTCTTATCACTTCAACGGTTGATCCGGAAATTCCCTGGCCATCCAAAGCACCTGTATTTATTGAAGATGGTAAACCAGATACATTATTCTTGATAAAAGTAGCATTTACACCTAAATCCCAATTAAAGTCACTACCCTTAATGATAGAAGCATTAACTGCAAACTCAAAACCTTTATTTACTATATTACCAGCTAAATTATTCCAGGTTACAGCACCGGCCGCTCCAAAAGGAACAATTGACTCACTTGGAAATAATAAATCAGTTGTTTTTTTATTGAAATAATCAACAGTAAACGTTACTCTATTATTTAGTAAAGTAATGTCAGTACCAATATTATACTGTCTGTCAGACTGCCATTTTAAATTTTCGTTTGCATTATTTACAATATTTAATGAAATACCGTCTCCGCCGAAACCATATCTACGGATAGCAGAACCAGATGGAAATTCCTGATTACCAGTTTTACCCCATCCACCGCGAATTTTCATTGAATTTATAAAATCAAATCTGAAAAAACTTTCTTTACTAATGTTCCAGGCACCTGAAAAAGATGGGAAATAACCATACTTATTTTTAACACCAAATTTTGAAGAACCATCAGCTCTGAATGTAGCTGTTAAAAGGTATTTATCATTATAGTTTAAATTAGCTCTGCCAAAATAAGATTGAATTTCATAACTAGGATCTGAAAAAGAACCAATACCTCTGTTAGTTGGATTAGAATATTGAATATAATTGGTAAAATCTAAACCATAATTTCCAAAACCACCACCTGCAGCACCATAACCATTCATGCTAAATCCACTATTAGTGTATTTTAAATATTCATATCCTACAAGAGCAGTAAGATTTAGTTTACTTGTTAATGCATGATTAAAATTTAAAGTATGAGTTGCTTGTTGTGTCATTAATTCATTAGAACCAATCAAAGCCCTTCCTTTATCCTGAACATCATTAAAATTAATAAAAGGTTGAATAGAGGTTCTTCTGGTGCCTGCACCATAATTTACACTATACAAAAATCTATACTCTAAAGATTTACTAAATTTATAATAAGGAGAAATACTTGCCAGAATAGTAGTTACTTTAGATCTGTCTGTAACAGCTTCGCTAACAGCCAATGGATTTATTAAATCTCCACCTCTTACTACATTAAATGAATCTGCAGTATTTGCATTGTTTCGCAATTTTAATAATTTGGTTGGATTCCATTGTAGTGCATTTCCAATTAAACTACCACGTGAACCTGCATTATTAGATATCGGAGCAATTTCTTCTGAATATTGACTTGGTATAATATTAACATCTAAGCCAAGTTTTTTGCTATCTAAAAATTTAAAATTTGCACTTAAATTAGCCGTATACTTTTTAATTCCTGTTTTTCTAACAATGCCTGTTTGATCAAGCGTACCGAAAGACAAACGAAATTTTGCATTGTCGTTACCACCACTTTTAGCAATATTTGAAAATCCTGTAGATGCTCCAATATCCATTTTGGTTTGTCCTGACTGACCTCTTTTAGTAGTAATTAAAACTACACCATAAGCAGCTCTTGATCCATAAATAGCAGTTGCAGAAGCGTCTTTTAATATATCCATTGTAGCTATATCAGATGGATTGATAAAATTTAGAGGGTTACTACCCGGATTGCTTCCACCTAATCCTACATCACCTAAGCCTGGTTTTGGAGATCTTCCATCTAAAGGAACTCCATCAACAATGTATAATGGTTGACCTGTACCTGTAACAGTAGAATTACCACGAATTTTAACCGTAGAAGCACCGCCTGGTGCACCTGAGTTATTTATCATTTGAACACCGGCAACTTTACCCTGAATTAATTGATCAGCAGAAGTGTAAGTTCCTTTGTTAAAATCTTTTGCTTGTACTGTAGATACCGCACCAGTAAGGTCTTTTTTCCTTGCAGTTCCGTAACCTATAACTACAACTTCATTTAAACTTGTGTTTGATGAAACCATAGAAACGGCCACTTCAGATTTGCCGTTTACATATACTTCCATCTTGTCAAAACCTGCACCTGAAAGTATAACCTTTACAATTCCATCAGCCGTTGATAAATTAAAGGTTCCATCTGTACTTGTAGCTGTACCAACTTTTTTACCGGAAACTGTAATACCCTGAACTGATATTCCGGCTATTACAGAACCATCTTTGGAATCGGTAACCTTTCCTTTAAATTCTTTATTTTGGGCAAAAGCCATCGTTGAAAACATGGCAAGGCACATGCAAATAATGCCTGTAGCAAGTTTTTTTAAATTCATAATCAGTTAGTTGTTTGTGATAAATAAACTACACATTTACCTTGAGCGGATCGCGTATAAAGAAATTATTAGGAGGATAATTTGGAGTATTTCAATATCAGCAACAGTTAAAGTAATTGTAATCGTTGAGTAAATTTATAACTTTCCTTTAACAAGAGAAATTATTTAGATATTAATTTTACCGCAAACGTTTGCGAAAATGTTTGCGGAGGATAAAATAATATTATGTTTATTAGTAAAACCGTTGATTAATTTAGCATTTTAATTATAATATGTATATAAATTGCTGATTTACAATTAGTTAAATAATAAATTGTTATATTTATAATTAATCATTCGTTAAAATATCTACACACATTAAAATTATATCAGAATTGGTAAACTTGCATTTAAACATATTTCTTTTTTTATTAATGCAGTTTAAATGTATTTAATTTATTAAATTTTAATTAATACATTTTTTGTTTTCCTTTTTTGTAAAGCACAAAAAAACCTTCAATAATTTGAAGGTTTTACTTTTTATAATTGATGGGTTAGTAACGTTTATATAAATTGAGTGTTTTTATGTTTACCAATATTTTTACCTTTTTCATAATATTTTATGGGATAAATATCGGGAGACTGTATTAATTTTTGTAAAAGATTTTTAAAGAATTGTTTAACCGGAGATGGTCTGTTTGCAATTGTTGTGGTTATCATGATATAGAATTTTATAGATGGATAACGGCAATAATTAACAATTATTGCAAAATACATATATATAATATTATACAAGTTTCATTAACCTTTCTACAGCTATCTCAAGCGTATCCTCCTTTTTTACAAAACAAAATCTTATTACTTTATTATTAACCGGTTGAGTATAAAATGCAGATACAGGGATGGTTGCTACACCAACATCTTTAATTAACCTGATGGCGAAATCCCTTTCAGTTTCATCAGATATTGCAGCATAACTATATAATTGAAAATAACTTCCGGATGATGCTATAGGTTTAAACTTGGTTTGCATCATTAAATTTTGAAAATAATCCCGCTTTTGCTGCACTTCTTCTCCCAAATTAATATAATGATTTGATTGGTTTAAAAAATAAGCCAATCCATACTGTACAGGCGTATTGCAACTAAAACTATTAAACTGGTGCATTTTTCGATATTCTTTCATTAAAGTTGCCGGTGCTACACAATAACCAAGTTTCCAACCGGTGCAGTGAAAAGTTTTGCCAAAAGAAAAGCAGACAAAACTTCTTTCTAATAAATCGGGATACCGTAAAATACTTTCATGCTTTTTTTTATCAAAAACCAAATGTTCATACACTTCATCACTCAAAATAAAAATGCCGGTATCTTTTACAATACTGCGCAACTCCTCAATATCAACATTGCTTAAAATACTTCCTGAAGGATTATGCGGATTATTTAAAACGATCAATTTTGTTTTTGCAGTTATGGATTTTTTTACCAACTCCCAATCTATGTTATACGAAGGGTGCAGTAGGGGAATTAAAACCGGTACCCCGCCGTTAAGCAATATATTTGGAATATAACTGTCGTAAGCCGGCTCAAAAACAATTACTTCATCTCCAAAATTTAATAGTGTAGTTAAAGCGGTATAAATGGCGTAAGTGCCGCCCGGAGTAACAGTTATCTCACTATCTGCGTTAATTACTGCTGCATACAGTTGCTCTATTTTATTTGCAATGGCCTCGCGTAAAATTGGTAAGCCATTCATGTGGGTGTATTGATTGTGCCCATCCTGCATTGCTTTAGTTACTAATGCGATTAACCGGGGATCCATCATAAAATCCGGAAACCCTTGTCCTAAATTAATGGCATTATGAATGGTTGCCAAAGTATTTATTTCGGTAAATATTGTAGTGCCAACTGCGGGTAACTTACTTATTATTGTGGGAGATATCATATTTTAAATTCAATATGAATAAATGTACGCGATGCATTTTATATATTAATATAAGGTTGATTGCTAAACCTAAAATTATTATAAAAAGCTAGTTTTATTTTACTCTTACTAAACCGCAACTCCTTCAAAATATTTTATTTAACATTTGAGTGTTGCTTTTAATTTTTTATTAACCAAAAAGGTAAGATTAAACGAACTGTAAGCTTTATATATTTTCAGGTAAGAATATTGGTGCAGATTTTTATCTCAAGAATAAAATATTGGTGTAGAAATATTTGGTTCTTCGGCAAAATTAGAGGAAATCCTATTTTATGTTTATTTGGTATAATTTATATAAAACTATTTTAAGCCTATACCCTCCTTAGCTTTCATTAATTATAAAGTGCTTTATATATAACTATTCAAAATGCCCGTTCCAATAATTTTAACCAGGAGCCAACAAATATTTAAGGTTAAAATATTGGTCCAAATAAATTTCCGACACAGGCTCATATAAAATTAATTTACTTTATTCTATAAAAATTTATTCTTGTTTATAGAAATAACACTTTAAATAAAATCTATTTTTAAAAATTAATATACAAAAAATAAAAAATTTTTAAATATTACTATATTAATAAAAATTATACTGCATTAAAATTATTACAAAAATTTATCGCCTTTATTTCTTTTTACTTCGGCCACATATTCTTTAATTTCCTGCTCCTTGTCTTTTTTACATATTAATAATACGTCTTCAGTATCTACCACTATAAAATCATCAAGTCCCTGTATTAATACCAATTTTTTATTGTCTGCATGAATCATGTTTTTAGTTGCATCAATAATCATAACATTATTTCCTGAAACTGCATTCTCCAAATAATCTTTTTCGAGGTTATCGTAGGCGCTTGCCCATGTACCCAAATCGCTCCACCCAAAAGCAGATGGTATAATATAGACATTGTCTGCCTTTTCCATCACACCATAATCAATAGAAATATTTACACATTGAGGGTAAATGCGTTCAATGGCTTCTTTTTCATTATCCGTACTAAAATTTAATTTTTCTGCATCAAACACATCATGCATTTCGGGTAAAAATGTTTCAAAAGCTTTTACTATATTCTTAACCTGCCAAACAAATATGCCTGCATTCCATAAAAAATCGCCGCTCGAAATAAAGGTTCTCGCCAATTCCCGATCCGGCTTTTCAGTAAAAGTTTTTACTTTAAATACATTATCACTAACCGAATGTTCTTCGTGCTGAATATAGCCATACCCGGTATTGGGGTGTGTAGGTTTTATACCCAATGTTACCAATGCTTTTATATTGGCAGTAAAATAAAGTGCCTGTAAACAAGTATTTTTAAAGCCAGTCGGGTCAAGTATTATATGGTCTGCCGGGGCACATATCATATTTGCCTCAGGGTTTAATTGCATTAATTTATAAGAAATATAGGCAATGCAGGGAGCTGTATTTTTGCGCGAAGGTTCGCATAAAATATTTTCCGGTTTTAAATCAGGTAATTGTTCTGCTACAATGTCTTTGTATTGAAGGGCTGTAACAACAAAAATATTTTCAACAGGTACAAATAAAGTAAACCTGTCAAAGGTGGATTGTATCAGGGTTCTGCCCGTATTTAAAATATCAAGAAACTGTTTGGGGTAATCTGTACGACTGAGTGGCCAAAACCTGCTGCCAATACCACCAGCCATAATTGCTACGTAGTTATTTTTATCCATACCTTTTCGTCTAATTTTCAACGCAAATGTATTGAAATTGATTTAAGAAGAATAAGCTCATTATATAATACCTTCTTTAATAAGATCATGAAGATGTATGATACCTGCATAGTTTCCATTATCTAAAACTACCAACTGGCTTATGTTTTGTGTTTTTAGTATTTCTAAAGCAGTCACTGCCAATACATTTGCTTCAACCGTTTTTGGATTTTTACTCATAATATCTTTCGCCAGTAATTGTGAAAAACTTTCTGTTTTGGTAAGCATGCGCCTCAAATCTCCATCCGTAATAATGCCGGTAACCAAATTATTTTCGCCTAAAACCACAGTGGTGCCTAAGCGCTTTCGCGTCATCTCAACAATTACTTCATTAATAGTGGCATTATCAGGTACAGAAGGCATTTCATTTTGTGCAGCCAAATCTCTTACGCGTAAATATAATTTTTTACCCAGCATACCTCCCGGATGAAATTTGGCAAAATCAGCAGCGTCAAATCCTTTTTTTTCCATCAGACAAACCGCAAGCGCATCTCCCATTACCATTTGAGCCGTGGTACTTGTTGTAGGCGCAAGGTTATTTGGGCAGGCTTCCTGATTAATCGTTGTATTTAAAATAATATCACAATGTTTGGCTAAAAAGCTGGTCAAATTGCCTAAAATAGCAATAATAATATTGCCAAAGTTTTTAATAAGGGTAACCAATACTTTTATTTCAGGACTATCACCGCTTTTACTTATAATAATAATGATATCATCCTGCTGCACCATACCTAAGTCGCCATGTATTGCATCTGCAGCATGCATAAACAAAGCCGGCGTACCGGTACTATTAAAAGTTGCTACTACTTTTTGGGCAATTATAGCACTTTTACCAATTCCTGTAATTACTAGTCTGCCCTTTGAAGCTGCAATTTTTTCTACTGCATTTTCAAAATCATCATTAATAAATTGCTGTAAATTGCTGATAGCGTCTGCTTCCAGCTTAATTGTTTGAAGTGCCGATAATATGATTTTGCTATTATTCATTTGATGGCGCAAACCTACTTTAAAATGCCCACAACACAAAAGTGCATAGTTTCTAAATTTTTCAATAAAAAAATACTATCTTAAACAATACTTAACAAGGTGGTTATTTGAAAGTACAAGTTTGTTAAAGTAACTTTACCTGCTTATAAAGTCGTTGTGCAGGTAAGTTTACTTTATAATTAACCAATATTTTTTGTCAAATACCACATTAAACCCTGCGCGAAGGAGAAGACCTATATATGACCACAATAAAGACCACAAAGAAACCCGTTTCTACAAAAGAAAAAAAGGAAAAACCTGCAAAGAAATTGGCTGTAAAAGCTATTAGTGCAGAAAAAAATTTAGATTTAAAAGCCCAATTACATGATTATTTTGGCTTTAATGGTTTTAAAGATCCGCAAGAAACAATTATTCAAAATTTACTGGCCGGCAACGATGCATTAGTAATTATGCCGACAGGTGGTGGAAAAAGTTTGTGTTACCAACTACCTGCAATAATTAGTGAAGGCTGTGCCATCATTGTTTCCCCGTTAATTGCCCTGATGAAAAACCAGGTGGATCTTGTACGCAGTTACAGCAGTAAAGATGATGTGGCACATTTTTTAAACAGTACCTTAAATAAGGGGCAGCAAAAAATTGTTAGAGACGATCTTATTAATGGCAAAACAAAAATGCTGTATGTTGCTCCCGAAACCTTAACTAAAGAAGAAAATATTGAGTTTTTTAAAGACCTGCAAATTTCCTTTTTTGCAGTTGATGAAGCACATTGTATTTCTGAATGGGGGCATGATTTCAGACCGGAATATCGCCGTCTGCGCGAAATGATGGAATTAATTAGTCCGAATGCCCCGATGATTGCACTTACAGCAACAGCAACTCCAAAAGTACAGAGCGATATTTTACGCAACTTAGGTTTGCGCGAACCCAAAATATTTTTATCTTCTTTTAACAGGTCTAATTTATTTTATGAGATTTTACCTAAAATAAAAAAAGATACTACCATTAAAAGTATTGTTAGGTATATTTCTCAAAACAAAGGGAAAAGCGGCATTATTTATACCCTTAATAGAAAAACAACCGAAGAACTGGCAGATATGCTGATGGCCAATGATATTAAAGCGGTGGCTTACCATGCAGGACTTGATAGTAAAGTAAGGGCAGAAAGGCAGGATCTTTTTTTGAATGAAGATGTACAGGTAATTGTTGCTACCATTGCCTTTGGAATGGGTATTGATAAACCCGATGTAAGATTTGTAATACATTATAATATTCCAAAATCGATTGAAAATTATTATCAGGAAACCGGCAGGGCCGGCCGTGATGGTATGGGTGGCAGGTGCATACTTTATTACAGCCATAAAGATGTTGCCAAGCTTGAACATTTAATGCGTGATAAACCGCTTAGTGAAAGAGAAGTTGGAGCTCAGTTAATTAATGAAACTGTTGCCTATTGCGAAAGTTCGGTATGCAGAAGAAAAATTTTACTGAATTATTTTGGAGAAGCCTACGATATTATACAGTGCGATAATAAAATGTGCGATAACTGTAATAATCCAAAAGAATTAATTGAAGCTAAAACAGAAGCCCACCAGGTTTTAACCATTGTTAAAGGATTGGATGAACAATTTACCATGGAATACCTGATGCATATTTTAAGAGGTAAACCAAACCCGCAGGTAAAAATGTTTCGACATGATGAGCGTGAATTTTTTGGAGTTGGCAAAAGCAGGGATGAACATTTTTGGAACTCACTGATGCGCCAAATGCTGCTGGATAGATTGATACAAAAAGACATTGAAGATTACGGCGTATTAAAACTTACCAAAAAAGGCCTGGCATTTATAAAGAAACCTGAATCTTTCAATATTATTTTAAATAATTTATTTGAAGAAGCTGATGCTGACGATGATGAGGTAGCGCCGGTAGTAGCAACAACGGTTACTACAGATAAAAAACTATTAGACCTTTTATTGGAATTGCGTAAAAAAGTAGCTAAAGAAAAAAAGCTGCCGCCTTTCGTTATTTTTTTAGAAGGAAGTTTGGAGGATATGGCCACCATGTACCCAACAAAAGTAGAAGAATTAGAAAAATGCCAGGGTGTTAGTAAGGGTAAAGCGATGCGGTATGGCAAACAGTTTGTTGACCTTATTGTAGAATATATTGGTAATAACGAAGTGGAAAGACCGGATGATTTTGTTATGAAAGGTGTTGTAAATAGAAACAACAACAAAATATTTATTATACAAAATGTAGATAAAAAAATACCGCTTGAAACCATTGCAAAAACCAAAGATTTAACCCTGCAGGAATTGTTGGAGCAAATGGAAACCATTGTTGCAAGCGGCACAAAATTAAACCTAGATTATGCCATTGATGAAATGGTAGATGAATATGAGCAGGAAGAAATAATAGATTATTTTAAAGCTTGCGAAACAAGCAGCTTGCAAATAGCGCAGGAAGAATTGGCAGACAGCAGTTTTAATTGGGAACAATTAAAAATTATGCGCATTAAATTTTTATGCGTTTACGGTAATTAATTAATAACTTTTTTTATTAAAAGCCGGAGCAATTTGCTTCGGCTTTTTTATTTGTTGGAAGTTGAAAATTGTATTTGAAAATGTGCTGAAGGATTTATTGCTTTTTAATTTTACAAAAAGCAAGAACTACTACAATTGACAATGAGTTTTTAACCCTATAAAAAATACCTAAAATATATAAACCATTACCAATACTGCATCTGCACATCTGCTAATAATAAATACGTTAATTACAAATAATACATTGCATAAATATATTATATAATATTATTAACAGCGTCAATAGCTTTTTGCAATCGCTGCTCGTAATCTCCGTTAATATTTACCCATGCAACCTTCTGGTTAATCATTATATCTTTATAATGGTGGTATAATTTATTTCTTGTAAAAAGATCGGGGTATTCTCTTAATTCATCTTTAACCCAGGGCAGGTCAACATCGCAAAGCAGGTACAGATCGTATTGTTGCTCCACAATTTTATTTAATATCCAGTGGTGGCATTTATCAAAAACAAATTCGCACCACACTTTCATAATGTACATATC
>ENA-OBIO01000896-OBIO01000896.1-metagenomes-genome-assembly--contig:-NODE-896-length-13528-cov-2.67535_pt1 | contig 13528 bp, 10 predicted proteins | sample MGYA00153383_OBIO01 | MGnify analysis MGYA00153383 | reverse complement strand
GGTGAGCAAAGAAAAAAAATTAATGAAACAGCAGGAAGTGCTTGGTGGGTATGATGCAACCAATTACGTAACTGAACGTTTATATGCAACAGCAAAGGATGGCACTAAAGTTCCAATATCCTTAGTGTATAAAAAAGGATTTAATAAAGATGGTAAAGCGCCCTTATTACTCTACGCTTATGGTAGTTATGGGGCGAGTATGGATGTTAGTTTTAATAGCACCCGCTTAAGCTTATTGAATCGTGGTTTTGTGTATGCAATTGCTCATATACGCGGCGGCGAAGACTTAGGTCGCCAATGGTATGAAGATGGTAAGATGATGAAAAAGAAAAATACGTTTACTGATTTTATTGATTGTGGTGAATTTTTAGTGAAAGAAAAATACACATCTAAAGATCATTTGTATGCGCAAGGGGGCAGTGCCGGCGGACTTCTTATGGGTGCTATTGCTAACATGGCTCCTGATTTATGGCATGGTGTGTTAGCTCATGTACCATTTGTAGATGTTGTAAATACGATGTTGGACGAAAGTATTCCTTTAACAACCAATGAATTTGACGAGTGGGGTAATCCGAAAAATAAAGACGCTTATGATTACATGAAAAGTTATAGTCCGTATGAAAACGTGGAGCATAAAAATTACCCAAATATGTTAGTCACAACGGGCTTACACGACAGTCAGGTACAATATTTTGAACCTGCTAAGTGGGTTGCAAAACTGCGTGCCATGAAAACCGACAAAAATGTATTGCTATTAAAAACAAATATGGAATTTGGACATGGCGGTGCTAGTGGCCGTTTCGACTATTTAAAAGATGTGGCTCTCAATTACGCCTTCATCTTTGGTTTAGAAGGGATACAGAAGTAAATTTTATTGAAAAAGTTAAAAGCCTGAAAATTTCAGGCTTTTTAACATTATTTCTATTAAAACTATCATTACAAAAATAATGGTAGTAATAACACCTTATAATAAATGTTAACTTTGTATCTGGTATTTTATTTTAATTAAAAGAGTTACCATAACGAGCATGCTTCAAAAAACATTTAATAGTAATCCCATTCGATTAACTATTATTTATAAAGGTATTTTATTATGGTTGTTATGCATTCAAACAACTGGCATTGCTCAGTTTAGAAGAGATACCACCAGAAAAGTAAAAGTCATTGTATTACCACTTATTTTTCGAAGCCCTGAAACCCTTTGGGCATTTGGCGTTACAACCTCTGTTTCGTTTAAAACAACTCATAAAAACGATACGTTAACACGTACATCCACCATTCAAGGTTTAGCAATGTTTACGCAACGTAACCAAAATGTAGAAGCAATTGACGCAACTATTTTTTTTCCGAAAGAAGAATATATATTTACTTGTCAAATATCTCATAGTTTTTATCCGGATAGATATTGGGGCATAGGTCCTGAAACCAAGGATATTCAAAAACCGAGAATTGGCCCCGATAAACGAGACTATAATTTTGAGCAACTTTATTTCTACCCTCATATCAAAAAGAAAATAGCTAAAGATTTTTTTATTGGTGCTTTATACGAATTTCAAAAAGTATATCATGTTAATTATAGAAAAGAAAGCTTATTTGACAGCGCTATGATATTTGGGAAAACTGACCACATGATGTCAGGTTTAGGATCAAGTGTTAGTTATGATACTCGTAATTCGAGCTATTGGCCAACAAAAGGGATTCTTATACAAGGTACATTTACATATTTCAACACCTATTTAGGCTCATCATATTCCGATTTAAAAACAACGGTTGATATTCGTTACTTTAAAAAATTAATTCGCCATACAGTTGTAGCAGCTCAATTATATAATTATACCAATTCGGGTCAAGCACCAATTAGAGAATTGGCAATGTTGGGAGGTGCTGGCAATATGCGCGGGTTTTATCAAGGACGTTTTAGAGATAATAACATGACCACTTTAATTGCCGAATACCGCGTCCCTGTTTGGAAACGCTTTAGCGCCGTTGTGTTTGGAGGTATTGGTAATGTATACCTTAAAATAAATGAACTAGTGACTAGTGCCCCAAAACACAGCTTTGGCGGAGGTATTCGATTTGCAGTTTTGCCAAAAGAAAAACTAAACATCCGTATAGACTATGGTTATTATAACCAAAGCAACAAAGGTTTTTATTTTACTGTTGGGGAGTGTTTTTAATTTAGTTTCAAATTGCTACAATTTGTAGCATTTACCAGCTATAAATCCATTTATATTTATACAAACTTATAAAGAAATGGAACCTACAGCTAACACAACTTATTTTAAAGGAAGAGGCGCGCAAATTAATCCTAACAATTCGTTTAATAACCAGCGATACGTGCAAGAGCATGTGGAAGGGCTAGACGAGGAATTTCTGCAAAAAGAAAAAACAGAAATTATATATACTTACCCTAAATCCATCATCAATAAAGTAGAAAGCACAGATATAGGCTTGGGTTATTCTCTTAATCCATACCAAGGTTGCGAACATGGTTGTATATATTGCTATGCTCGTAACTCCCACGAATTTTGGGGATATAGCGCAGGACTAGATTTTGAACGAAAAATAATCGTTAAAAAAAATACGGTTGAATTACTCGAAAAACAATTAAGTGCTAAAAACTGGAAGCCAAAACCAATTATGTTATCCGGTAACACCGACTGTTATCAGCCTATTGAAAGGCAAATGGAGTTAACCAGAAATATATTGAAGACCTGTTTAAAATTTAAACATCCTGTTTCTGTTATTACCAAAAATGCTTTAATCACACGAGATTTAGATATATTGGCCGAATTAGCGCACCATAACTTAGTACACGTAATGATATCCATTACAGGAACCGACGAAAAAGTAAGACAATTATTAGAACCCCGCACTGCCACATACAAAAGCCGTATAGGAGTTTTAGAAGCATTATCGCATTGTGGTATTCCTTGCGGTGTAATGGTAGCGCCAATTATTCCCGGCATTAATAATCACGAAATTCCTGATTTAATTGAACAAGCAGCTAACGCAGGCGCAACAAATGCGGGCATCACTATCGTAAGATTAAATGGAACAGTAGCTCAATTATTTAAAGATTGGTTAGATAAAAATTTCCCTGACAGAGCAGAAAAAGTATGGCATCAAATAAGTGAGTGCCATGGCGGAAGTGTGAGCGATAGCAGACCAGGAATTCGTATGAAAGGAGAAGGAAAAATTGCAGAATCTATTATGCAATTATTTAAACTTTCCAAAACAAAATTTATGCCTACAACAGAAAAATTTTCGTTTAATAGCACTGATTTTAACTACAAAGCTGGGGATAAGCAGTTAAGCCTGTTTTAGGTCATATCTTCTAAAAGCCACTCCCATAAAGGAACAATATGTATCGTTTGTTTTTTAGTAACGATTGTTTCTTTTACATTATCGGTGATTAAATAAGCGCTATTGAGTTTTAATTCGGTCATCGCCTCTTGCAATCCTTTTATTTCCCGATCGTATGTTTGCGGGTTACTGATATCGTAGCTTACATTCATTAATATTTTTTTATCAGGCAAATAAAAATCGACTTCCTGATTACCTTTATAATAAAATATATCTACGCCATGTAGTTGTTTAAGATGCAAAAACACCGTGTTTTCAAAATTTTTTCCGTATTCTTTTGTGATATTCGTAGTTAATCCAAAACCATTATCGATGGCATATACTTTTTGTGGATTTCTATTTTGATCTTTGATAGAACGTGAATACATGGGTACAGACTGTATAGCATAACAATCTTGCAAATACGCCATATAATCATACAACGTACTTTTGCCGATAGAGATACCCTGGCTTTTCAAATCATTGTACAAGCGATTGATACTTACTAAGGTACTTCTGTTTTTATATAAATAATTGATTAAGTACCGCAAAGGTGCTATTTCTCTGATATTGTAGCGCTCCACTAAATCTCTAAAGATGATTAAATCTTTATATTCTTGCAAAAATTTCCGCGCCTCCGATTCATCAAACGATACCAATTCAGGGAAACCTCCTTTAAATAAATAATCTTCTAACGCGTGTTTTATAAACGATTTATTTTTAGTGCTTTTACTTTTATAATCAACACCTGTAAATTGCAAATACTCCAAAAAGCTTAGTGGATAGACTTCTCGACTGATGCTTCTGCCTCGCAAAGAGGTATGTATTTCTTTACTTAATAATTTAGCAGACGAACCACTGATGATTAAATTACAATTTTCTGTATCTAATATACGACGTACAAATTTTTCCCAACCTATTACGATTTGTATTTCATCTATAAAAAAATACACTTTATGGTTTCTGTTTTTAGGATACAATTCATAGTAGCTTTCTATAAAATCATTCAAATCTTTTAATTGTAAAGGATACAAACGATCATCTTCTAAATTTATATAGATGGCATTTTCTGGTTTTGATTTTTTACGAAGTTGGATGATTGTGTTTTGCATCAAGGATGTTTTACCGCATCGTCTTACACCGATGATACAATTGGCTTTGTTCTCGTATATTTTTAAGGGTGTATGACGATTTTCGATATGCATATAGTTTTTTTCCACACTATCTAATATCAATTGTTTAAAAACATCTTTTTTCATGGCATCAATTTTACAAAACAAATATACACATTTTATAGTGTCATATCAATACAATTATAATATTTTATGTATTACTATAACAATACAAAATAATATACATATGTATTACTATAACAATATAAAATATCTTAGCAAGTTGGAAACTATTTTTTGTTATTTAAAAACAGAATAAAATTGTGTAAAAATTATCATAACATCCTTTCTTTTTGGGCGTAAAATGAAGTGCATTTTATTTAGTTTAGTCGCCTATAAATAAAGCTAAATGAAAAAATACACATACACAGAAAAAAAAGATACACGCTCTGGTTTTGGAGCAGGATTACAGCAATTAGGGCAAACAAATCCAAATGTTGTAGCGCTTTGCGCTGATTTAATTGGATCCTTAAAAATGGATGCTTTTAAAGCTGAAAATCCTGAACGCTTTTTTCAAGTGGGTATTGCTGAAGCCAATATGATTGGCATTGCTGCAGGCTTAACCATTGGCGGCAAAATACCATTTACAGGCACGTTTGCTAACTTTAGTACAGGTCGTGTTTACGATCAAATACGTCAAAGTGTTGCTTACTCAGATAAAAATGTAAAAATTTGCGCTTCTCATGCAGGCCTAACTCTTGGCGAAGATGGAGCTACTCACCAAATATTAGAAGACATTGGTTTAATGAAAATGTTACCGCACATGTGTGTCATCAATCCGTGCGATTATAACCAAACAAAAGCGGCTACTATTGCTATTGCAGATTATGTAGGTCCGGTATATTTACGTTTTGGTAGGCCAACCGTTCCTAACTTTACACCTGCTGATCAGAAATTTGAAATTGGCAAAGCAGTGATGTTAAGCGAAGGAACTGATGTAACTATTATTGCAACAGGGCATTTAACATGGAAAGCAATTGAAGCTGGTGAGAAATTAGCTGAACAAGGCATTAGCGCTGAAATTATTAATATACATACCATTAAACCTTTGGATAACGATGCTATTTTAAAATCAATTGCAAAAACAAAATGTGTAGTTACTGCCGAAGAACATCAAATGAATGGTGGTTTAGGAGATAGTGTTGCGCAACTATTATCGCGACATACACCCACTCCACAGGAGTATGTAGCCGTTAATGATAGTTTTGGTGAGAGTGGAACACCAGATGAATTAATGACGAAATACGGCTTAGATACCATTGATATTATCAATGCAGCTCACAGAGCAATCAAAAGAAAATAAAAATTTATTTCGATAATAAAAAACAGCGTCTTCTGAAAATTTAGAAGGCGCTTTTTTTTCGTTAAGACTTAACCAACTATTTCATCAAGTAATTTAGTATAAGCTCCAGCGCAATTTTCTCGTGAATATTTATCAATAGAATTAGATTGAATCGTTAAGGTATTGGATTTGTATTGGGCATATAAATTCAGCACTTGTTTTTTAGTACCTTCATAATCATCAAAATCAACCATGACACCTGCTTGTGTTTCTTTTAAAATACTTGCTGCATCGGCATTTGGCAAGCCCACACCAAAAATGGGACGCTTAGCTGCCAAGTACTCAAATAACTTACCAGATAACACGCCTGCATTATTAGGTGTATTATTTAAAGGCAACAATAAAATAGGTGATTGCACCATTGACTTTACAATTTCGCTATGAGGCATGTATTCCAATTTTTGAAAATTAGCTTCTAAGCCTTGTTGTTTCAAACTTTCTAAAACAATAGCATCTGTTTTTCCTGTAAATTTTAAAATCAAATCTTGTTTTAATTCGAGGTTTTGTTTACATAAATCCCCTAATACTTTCCATAGCGTATAAGGGTTTCTATCTTTATTTAACGCACCTGTATGATGAAACATAAACCCATCTGACATTTTAGAATCAACCCCGATAGCTATTGGGGTAAAATCATCCGTATCAAAACCATTAGTAATAATATCTACTGTTCGATTCCCTAATTTTTCTAAATCTTTACCGCAACTCGGGCTAATCGTTACAACTTTATTGGCTTGCGTTAAAACCTGATTTTCTAATTTCTTATGTTTAGCATCTGCAAAGGAACTTAATTTTAATTGGCTATAAAAATCAATTTGTGTCCAAGGATCTCTAAAATCAGCAATCCAAGGGATATTAAATTTTTGTTTAAGTCCCATCGCAATTAAATGCATGCTATGTGGCGGGCCTGTACTAATAACCGCATCAATCTTGTGTTGTTTAATGTAATGCGATAAATAAGCAACAGAAGGCTTAATCCAAAATTTGCGGGCATCTGGAATAAAAAAATTGCCACGTACCCATATCATAGCCGATTGCAATAATGTATTTTCTTTTTCTTCAGATAAAAAACCTTGATTAACGGCGTCAGTTTTTTTCTTCCGCATAATCTTACGATAGATATCATACGGCTCTGTAATTTGCGTTTTAAGAACTGTTAAATCTGACGGAACATCTTTTAATAATGTATCGTCATTAATAGGAAAATCAGGGTTTGACGGCGTGTAAATAATAGGCTCCCAGCCAAATTGCCTAAAGTATTTACTAAACTTTAACCAACGCTGTACTCCAGCTCCACCCGTTGGTGGCCAATAGTAGGTTATAATGAGGACTTTTTTCATGTGTTTAAATTATTATTTTTTAGTTGCCACATGGTTTATCCAGTTTAATTATTAGTATTTGTTTCGGCAAACATGAATAGTTCATTTATTGATTTTTGATTTTATCATTTCAAACATTTCAGGAATGACATTTAACTTATAAATACTTCCAATATAAAACAGAGATATAAGACTTCCATTAATGAATATGTTTAAAATATTATATTGAGTAAATGTGGGCATAAACAATACTATGATGAAACCCACAACAATAACTCCCACAATTTTGAGTGAGTTTATAGTATAAGGCTGAAAATTAAAATTATAATAAATAAATAAAAATTTAGATAAATTAAAAACAATAGATACGCTCGCCGTGATAATAGCAGCGCCTAATAAGCCATAAGTGGGAATAAACAAGATATCTAAAATAACGGTTAATATAAAAATAGACAATAACAACAAGCATCCTTTTTTATAATGATTGGAATAAAACAAGATTGAACTATTTATGCCGGTTGAAACATTGACTAAAGAGCCGAAACTCAAAATCAATACTAAATACAAAGAACTTGAATACTCGGGAGGTAAAAACTCAAATAGATATTTTGAACACGTATTGATTCCTAAAAAAAGAAAACCGCCAAGAACTAATAAATATTTAACAGATTCCGAATACACTTTTTCAACTTCGTGTGTATGTTGTTTCAAAAAACTTTCTGCAATCTTAGGTTGACTTATTCTGTCGATTGCGCCTAATGGAACTTCTATAAACATTGCTAAAAAGGCGGCTGTAGTATAAATAGCCACATTACTTAAAGAATAAAATCCTAAAAAAATAGAATCAATACTTCGTAAGCCAAACGATGCAAAAGAAATTATACATAAAAAAAGGCCATAATAAACTACCTTTTTAAGATTGATAGATTTAAAAATAGAAAAATTAATACTAAATGAAATTAAACCATAACCATATAAATAGGAAATAAGAATCAAGGTCACTATAAAATAAATGAGCACATAAATAAGCACATATTGATTGAATGAAATGATTTGGTAATAATATAACACCGTAATAAGTATAACTACTAATCGAGAAAACACATCATTAAGAAATGAGGGAACCGTTGATTTATAGGCGGCCTGGCTGAAACTAGTAATACAAGAATTTAAAGCAATGATAAGAGATAAGGGGATAACGCAAAAAAAGTACGAAATAAATAAATGCGATTCAGTCGTGTATAATTGTAATATATAGTTTTTGAAAATAAAAAAAAGAGTAACCGTAAAAACACTAGCTATAAAAAAATAAATTAAAATAAACCCTAAGATGTAGTCTTTTAAACTTTCTTTTTGTTTAAACTCAGGATAAAATTTCAGAATAATACTCGGCAAACCCAAGGGAATAGCTAAACTCAATAAAAAAGAAAAATTATATAAATTTCGAGTAAACCCTAATTCATCTATTGATAATAATTCAGGTTGAATATAAAGTGTGCTAATCGCACCAACTACAACACCTAAATAAGTGATAAATACATTTTTTATTCCTTGTCGTTTTATGACGCCCATTTGTTAAATGTATTTCTGTTTTTATATTAAAGAAGTAAAAGTCTAAGAGCTATTTGTGAAATATTAGTCTTTAGAATTTACTATTGGATTAGATAAATATAAGTAAGATTCAAATATACAAATTGACAGGGACATAATAAAAAATGGGTTTTCTCGAACAGAAACCAGTCTCAAGTAAACACACAGCATTTTAATATACTATGATGCGAAATTAGGCGTTAATAATTATCCTACACCACCGTTAAAGGGATGTGTAGCACAGCAACTATTTTGCATCTTAGAGCCTGTTTAAAATTATTAGATAAATTTTAAACAGGCTCTTAGGTTATTACACAAATTTCCTATCCAAAATGGCTAATATTTCGACTTTTTTTCGTATTGATACTTCAAAGGTTGAATTATCTGTTAAAGTAATGATGCAAATTTGACACTTGGTATAATGTTTTATATAATTGGAATTGATATAAATGCTGTATAAAAATTACGGTTATGTTCCACAATATAATTCAAACATTTATTTTTAACAAATAATTTAAAATCTGAAATTGACCCACTATAATTTTTTTGAAAAATGAATTTCGTAAACACTTTACATTTTCTATAGTTTTTACGAAAGCATAACATAAAAATATAGATATTAAAAATTAGAATTAATTAATAAAATAAAACAAAAAATTAATTGAAAACATAAAAACGGATTAAAAACAAAAAAGTGAAAATCAAACATTGATTCATTTTTTTAAATAAAATAGATACTTTTCTGTGTAAAATTTTTAAATAAAATTTTCTTTGTAATAAATAAATGTATCAAATTATAAAAACGCAAATTCCATAACAAATTTTTAATACAAAAAAAGGTTGCGTGCAACTATGGCTTCCTTGTGCGTTTTACAGACGCAACGAAGCCTTAGCTAATATTGGTTATTATTCTTTAGGTAGTTGAAGTGACATCAATAAAAAATCCCCGCCAAGTATATTGACGGGGATTTTTTAGTTATAAGTAAGGGCTTATTTAAGTTCTAATCTAAATACCTTAGAGTGCTTTCTGTCTTCGCGCAATCTGTCTACAATTACGTTAGCACTTATGGTTTCAAAATTACGAGGGTAAATGTGTACCTCTTCTTCTCTGGGATCAAATATTGATTTTTTAATCATTTTGCCATTAGCATCAATTTTAACACAAGTTAAATAACTTCCTTTTCCTCCGTTAAACCAAGCAGGAGATTCCGTTAATGATAAGTCTAAATTTTTGATATTATCTAAATAAAAGAAATAATACTCGCCATTGTATGGATGAAAATGATGAGAAATACTATTATAACCTGTTGATTGTTGTTTAGGGATTTTACGGCACCATTGGGTTCTACCTGCATTGTCAATTTTTAATACATAAATATCCTCCGAATAATATGTAGTAGAATAACAGGTACTATTTCCACATCTGTAGCTATAAGTTACATCGTAATTTTCTTCACCTATGATAAGCATACCCCCGTCTTTTTCAAAAACAACGCGATCAAATTTCAGATTCCATGCCTCCAAATTATCGTCTTTGTTTTTTTTATCCATTTTCTTTTTTGTACGTGTTGTTTCATAAGCTTTTAATATTTCGGTAGGAAACTCATAATACGAAATATTGAATTTTTTTACAGAGTTATTTTCATTTAGTTCCAGTTTAGCTAAATAAGCACCATCTGCCCCACCGCTATTTTTTAAATTAGAATAATAGCCAGTTACTACAATATTGTGATTTAAATCCTCTGTCAGTACAACCGAGTTTGTATATTTGTTAATGAGCTCAATTTTTATGGATTGTAAAATGTTTTCTTTTTGATTAACTCTAATTAGTTCATAGCGATACGCTTTTTTATTTTCTTTACTTTTTTCTCCATCTAAAGCGTTATTAATTTTCACTTGCGTAAGCATATAAATATTGCCTCTGGAATCAACCTTATAGAGTAAATTATCCATATCAAATTCTGAATAGGGCATTTCAATTTCTGCTGCATATATTTTTTTCATTTTATTATCATATAAATTAAACCCAACGATATCTTTGTTTAATTTATCGTTTTTAATTTTCGGTTTTACTTTGTATGTAACTAATAATTTGGTACTATCAGTAGACGTGCTAAATTTATATTTATCATAAGGTATTAATCGACTTGTTTCAATTAAATTAATAGGGTTTTCTGTAAATTTAAAAACCCCTTGATTAAAAGGTTGAGCAAATAAACGTTCAGTTTCTGTTTTTCTATCCCAAGTGGAATAAAACCAGTAATAATCATTTTTCACACTAAAAAAAGATTCATGAGCTACGTGTTTACTATCTATTTCAGGCAATAATGTAGTTTCTTCATTTTTAATACTATTAAAATTCTCGTCATATATTTGAAACATCATATCTTTTTCTGCTTTAAAATATACTTCTGCATATTTATTTTTACCGAATTTATAAAAACCAAAATCCACGTGTTTTTTTATGGATTCAAATTCTTGACTAAAACTGTATTTAATGTTTTGAGCATACAGCGTGATACTGAGGATTGATAAGGCTAATATTATTTTTTTCATATATTTATGTCGGTTACTGTCAAATATATTTATAAAAAAATAAAAAACACTACCGTTAATGGGATTTTTGACACAAAATTATAAACTCCATTGTAAATTCTTATGGAGATATTTTTAATTAAGTTTGTATAAAAGTAATTTTCAAAAACGCATGAAATCAACAGAACAAATACAACCAAATATTATTTTAATTGGTGCAGGTATTATGAGTGCAACGCTTGGTGTCTTCTTAAAAGAATTACATCCTAACTACACCATTCATATTTATGAAAAGATGGATGCGGTAGCGCTTGAAAGTTCCGATGCTTGGAATAATGCAGGTACTGGGCATTCTGCTTTCTGCGAATTAAATTATACGCCGCAAAAAGAAGATGGAACTATCGATATTTCTAAGGCTTTAAAAATAGCTTCTTCGTTTGAAATCTCTAAACAATTTTGGAGTTACCTTTTACAAAAATCATACATCGCAGCTCCCGAAAATTTTATTCATAGTATACCACACATGAGTTTTGTGTGGGGCGAAGAAAATGTAACTTATTTAAAAAAACGCTTTGATGCCTTAAACCAAAATGCCTTGTTTGAAGAGATGCAATATTCAGAAGATTGGGATCAGTTAAAAGAATGGATGCCTTTAGTAATGAACGGACGCGACACCTCTGTGAAAGTCGCCGCTACAAGAATGAATATAGGCACTGATGTTAATTTTGGTGCCTTAACAAGGGCTTTATTCAAGCATTTACAAACATTAGAAGGCGTGACTTTGTTTTTAAATCACGAAGTACGAGATATAAAAAAACAAGCTGATGGACAGTGGATGTTGAAAGTGAAAGATTTAACGGCGCATGAAAAAAGAGAAGTAATAACAAACTTTGTATTTATTGGTGCTGGAGGCGGATCCTTGCCTTTACTTGAAAAATCAGACATCAAAGAAGCAGAAGGTTTTGGTGGTTTTCCTATTAGCGGACAATTTTTAAAATGTACTAATGCAACAATCATTGCACAACACGAAGCTAAAGTATACGGAAAAGCTACCGTTGGTTCGCCACCGATGTCTGTTCCACATATAGATACACGCATCATAGATGGCAAGAAAGCATTGCTATTTGGTCCTTATGCAGGGTTTAGTACAAAATTTTTAAAGCATGGTTCTTATTTAGATCTCACAGAATCCATTGAGCTCGATAATATTTTTCCGATGCTTTCGGCAGGATGGCATAATATGCCACTTACAAAATATTTAATTCATCAGGTACGTCAGTCGCATGAGGATAGGGTGAATGCGCTAAGAGAATATTTTCCAAATGCAAAAAACGAAGAATGGGAATTAGTGATAGCAGGACAACGTGTACAAGTTATTAAAAAAGATGATGATGAAGGTGGTGTTTTAGAATTTGGAACTGAAATTGTTTCATCAGCAGACGGCTCTTTAGTTGCCTTGTTAGGTGCATCTCCGGGTGCTTCTACTTCTGTGTCAATTATGTTAGATGTGTTGCAAACTTGTTTCAAAAAGGAATTGCAATCACCTGAGTGGCAAACTAAATTAAAACAAATGATTCCTTCCTACGGTTTATCTTTGTCGGCAGATTCAGAACTATGTAAGGCTACACGAAAACATACAAGTGAAGTGTTGTGTCTAAACACTTAAGGGCATACAACTATTTTATTATAATATAGAAATTAAAATCACATGAAATCATTTCTTTTAGTAATAGCTGCTTCTTTGATATTAGTTACATTTAAGTCTATCGAACAATCTATAAAAAATAATAATTCTGTATCTTTTCATGTCCATAAAAAAGACGCAAGAAAATTAGCGGAATATTATCGTATGCGTGTGTTAAGAGGAGAAAGCATGAGCTCTATCGCTAAATTATATAGCGAAGATGCGGGATCTGCTTCAAACGGCGGGCTATACAATAATGTGGTTCGTGGCATGATGGTTTCTGAATTTGAGAAAGTTGCCTTCAATTTAAAGCCAGGCGAAATTTCGGAAGTGTTTGAAACATCTTATGGCTTTCATTTTATACAATTACTTTCTCGTAAAGGCGAAACGCTGAGTTTGAGACATCTATTGATTACTAAAGAATAGCAGGATTAAAAAGTGTAAAGTCAAATACATCTTCTTTTCTATGATTTAATACCAAATATGTTTTATATATAGACCATTCTTAACAACATAGATTCATAGGAAACATAGTTTATAA
>ENA-OBIO01000895-OBIO01000895.1-metagenomes-genome-assembly--contig:-NODE-895-length-13536-cov-3.05704_pt1 | contig 13536 bp, 11 predicted proteins | sample MGYA00153383_OBIO01 | MGnify analysis MGYA00153383 | reverse complement strand
CATCATTATTATTGTTTTTTGGGTTATTATGATGCGTCGAATGGGAGGCGGTTCCGGTGGTGCAGGGCAAATATTTAATATTGGAAAATCGAAAGCCGTGTTGTTCGATAAAGATTCTAATGTAAACATCACGTTTAATGATGTAGCTGGTTTGGATGGTGCAAAAGTTGAGGTTATGGAAATTGTAGATTTCTTAAAGAACCCTAAAAAATATACAGACTTAGGCGCTAAAATTCCTAAAGGAGCTTTATTAGTAGGTCCTCCAGGAACTGGCAAAACCTTATTGGCAAAAGCAGTAGCCGGTGAAGCTAAAGTTCCTTTCTTTTCGTTATCAGGTTCTGATTTTGTGGAAATGTTTGTGGGAGTAGGAGCATCGCGTGTACGTGATTTATTCCGTCAAGCGAAAGAAAAGGCACCTTGTATTATTTTTATTGATGAAATTGATGCAATAGGTAGAGCTCGTGGTAAAAATGCAGCCGCTGGTGGCAATGATGAACGCGAAAACACATTAAACCAACTTTTAACAGAAATGGATGGTTTTGGAACGAACAGTGGTGTTATTATTTTAGCAGCAACTAATCGTGCCGATATTTTAGATAGAGCCTTAATGCGTGCAGGTCGTTTTGATAGACAGATATACGTGGATATGCCAGATGTGATAGAGCGTGCAGAAATATTTAAAGTACATTTAAAAAAGATTAAAATTGACGATTCTGTAGATATTGAATTTTTAGCAAAACAAACTCCTGGTTTTAGTGGTGCTGATATTGCTAATATTTGTAATGAGGCAGCTTTAATTGCAGCTCGTGCCAATAAAAAAGTTGTAACCAAACAGGATTTTTTAGATGCCGTTGATAGAATTATTGCTGGTTTAGAAAAGAAAAATAAAATTATTACACCAACAGAAAAACGAGTGATTGCTTTTCACGAAGCAGGGCATGCCACTGTAAGTTGGATGTGCGAGCACGCGTCTCCGTTAATTAAGGTAACAATTGTGCCTCGAGGCCGTTCGTTAGGTGCAGCCTGGTATTTGCCTGAAGAGCGTCAAATTACTACTACGGAACAAATTGTAGATGAAATGTGCGCAACACTAGGAGGAAGAGCGGCTGAAGAAGTTATTTTTGGTAAAATATCAACGGGAGCATTGAGTGATTTGGAAAAAATTACTCGCCAAGCTTATGCTTGTATTGTGTATTACGGACTAAACGATAAAATAGGAAATGTAAGTTACTATGATAGTTCTGGACAAAGTGAATACAATTTTAATAAGCCGTATAGTGAAAGTACTGCCAAAATAATTGACGAAGAGGTTAAAAAAATGATTGATATTGCGTATGCTCGTACAAAAGCAATATTAATGGCTAATAAAGATAAGCTAACATTATTAGCTGAAAAATTATTGGAAAAAGAAGTTATTTTTAAAGAAGATTTAGAAGCTATTTTTGGAAAACGACCTTTTGCGAAAGATATGGCTGAAGAAGAATTGAAAGAAAAGCAAATTCACGATGCAATAGTAGCCAAAACTGTTGACAACCCATCGCTTGACACTATACCAAAAAACGATAATCCTATAGTTAATTAACTACTGGCTATCATTTTTCTTAAAATATTCTCACATCAAGATAAATACTTATATTTATAAGTAATATATGAATGATATGAGAATATTTTTATTTTTTATACTCACTGGTTTTTCTTGTTATACAAATATCTTTGCGCAAGATGTTTTATATACTATTACAGGAAACAAAATAAAAGCAAAGGTTATTGAAATCAATGCCAATGAAATTAAGTACAAAGATTTCAATAATATTGAAGGCCCAACGTATTTAATTTATAATACAGATGTTGTACTTATTCAATTTGCCAATGGATCATCGCAAATTATTAATGCCAATGCTCCTGCGTTAAAGCCAGCAAAAACAGAGACTGTGACTGCTAAAAAGGCACAACCAAAACAGAATCCAAATTTGTATTATATGAATCCAAATTTACTATCGATTAATGCATTAGCATTGGCCAATGGTGATGTGACGTTAATGTATGATAGAGATTTTTTTAATAGTAGATTATCTCTTTCTGTATTAGGTGGATATAATTTTAATACGAGGATGAGCATTTTAAATGCACTTATTAACGACTCTAGAGAGCATGCCAAAAAAAACTATGACGCTGGTTTGGGGATAAATTTTATGCCTAATAACACCAAGCGAGGACAATATTTTGTGGGCCTATTAGGCAAGTACATGTCTTACACATATGATAATCCAATTAATACCACTAATAATCAATTACTATTTACTAAAGCTACAGGTTATCAAATGGCGATAATGGTTACTAATGGTTGGTTTGTGAGAGTTTCTCCGAATTTTAATTTTAAAATTTTCGGGTCCATTGGTATACCTATTAATTCGCCTGAGCTTAAAACAAGCAATAACACTATTTTTCTTCCTAAAGTATATTTGGGATATTGCTTTGGTTATAGATTTTAAAAATAAATAAATGAAACAATTAGTTTGTATATTTTTTGTACTGTTCTGTATTAAGGCTAATACGGCGCTTTCTCAAGATAAATTATTTTTACGCAATGGTACTTCATTGCATTGTAAAATTGTTTCTATTAACGAACACACAATTAGTTATAGAGACACGATTGAAAACTCTCCAACCACAAGCATTGCTAAAACACAAATCATATTAGCTGAAATTAAAGGTGAAGTCTATATATTTGGTTCAGAGAAACAAGTAAATGAACTGTCGGTAAGTACTAACGAAACATGGCAACAACGCCAAGATCGTAAAATGAAAGATTGGAAAAAACAAGAAGACACCTTGTCTAATAATATTCTTGGATTTTATTTGCCAGTTATTTTATTCGGTAGATTAGGCATTTCTTATGAACGATTATTTTCAAATAAATCAATAGGAATAAAAATTCCCTTTATATTAAGTTATAATCCTTTCGCCTATCTTCCTACCTCTAACTCATCTAATTCTGGCACAACAAATACGACAAACCAACCCAATAAAGGTGTAGGATTTATAACAGGTATTGATGTTAATTTTTATCATGATATAAAGCCTCAAATGAAATATTATTTCGGACCAAGAATTCGTTATGGAACAGATATGCTATTGGGAGGAGTAGAAGGACTAACGGCTCAAATACAGAATGGAATTTTTAGAAGTAGTGGGAAACGCTTCACAAACACCTTTGGCGTGGGCTTTGGCTTTTTTAAACTTTCCAGAAAATACTCGAATCTTGCTGGTTATACAGAAAAACAAGTATATCCAAGTTTTTCCTTAACTTGGAGATTAGGATTTAGGTTATAGATTTTTCTTTTTTCGTCAATAAAAAAACATAAAAAGAGTGGCGGTTTAAACTCTGATTAGTTTGTATTAGCCTTTCGCTAATTCAATAACTGTTATTTCAGGCCATATACCAAGTCTTCCTGGATAACCTAAAAAACCTAAGCCTCTATTAACATACAAATGCTGGTTATCTTGTTTGTATAATCCCGCCCAGTGTTTATACAAATATTGTACAGGACTCCATTTAATGCCCGGTATTTCTATACCAAACTGCATTCCATGTGTATGCCCGCTTAATGTTAAATCAATGTCTTTGTATTTTTCTTCCTGACTAATAACCATATCCCAATGTGAAGGGTCATGTGATAATAATATTTTAAATGGATATGATTCTGTTCCTGCGTGGGCGTTTTCTAATTTTCCATAACGCGGAAAACGTAAATTGCCACCCCAGTTTTCTATGCCAAGAATCGCAATTTTTTGTCCATCTTTTTCTATTGCCACATGTTCGTTCATTAACAAGCGCCACCCTGAATTTGCATGCACGGCTTTTAACTCTTCTAAATTAAGATGCTTCGCCTCTGGACTATCCCATTGTTTGTAATCGCCGTAATCGTGATTACCAAGACAGCTATATACGCCGTAAGGAGCTTTCAGCATTTTATAAGTTTCTAAATGCATAGCGGTTTCAGAAGTTTCGTTATTTACTAAATCGCCCGTAAAAAAGATGATATCAGGTTTTTGAGCCATAGCCATTGTAAATGCTTTTACTAAGGGCTCGGTACTGTAAAAACTTCCACTGTGCATATCGGATATCTGAACTATTTTTAATCCATGAAAAGCATCCGGTAAATTTGGTGCCATTACCTTAGCGGTGTGTACCCTATATTTATAAGCACCTCTAACCATACCATAAATAAAAGAGATGGCAGGCACTATGGTAAATGTCACTGCAACTTGACTCAAAAATTTTATCCGACTGATATGATTTGTGCTGCCTTCAATGGTTTCGAGAGGTGTTTTGTGAAATAACGTCGCAATCCATTTGAATAAGCGAATAACATCATCTACTATTAAAAAAGTACAACCAATAAGCTTACATAGCATTAATATTAATCCTAAAGAAGAAATAAAACGGAATAAATTATTCCACTCAGGTGGCGGATAAAACATCGCTACAATGCCTACTATCAGGTTAAAGGCAGCTAAGAAGTAAGTTATGTATAGAATTAATTTACGTTTGTAGGGAGTATAATCCAGACTAATAGTTTTGACCGCTTGCAAAAAATACCATTCGATAAGTACAATAACAATAAATAAAATCAAGAATCGAAGAAACATGTGTTTAAAATTATAGGATACAAAGGTACGTTATAGGAGCGCGCTAAAGTTACCGCTTTATGTTATATTTTGATAAAAATGAATCACTCTTCGATATTTTAGAAGTATTAATATATAACCGCTAACAAGATGATTAATTAGCATAAATTTGCAATATGAGAATACTGCAATTAAAACCGCACCTAACAACATCAGAACTATCAAATAAATTAGCCACATGTTCTAACCTTCATCAAAGAGTTTATTGGCAAATTTTATTATCGGTTTCGTTTAATCCAAACAAAAAAGCAGAAGAGTATGCTTCTTTTTTAGGAGTAACAAAAAGCAAAGTTTATAAAGTTGTAGAGCTTTATAACAAAGAAGGTGCTGATTTCACGAAGAAACTTAATTGGGGCGGAAGAAGAGCCTCAACCTCGCACATGAGTTTTGAAGATGAAGAAAAAATGATGAATGGCTTAAAAATAAAAGCGAAAGATGGCAAAGTTTTAGTTGCAAAGCATATTCGTAAAATAGTAGAATTAAAAGTAGGCAAGGCTGTTTCTGATGATTATATCTGGGATTTATTTAAACGACATAACTGGAAAAAGAAAATGACTCGCTCGGAACACCCAAAAAAAAACAAAGCAAATCAAGAGGAGTTTAAAAAAAATTCTCAGAAATACTGGCAGCCGCCAAAATAAAGGACAATGCCAGTAGACCATTGATGGTCTTTTTTTGAATATGAGGCGCATTTAGCAGAATGAATCATGGTTCGAAAATGCTGGGTACACTTACCTGATAGAGCGGTGGTCAAAAAACAAGCAATAAGAGAATATCTATATGCCTTTACTGCAGTTTGACCGCAAATATGAGAAACGTGTTCTATCATTTTTCCATTTTGTAATACCGAAGCAATGAATGCATTATTAGAAGAAACTAGTGTAAGCTTTCCTCACTATAGGATAATTATGATAATGGATTACGCTGGTTGGCACACTACTAAAAAATTGAAACTTCCCGAAAATATATCTATATCTATATTATCATTGCCGCCTTACTCGCCCGAATTAAATTTAACAGAACATATTTGGGACTATATCTATAAAAAAAGAATTTAATAATCACACTTTTGACTCCCTTTATTAAGTAGATGATAAACTAGGACAAGCTTTATGCGAATTAAATAATGAAAAAATTATCATTAGCTCTATGCGTAACTTTGGCCAGATTATTTCAACTACTTGTTAGCGGTATAATGTAGATATATAAAATAAAACAGTATTACACTAACTTTTTCCAAAACAAGAAATAATTGAGATGAAAATTTTTATTGAGCAATCCTACATTATAATATTCTAATAAAACGTTTATTTGATATGGAGTAAGCTGAATGGCTTTATCTAAAGGGATATTGGCGCGTTGGGCGTACCAAGTCTGACTCATTAAATTTGTTTGCCGTTGTTGTTCGGTTAATAATTGTTCAAAAGGATGGGCATCTAAATTGATGCTTTCAAAAGTTGCATTGGCGTGTGGATGATTCCAACCAAACAAATGACCTACTTCGTGCGGAATAGTCCGCGTGTTTTTATGATCAATCATTTCTTGAACAAAAGCTTGATTCAACTTTACTCTTAATCCTTTTAAATCAGCATTAGCAGCGTTATTATTTGGAAGAGTATCAACAATTTGAAATAGTACTTTTTTAGGAGAGCATTGGTAAACGTGTTTTAATACTTTTAATGTTATAGAAAAATTAATAGTGTAAGTCTCGACACTAACATTAAACACTTGCTGTAATTGATTGATAATAGCGCTTTTTAAAGCTTCTAACTTAAATGCCTGAGAACTTGTATTTAGGATATCAGCATCAATTTTAATTTGAATTAATTGGTTTTGTTTTGAAACAGTGATCATACTTATTTCACATTCAACTTGCTTTTTTTATAGCCATACATAAAGTATACTACCAGGCCTATAACTAACCAAACAGAAAACATCATCCAGTTTGTCCAGCCCATACCTGTAAGCAAATAACAGCAAGACAGTAAGCCCAATACGGGGATGAGCGAATAACTTTTTATAAAAGAAAGTATCGCAATTGCAATCCATACAATATAAAAAACAATCATCGGGTAATTGTAAGAGCCATTATCATTTCTAACTAAGCTAACATGATTAATATAAATGAGAATCAATGACGCTATTGTAATAACTGGCACAATAAATTTCGCATTGACGTAAGGCATTTTAAATTTTCCTTTTTCTTTAGCGGCCGTGTTCCTTGGTAATACTAATATTCCACCACAAACCAATACAAAAGCAAATAAGGTTCCTATGCTTGTGAAATCCAATACAAATTTTGGTGTTACAAAAAATATAGGAATACCAACTACTAAACCGGTGATAAGCGTTGAAAATGCGGGTGTTTGGTACTTCGGATGTATTTCCGAAAATTTTTTTGGCAATAATCCATCTCTACTCATAGCCATCCATATACGTGGCTGACCCATTTGAAAAACTAATATCACACTGGTCATAGCAACTACCGCGGCAATTGAAACAATAAATAACATCCATTTAATGCCCTTCAATGCAAAGACTTCAGCTAACGGATCTGATACATTTAAAGCAGTGTAAGAAACCATTCCTGTTAACACTAAAGCAAGAATAATAAAAATAACGGTACAAATAATGAGTGAATAAATCATACCTCTTGGTAAATCACGCTGAGGATTTTTACTTTCTTCTGCTAAAGTTGATACCGCATCAAAGCCTATGTATGCAAAGAATACGCCCGAAACCCCTGCCATAACACCACTAAATTGATTCGGCATAAAGGGAGTCCAGTTATCAATGTCTACATACATTCCGCCAACAATTATTACAAGTAAAATAATAGCCAATTTTATCATCACCATAATGTTACTGGCATTGCGCGATTCTTTAGTGCCAACATACACTAACCAGGTAACTAAAATATTAATCATCACAGCTGGCAAATCAAAAATGATTCTTAATCCTAATACATTTGGAGCAGAAACCCAAGCATCGCTAAGCTTTCCAGCTACACCATCTAAAAAGGCTTTGTGTGAATCCGAATAATTATTAGTAAGCCAAGTAGGAAAGTGAATGCCCAACGCTTCAATTAAATTAACGAAATAACCACTCCATGAAAAAGCAACATAAATATTTCCGATTGAATATTCCATTAACAGTGCCCAGCCAATAATCCAAGCAGATAATTCGCCAAAGGATACATACGCATAAGTATAAGCAGAACCTGAGGCGGGAACGCGAGTGGCGAATTCAGCGTAACACATTGCTGTAAATCCGCAAGCAATAGCACAAATAATAAATAAAAAGATAACGGCTGGTCCGCCAGAAAAGCAAGCGGAACCAATGCTACTAAAACTACCAGCGCCAATGATAGCAGCTATTCCAAAAAAAGTTAAATCTCGAACTGTTAAAACACGATGTAAGCCAGTTCCATGCCCATCTTCGGAGTGAGTAGCATGAACAGATTTTTTTCGAAACAGATTTGCAAGCGCCATAAGTTGTTTTATTGAAATGTAGTTTTGATTGATAAATATAAAAATAAAAGTTAGAAAAAGCCTTTTATAATTTATTGAAATTTTATAATCCCAACCAATATACAAACTTCACAACCAAGCCTTTGTTTTTTTGGTTAAAGTTATCTGACACATAATTATCTGTATATACAATAAAGATATCGCTCATAGGCTTAAACCGCCACTGAAAACGGGCATTTATATTGAAATTATTAATTTGGCTATTGTACTGAAAAAAGGCTGTGAAAAATAAACTTCGCGTAAAAGATAAATCTATACGGGGGCCTATCAAATCTAATACTACTTTTTTAGATAAATATGGCATGTCAATTTCATTGTGCGTGTAGCTTAATGCAAAAATACCGTAAGGTTGTTTTCTAAAAGCAATATCCGCATTGTATGATAATTTGTTACCAGTAAAATAACTTCCATAGCTAACGCCTGCGCCTGCATTAAGGGTTTTACGTTGATTTGTTTTGAAAGAAAAAACAACGTCTTGATATCTATATTTATCATTTAAAAAGATTGGAATTCCGGAAAATGTAACATCGGTAGGGTAAATTAATTTTGTATAAAAGTTACGATAATCAAAAGAGATGCTGGCAGAGCTTGTGAAATAAATATCATAGCCTCCTTGTAATAATAAATCTGTTGTTGTAAGATTTTTATTCGCATAATAATCCATATAAATACTTGGACCCATTTTGTTGATAATTGAATTTTTTGGATAGAAAAAATAGGCGATGCTTGGTTCCAGGCGCCAATAGGTGTTTTTAGTAATTGTATTAGTGGAGTAATCTTTTTGAAATACATGAGGCGTAAAGCCTGTTTCGGCATTATAATTTTTATCCATATACTCATGATTCCAATGGATATTTATTTTTTGTGACGCGTAATTAATCCAACTCGCATGAGCAAACGCATTATTATTATTTGCATTAGAAAGTGAATGATGAAAAAATATTTTTCCATTCCACTTATTATCAGCACTTGCTAAATTATAATCCAACCCTAACACTCTGTTATAATTTGTTACTGAATATTTGCTGGTATCAAACTGTTGCCGGTTCACAAATATCATGGCTACATTGGAGCGTTTAAATACATTACGTTGTATAGCGCCAACAAAATAATTTTGAGAAAACACATCGCTATTATTTATTTTTGCTTTAGCTGTTTGAATATCCATAACTCCAATACGCCAGTTTTTACTAGGCTTTCCGCTCAAGCGCGCTCCTGCAATAATTGGTATAGCAGAACCATTACTTAATCCGATACGACGAGAAAAGAATGGACGCATTTGACTAAATCCAAAACTCGCAAACAAATCACTGTTTTCTGTAAAAAACTGGCGTTGCTCTGGAAAAAATAAACTAAACCTTGTGAGGTTAGTTATCTGTCGATCTACTTCTACTTGCGAAAAATCAGGGTTAATGGTTAAGTCTAAATTTAAAGCGGATGATACAGCTATTTTAGCATCTGCTCCAATGTTTCCCTCGTAAGTTGTATTGGTGCCTGCTACATAATCTTTACCGATTTTACCTATAGCATAAGGGATAATAGATACATTTGGACCAGCTTTTTTGGGTGCTGTTTCCCAGTGTAACTCATTAGTAAAAGCTAATGATGCAATATTATATTGACGAGGAACTTTACACAATGTTGAATTTTCGTTTCTCTTTAAATCATTCCGTGCAAAATTTATTTTCCATTGCGTTAAGTCTGCCTTGTATCGAAGAGATTTAAAGGGTATCTCCATCTCTACAGTCCAATTTGTTCCATTGCGTTTTACTTCGGATATCCATTTATTGTCCCAAATGGTTGTAACGCCCTGTAAGCCACCTTGAGCAATTAATCCTTCACGCTGCACACCATAAGGATTTACACCAAAACTAAAGCCATTTTGTCCATCCGAAAAAGGATCTAATGTTACGACGAAGGCATCACTTACAGGATAAGAAAAATCTCTTTTCAAAGATTGTATCACATAATTTCCCGGTAACGAATCATAACAGATGGCGGCAATAAAAATAGAGGTTTCGTTATAGGTAACGTAAGCAACAGTTTTTGTTTTGGCTAAGCAAGTATCATAGGGGAAGTTCTGCCAAAAATCACCAGCTGGTTCACAAGTTTTCCATACAGGCTCATCAAGTATGCCATCTATTTTTATTTTTTCGGTTGTTTTAAATAGATGTAGTTTATGGTCGGATTGCCCATAAACAATATTCAGGAATAGTAATAAAAATATGGAATAATGATACTTCAAAAATCAAACAAATATAAAGTATCAATCATACTTTACAAATTGAACAACAATTACTTTTAACAACTGTTTAGTTTATTTTTCAAGGTTTACAGTATATTTCAGTACGCATCTTTTTTTTGGATCATTGCAGTAAAATACCATCTTTAGCACTATACCATTACATCAGAACTACTAGTTGTTATAAACCTTAATTTAGCCCGAAAAGCATTATTTTACCTTTATCCTCTATTTTCAATTAAAATAAACAATTAATTGTTATTAATATTTGGATTTTATTGGATAAGACTCTATATTTGCAACCCAAATTAAAAATTAATACAAAAAATATAATGTTAATAGTAGCCGTAAAAGAAGGAGAAAGCATTGAAAAAGCTTTAAAAAAGTTTAAGAAGAAATTTGAAAAAACAGGTGTTGTAAAGCAACTACGTGTACGTAAAAACTTCGAAAAACCATCAATCACTAACAGACAAACTCGCATTAAAGCTGTTTACAAGCAAAAAATGCAGTTAGGATTAGCTGAGTAATTCAGTTTTTTTATAAAAATTAACGATTAACCTAAGGGTATTTCGAATTTAACAACTAAATTCGTTACACCCTTAGGTTTTTTATGTTTGATACCCACATACAAGCTTTTCTTGATTATTTAAGTACTGAAAAAAGGTATTCTGTTCACACACGCACTTCTTACCAAAACGATTTATCGCAGTTTAATCAGTTTTTATTCCCGGATAAAGAGGTAATACCTATCGAAGAAATAAACTACCAACACATTAGGCGTTGGATTGCTTACTTATTAGAGCATAAAATTGAACCCCGAAGCGTGACTCGGAAATTATCAACTCTTAAATCTTTTTTTAAGTTTTTACAGAAACAACAACTTGTTTTGGTAAATCCCATGTCGAAAATTACTGCGCCAAAAACACCTAAGCGTTTACCCGTTTTTATTACTGAACGCCAACTTGAGGATTTATTTACCAATATTGAATTTGAAGAAAGCTTTAATGGCATCAGAGATAAATTGATTTTGGATCTGTTTTACCAAACAGGAATAAGGCGTTCGGAGTTGACCCATTTAACAGAAATTGATACGGATTTATTCAATTCAACCATTAAAGTTTTAGGAAAAAGAAACAAAGAAAGAATAATTCCAATTTCTTTAGCATTAAAACGTAACCTTGAAAGCTATTTACAAGTAAAACAAGAACTAAACTTATCAAATCCTATGTTGTTGGTTAACGAGAAAGGAAATACACTCAGCGAGCAATCGGTTTACAAAACTGTGAACAAGTACCTCTCGCAAATTACAACCATACAAAAGAAAAGTCCGCATGTTTTACGACACAGTTTTGCCACGCATTTATTAAATAATGGCGCCGATATTAATGCCGTGAAAGATTTATTAGGTCATGCAAATTTAACGGCCACGCAAGTTTACACACATAACACCATCGATAAATTAAAAAAATCATACCAACAAGCCCATCCAAGGGGCGATTCTTAACTACTAACTAAATTAATTATTAACTAACACAACAAAAACAAGGAGGATTAATTATGACAACGAACATTCAATCAGTACACTTTGATGCAGACAAAAAATTACTTGATTTTGCAACTGAAAAAGTAAACAAACTTACAACCTATTACGAAGGCATTATTTCTTGCGATATTATTATGCGCCTGGATAAATCATCAACGAGTGAAAATAAATTAGTGGAAATAAAACTTCTAGCCAAGGGAAATGAGCTATTCTCTAAGAAACAAGCCGCATCCTTTGAAGAAGCTGTGGATTTAACCTGCGAAGCTTTAAAAACACAAATTAAAAAATACAAAGATAAAACTTTAGAAAAAATTTAGTTTTCTAATTTAAATTTCAAAAAAGCTGAATTCTTAATTAATAGAATTCGGCTTTTTTTTATGGTTTACTAAAATATTCTAATAACGCTTGGTAATAACACATAGCGGTTTCGTAAATGCGCTTAGGTACTTTTTGGTTATTTATTTCGTAATCATTTTTACATAATTGATTACATTCTTTAATATTATCTTGATACAAAGCTTCACCATACACTAAGGGTGAATTTATCATTCGGCATAAAGCTAAGTTCCTACAAAACACGCCAGGACTTGGTGTTTTAAGGCAATTATCTCTTAAATAATCAGCGTCAGTTTTTTGCGCAATAGGTATATGTAACTCTTTATTAAATTGATTGACGGTTAGGGATGCTAATTTTTCAGATTGATTTAATTGATCAGATAATAACAATCTTAAAAAATGAATTTTATTAATAGTCTTGGAGAAATTATCAGCGGTCATTCCACCACCAATAAACGTCATGGTGTAATTTTTAGTGGTTGGATTTTTCCAATCCGCATTTTTTTCATCCACGTTATAATGTATAATTACGGTTGCATCCGGCTTAAAGTCATTGATTAATCTGGCTCTTTCACCTAACTCAAAATCTCTGAAAAATTCCCAAAATAATTTTTGTTTCGGTAGTTTCATTAATACAGAATAACGTTTAGTATCCATTCCATTTACTTTTACTAAACTATCTAACACTATTTTTTTGCGTTTCACGAACCATGTATCATAAGTGATTTGAAAGGATGTGTAATTTTGTTGTGGACGTGTAACCATAACAATAGCTCCCTGTTCTTCGAGCTTATGTTTTAAGATGACTGCTGTTTGATAGGTTAACGTGCCTTCATTAAAACGAACGGTGTCTTTTAATAAATTGGAAGATGACGGCGAGAAATCAATAAATTTTTGTTCAACTCTCGCATCGGTTATATTTCCTGCAAAATGACCTGGATCTATCGCTATTCGCTTTCCTTGTAATGAAGTTGATGATAGATACGTGACCTGGCTAATTGTTTTTGTTAAACTATCGATTTGTTTTTTTGATAAACGATTATTTTTTTTCCAATGATATAAGAGTATAAATTCTGATGGCTTTTTAGTTTTCAATAAGGCTGTTAAAATTTCCTGTTCACCTTCGTATACAGTATATTCAGCCTTTCCAGCACTTTTTATTACCACTGAATTTTCGGTAAAAGAAACACATT
>ENA-OBIO01000893-OBIO01000893.1-metagenomes-genome-assembly--contig:-NODE-893-length-13553-cov-2.93095_pt1 | contig 13553 bp, 14 predicted proteins | sample MGYA00153383_OBIO01 | MGnify analysis MGYA00153383 | reverse complement strand
CGCCTTTTAGAACCACACCACTACTGAAACATCTATCAATTTCAGTAAATGCCCAGGTTTCGTTGTGTCCGTCGCTCCAACTTGCTCGTGCAAACACGCCGAGATTTTCTTTCACTTGCCAATCGGTAGATATACCAAAACCATATTTAGTTCTGCCAATAGCGCGTGTTGAAATTATATCGGGCAGGGTTTTATTCGTTGCACTTTCTGCAATAGCTTGGTTGTAATTTCCCATGCCCGCCGTATTGTTAAACACAAGTACGCGCACATTCCAAGGTTTGTCGTTGAGTTTTAAATGTTTTGTGAGTTCTAAAGTAATGCCTTGCGATTCCCAAAATCGATCATTCATATAATCTCCATTTGCCGAAAGCGGCAAGAGCGAGATTGCGCCACGCAATTCTGTGTTGGGTGAAATATATTCTAGAATAACACTTGGTGTATAGCCACGCACATCGGCAGGATAATCCCACGCGCCGTTACCAAACAACGCCCACGAAGAAAATTGCGTTCTCGGATCGTGTGAAAATTCATTTGCATCAAAAAAATCGGCTAAAGAAATTTTACCGATGGTTAGTTGAATATATTTTTTGGGTTTGTAGCCTTTTAATTCGTTTAAATCGCCTTCCGAATAAACTTGCTTTTCGCTCAAAGGAAAAATTTGCTGCGCAAATAAACGCGCTGATACGTACGTCAAAGCTGGATTACCAACGCGGTATGTTTCGCCGTTGCTCGCGCTGGCTAAACCCGTAGCTTTACTCAATCCACTTCCGCCTGCAATTTCAGGATTGAAATAAGCGGTGGCGTTTTTCCAAAGTCGCGCACCAAAATATAAAGTTGCCGTTTGCGATGCTTGACTTTCTGCATTGGGTGAAAGACTATTATAACTCGTATCCGTATATTTTGCATTGAAAGCTGGTTTAAATTGACCGATAGTGGTTGATTGTGTGTGAAGACTCCATGTCTGAATTTCTAAATGTGCAGAATCTGCCGATTGACAAAAACAAAAACAAGTTTTCAAAACTAATATTAAACCGAGTAAAGCTGAATTTTTTTTCATTTATTATAAAATAGAAATCAAAAAATGTAAAAAAAGGCATTTTTAAGCTTAGAACCAAATTTGATTGTAAACTACGCGTTAACTTTGTGATCCATCATCAAACCTCGTAGGTTTTTTAAACCTGCGAGGTTTCAAATCGTATTTAGTAATTAAATAATAATTTGAGTTCGATAAATAATATTCTTTGCATCGAAACAGCCACAAAAATGTGTTCGGTAGCTGTTAAAAATAATTTGGGCGAAATATTTTGTGTCGAAGAACAAGCGAATAAACATATCAGCCATTTGACGGCATTTATGGAAACGTGTTTGCAAAATGCAAATATTGAGATGCAAACTTTAAAAGCCGTTGCCGTCAGCTCGGGTCCAGGTTCTTACACAGCGTTGCGTGCAGGCGTTTCGGCAGCAAAAGGTATTTGTTTCGCTTTAGATATTCCGCTTGTTTCTGTAAGCACTTTAGAATCGTTGGCGTACGCTTCTTTTTTAATTTTTAAAGATACCGAAGCCATTTACACTGCTTGCATTGATGCGCGCCGCGACGAAATTTATACAGCACATTATGTATTTGACTTAGAAACAAATGGGTTCAAAGAAATGATTGCGCCGTATTCGCACGTAGTTACGCCAGAATCTTTCAAAGAAATTTTAGTGGGCGATAAAAAAATAATTCTCAGCGGCGATGGTGCAGAAAAAACAAAAAGGTTATTGAATTATTCAAACTGCATTGATGCGCAGATTTTTTGTTCTGCTAAACATCTTTTAGCTTTGGCTGAAAAGAAATTTAACCAAAATATTTTTGAAGATTTAGACGCGTTTACACCTTTTTATTTAAAACCGCCGAATATAACGGTGCCAAAAAAAAACTATTTTTAGTTGTTCGTTGATAGTTGTTCGTTGCATCACGTTCGGGGAACTTTGAAAGTTACCCGTACGTAAAATATCCGTGAACAACGAACAACTATCAACGAACAACTATCAACGAACAACGAATGTGGAAATCCAAAATAGCTTCTCCGTTTGCGCAACTGACAGCGCGAAATATTGATCGCGCATCGCGCAATGCTGTTGATTTGCAATTTAAAATTTTTAAAAATTTGATTGAAATCGGCACCAATACACTATTTGGAAAAGACCATAATTTTAGGGGGATAAAAACCCACGCTGATTTCATAAAAAGCGTTCCTATCCGCGATTACGAACAACTTAAACCATATGTTGAGCGAATCAAACACGGCGAAGCAAATATTTTATGGCGCGGCAAACCTGCGTACTTTGCTAAAACGAGTGGCACAACGTCAGGTGTAAAATATATTCCTATTTCAAAAGAAAGTATTCCGAACCATTTTGGCTCGGCGCGCAATGCACTTTTTAATTACTACGCGCAAACTGGAAACGGGACGTGGCTCGATCATAAAGTTATTTTTCTTTCGGGTAGTCCTGAACTCGACGAGATACACGGCATTCCTACTGGAAGACTTTCAGGTATTTCGAATCACATGGTGCCAGCGTGGTTAAAACGCGATCAGTTGCCAAGTTATAAAACAAATTGCATTGAAGATTGGGAAACGAAACTCGACGCGATTGTACAAGAAACTTTATCGCAACGCATGGCACTGATTTCAGGAATTCCACCTTGGGTACAAATGTATTACGAACGATTGTTAGCCGTTTCGGGCAAAAAAACAATTCTCGATATTTTTCCTGAGTTTAGCGTTTTTGTGTATGGCGGTGTGAATTACGCGCCGTATCGCGCCACCTTAGAAAAATTAGTCGGTTCAGCTATAGATTCTGTTGAAGTTTATCCAGCATCAGAAGGTTTTATAGCTTTTCAAACCGATAGAGATGACCCTGCGTTGTGGTTGAATGTAAATTCAGGAATATTTTTTGAGTTTGTACCTGCGAATGAAATTTTTGACCCACATCCAACGCGACTAACGCTGAATGACGTTGAAACTAATGTGAATTACGCACTCATCATAAATAATAATGCGGGTTTATGGGGATATAATATCGGCGATACTGTTATGTTCACGTCAACTAAACCATATAAATTAGTAGTTAGCGGCAGAATAAAGCATTTTATTTCAGCTTTTGGTGAGCACGTCATTTCTAAAGAAGTGGAAGCCGCTATGACTGAAACCGTAAAAAAACATTCTGCATCTGTCGTTGAGTTTCATGTCGCACCGAAAGTTGTTCCACTCGATGGTGGCGCAGCCTATCACGAATGGTTTATTGAATTTGAAAATCCACCAAAAAATTTAAAAACATTTGCTGCTGATTTAGATGCTGCCATGGTGAAACAGAATATTTATTACGAAGATCTTATCTCTGGAAAAATTCTTCGACCACTTATTATAACACCCTTACCAAAAAATACGTTTATAGAATACATGCGTACACAAGGTAAACTCGGTGGACAAAATAAAGTGCCGCGTTTAGCGAATGATAGAACGCTTGCTTCGTTGTTAGTCGTTCGTTGAGTGTAGGGTTTATATTTGAACACTTAGACAACAATGAACCTCTACTAACGAACAGCGAACAACTATAAGCGAGAAACTAATTCCGGCTCATACTATAAACTTTCTTTGAAGTAGAAATCATAAAATCGAGCGACCGTCTGCCTGCACCTTCAAGTAGTAAGAAAAGGCAAGTCATAATTTGCGCATAATCAGAACGCACTTCGTGCAGCACAGCCCAAACGCCGTTTTGAGGTGGCGAAGGCGGTAACGGTAACGGACTTGTGCCATAATATAAAGTAATTTTTGTACTCAGCACAGCAACAATCATCTGAACAATGAAATAGAAAGCTGTAATTCTTGTAAATAATCCGAAAATTAAAAGTAAGCTGCCGATAATTTCTGCAACGCCTACAAAATGAGCCGTCATTCCAGGATAGGCGAAACCTAATTTTGTAAATCTGCCAACGCCTTGATTGACGTAAACAAATTTTAAAATGCCTTCCCAGAAAAAAACACATCCCGCCATTAATCGAATAATTAAAATGGATGATTGACCTGTAATAGGCGGATTTAGAAACCAATTGATAACCTTATTCATTAGTTTATTTTTGATAATGATTTAATGATGCAAACTTCCACTATTTCATTTCGCCACAAAAAATATTTACAGCAACTAACGGCTTTACGTGATTAAACAGCGTTTATCAAGCAAACGGCGTACATGATGTAATAAGATTTGAAACCAACGCAATGTAAGTACCTTCGGAAAAAATTATATTTTGAAGCGTAGAATTTTTCTTTATCATTTTCTTTTTTGGGCAGGCGTCTATCTGTTGTGGATTCTCGTTTTTCACAGTTATTCTTTCTCACTCACCAAAACTATTACAGTTCAGTTTTGCTATTTAATTTTTATTACTTCCGACTTTTATTTGATCAATAACTTAGTTGTACCACAATTTTTATTGAAAAGAAAATACGTTCTTTTTGTATTTGCTTTAATAATCACAATCGCTTCATCAGCTTGGCTACGCGCTTTAGTTGCAGCGCAAATGAATTTGCTTTATTTTAAAACTTCTCCAATTGCTGACTTCACAACTTTATATTTAAATTCGGTCGTCAATATTTCTCTTTGGGTTTTGTTAATTACGTTGGATAAAATGCTCATTGATAGAATGCGAACCCAACAAAAATTAGAATTTTTAGAAAAAGAAAGGATTAAAAATGAATTGAATTATTAGAAAGCGCAAATAAATCCGCACGCGCTTTTTAATTCGCTGAATACTATTTATGGGCATATTGATAAAAAAAACCAAGTTGCCAGAAATATTCTCTTACAATTTTCAGAATTATTGCGTTACCAACTTTACGATTGTTCTGCCGAGAAAGTGCATTTAGAAAAAGAATTAGATTATATCGAAAACTATGTCGCATTTCATCGGCTGCGAAAAGAAGAAAAATTAATAGTTTCTCTTAAAATAGAAAATAATAGCACCGATTTAAAAATTGCACCGCTTTTATTGGTCATCTTAATTGAAAATGCTTTCAAATTTGTGAGTAACTTTGCTGAAAAGGATAATGAAATTAGCATTAAAATATCAGTAGAAAATAATAGTTTGAACTGTTCAGTCATTAACTCAGTCGATAAACTACACGTCCCAAATTCAAATTCAAACGGTATTGGAATTTTGAATTTAAAAAGAAGATTGGCGTTGCTCTACCCTCAAAAATATGAACTTACAATAAATAATGGAGTAGATTTTTTTGAAACGATTTTAAAAATCAATTTACAATGAAACTAAAATGTGTTGTCATTGATGATGAACCTATCGCCAGAAAAGTTTTGAAGGAATTTATAGAAGAAATAGGTTTTTTAGAATTATTAGGCGAAGCCGAAAACCCATTGTAAGCGATGACTTTATTTGAAAATAACGCCATAGACATTGTTTTTTTAGACATCAATATGCCCAAAATAAATGGTATTGATTTTTTAAAAAATAACAAACTCCATGCCCATATTATTATAACAACAGCGTATCCAGAATATGCTGTAGATGCTTACGGCTTAAATGTTTTAGACTATTTATTAAAACCCATTGCTTTCGATAGATTCTTAAAAGCTTGTTATAAAGCTAAAGAAAATAGCGAGCAAAAAAATACTACAACAGCTCCGATAAATAAACCGAGCGATCATTTTTTTATTAAATGCGATAACCTGATTGATAAAGTTATTTACGACGAATTAATTTATGCCGAGGCGATGATGAATTACGTTATGCTGCATACCGTCTCAAAAAAAATGATGGTTTACATGACAATAAAAAGTTTGGAAGAACAACTGCCGACAGATATTTTTATCAAAGTGCACAAATCTTTTATCGTGAACAAGAATAAAATTCAGAGTTTTGAAGGCAATATTTTAGATACTGGGAATCAGAAAATTACCATCAGCCAAAATTTGCGCGAAAAAGTTATTAGCGAAATTTTAAAAGACAAAATGATAAAGCGATAGATGTTATGATGCGTGTAGGCAAGAGCTAAAAAAAACAAAATAACTTTATCAATAAATAATGTTTATCCGCGTTAACTTTGCGTGGTTTTTAAAATCATTTACTGACCTGCAAAATATCTCATCACTCACAACGCGCCACTTAATTTATGTTCACTTTTGTAAACGGAAAAATAACACCCAACAGCGAAGCAGTCATTTCGGTTGACGATTTAGCTTTTCATCGCGGATACGGCGTAACTGATTTTTTTTTAGCTATTGATAGTGTGCCATTATACCTTGAACAGCATCTGAACAGACTATTCAAATCAATGAGCGATTTTTATCTCGAAATACCTTACTCTAAACAACAGCTTACAAATATTATACTTGATTTAGTCAAACGCTCTGATAGCAATTCACTATCCATAAAAGTAATTGTTACGGGTGGCAATAGTCCCGATCATTATAATTTAGGATCTGTTCCGAATGTGATAGTCATTACTAAGGCTTTTAAATTTGTAAATAATTCAGTGGGATTAAAACTCATGATGGTGAATTACGAGCGCGAACTGTACCAAACTAAAACCGTAAATTATGGTTTTAGCATTCAGCAAATACCCGAGATGAAAAGAAAAGGTTTCGACGATTTACTTTACTTCAAAGATGGATTTATTTCGGAAAGTTCGCGAAGCAATGTTTTTATTGTTAAGAACGGTGCGCTTTATACATCGAGTATTGGCGCATTAAAAGGCATTACGCGCGAAAATACAATTCAAGAAGCACGCGCTTTAGGTATTAAAACAATTGTAAAACCTATTTCTGTCAATGAAGTCATTTTTGCAGATGAAGTTTTTTTGAGTAGCACAACGCGTACAGTGCATCCCGTTGTTCAAATTGATGAGAACCAATATCCCATCGGTGAAATAAGTTTACAACTCCAAAACGCTTTAGCAAAACGCGCGGCGGATTACATTAAAAATCATAAAAAATAGTAGGGAGAGTTTTGCGATTTAGTTATTCAAAGTAATAAATCCGCCATCAATCGGATAGTCTGTACCTGTGATAAAACTTGCTTCATCGCTACATAAATATAATGCTAAAGCAGCGATTTCTACAGGTTGCGCCATTCGTCCAATCGGTTGTGAATGAGACAATATTTCAAACATTTCCGCTTCTTTACCAGCGTAATTTTTCGCTAAAAAGCCATCAACAAAAGGCGTATGTACGCGTGCAGGCGAAATGGAATTACAACGAATGTTGTGTTTTATAAAATCCTTTGCAGTAGATAACGTCATTGCAACAACTGCTCCTTTTGACATTGAATAAGCGAAGCGATCGGAAAGACCAACACTTGCAGCTACAGATGCCAAATTTATGATTGAGCCGCCGCCGCCTTCACGCATGGTAGGTATAACGGAATGAATACAGTTATAAAAGCCTTTTACATTGACTGAAAATACGCGATCGAAATCCGCTTCATTCGTATTTTCTGCATTTCCAATATGGGCTATTCCTGCATTATTAACTAAAATGTGGATAGCCTCGATAGAATCAATAATTTCTTTAACTTGGCTTTGATGTTCTACATTGCAAACATGCGCTACAGCGTGACCTCCTTGTGAACGAATATCCCCAATTGTTTCAGCCGCTGCGTCTACATTCAGTTCTATGATATGTACATGAGCGCCTTGTTGGGCAAAGAGTATGGAAATCGCTTTGCCTATACCGCTTCCGCCGCCAGTTATAACCGCCACCTTATTTTTTAAACTGAACATATAGTTTTGAATTTGACCTGTTTTGAAAAAAATTATGATGAATCGCGCCGTGCTAATTAATGTGAATCGCGTTGTATATGAGCACCTGAAGATCCTTTTAAATAATCAAAATCTGCACCTTCTTCTGGTTGTAAAACGTGTTCAATAAATTGTTGTGTATAGCCGCGTGTATATCCCAAATTAATAGGAACAAATTTACTTTTCCTTTCCAATAATTCAATTTCGCCAACGTGTAAATGTAAAATTCTTTGGGCTACATCGAGCGTAATTAAATCGCCATTTTGAACGAAAGCCAAAGTTCCGCCCAAAGCTGCTTCGGGAGAAACGTGTAAAACGACGGTTCCAAAACCTGTTCCGCTCATTCTGCCGTCGGAAATGCGCACCATGTCTGTAACACCTTTCTGAATGAGTTTAGGGGGCAATCCTAAATTACCCACTTCTGGCATGCCTGGGTAACCTTTTAATCCCACGTGTTTTAAAACTAAAATGCTGGTTTCATCAACATCCAAATCAGGGTCATTAATGCGGGCTTTATAATCGTCAATTGTTTCAAAAACCACAGCTTTACCCGTATGTTTCATTAAATGCGCACTCGCTGCTGAGGGCTTAATAACAGCACCGTTTTCACACAAATTACCTTTCAAAACCACAATGCCAGAAACAGCATTGAATGGATTAATTAGTTCTGAAATCACTTCTGAATTATAACATTCGCTCTGGGAATAATTTTCTTTCATACTTTTTCCATTCGCAGTGATGCAATTCAGATGCAAGCGTGGAAATAAAGCTTTTATAACAGCTGGCAGTCCGCCAGCGTAATATAAATCTTCCATAAAATACTTTCCCGAAGGTTGCAAGTTAACCATTAATGGAATATCAGCTGAATAGGTATCTAAATCTTGTAGATTCAAATCAACGCCTACTCTTCCTGCAATTGCCAATAAATGAATAGCAAAATTGGTAGAACCACCCACTGCCGCATTGACTTTGATGGCGTTTTCAAATGCTTTACGCGTCAAAATATCGGAAGGTTTTATATCAGCTTTTACCATTTTTACAATCTCTCTACCTGTTAAATGAGCCAATACCTTTCGGGCAGAATCTGGTGCTGGAATCGCTGCATTTTGTGGTAAAGAAAGACCTAAGGCTTCTACCATGCAAGCCATAGTTGAGGCAGTTCCCATAACTGCGCAGTGTCCGTCACTTCTGCACATACTCGATTCCACGACGACCATTTCAGCATCAGACATTTTATTTATACTATTTAGTGCACTGAAACGCCAAACATCGCTTGTGCTGATGCTTTCTCCTTTATATTTTCCTGTCAACATCGCCCCACCTGATAATACAATCGTTGGAATATTTACACTACAAGCACCCATTACCAAAGCAGGTGTAGTTTTATCGCAACCACACAATAAAATAACTCCATCTATCGGATTGGCGCGAATGGACTCTTCTACATCAATACTAACTTGATTTCGATAGAGCATAGCGGTGGGTTTCATCAATGTTTCACCCAATGACATGACGGGAAATTCGACAGGTAAACCACCTTGTTCTATAATACCGCGCTTAACTATTTCTGCTAATTCTCTGAAATGAGAGTTGCAAGGCGTTAACTCTGACCAAGTATTGCAAATCCCTATAACGGGCTTTCCATTTAATTCGTCTTGCGGAATGCCTTGTTTTTTAAACCATGCACGATAAATAAAGCCATCTTTTCCCGTGCGTGAAAACCATTCTGCACTTCTTAATTTTTTTTCTTTCATTCTATTGAGCGTAATAATTGAAAACTTATAGAGGAATATAATTTTCCTTTCTAATAAGGTGGAATACCGACTGAACTCCAGCCGCCATCAATAATTAAATTTTGCCCCATGATTTGTCTTGAAAAAGGCGACACCAAAAACAAGGCAGCATTGGCAATATCGGAAGTCGTAGCGGCTCTACCGGAAGGTGTTATTTTTGACCAAATTATTTCAAAATCCGCATCGTCTGACTTAGTGCGCTCGGTGAGAGTCGCGCCAGGCACAATAGTATTGATATTAATTTGGTGTGGTGCTAAGTCAATAATTAAATTTTTTGCCAATTGGTCAATACCGGCTTTGGTCATGCCATACGCTGCTAAAAAAGGATGAGCTATATGACCCGTCGCGGAAGATGTCAATAATATGCTACCGCCATGACCTTGCAAAACCATTTGTTTTGTGGCGGCTTGTATTAAGAAAAAAGTTCCAAAAAGATTAACTTGCAATAATTTCTGCATTGATTCTGGGCTGTATTCCAGAAAATTACCGAAAGTAGTGATACCAGCATTGGCGATCAAAATATCTACCTTTTTAAAAGTTTCAACCGCAAATTTAACAATACCTTCAATGATTGGCATCGTAGAAATATCTCCACTAAATGCTTCGCAAATTCCGCCTTGTGCTTTTATTTTTTCGGCTGCACTCTGCGCGCACTTTTCATCAATATCATTTAGAACTACTTTAGCGCCTTGCATCGCCAATTGGAGAGCTATCTCGAAGCCAATGCCAATGCCTGCTCCGCTTATGATAGCTACTGTGTTGGTAAAAAGTTTCATATTTTATGAAAGTTGAACTACCCTATTTGTTGAAATAGGAGCTTTGAATTGACCGTTGGCAATGAACTATGCGTTCACGCACGTTTGAGCTTGTTGTCCTAAACCTTCAATAGCAAGAACGATCTTATCACCTGCTTTTAAAAATTGTTGTGGCTTTTTACCCATACCAACGCCTGGTGGTGTACCTGTTGAAATTAAATCACCTGCTTCAAGTGTCATGAATTGAGAAAGATAATGGACTATAAAATAGCAATCAAAAATCATTGTATTGGAATTTCCTTTTTGCATTTCAACGCCATTCACTGACAAAGTCATAGAAAGATTATGAACATCTTTAAGCTCGTCGGGCGTTGCTAAAAAAGGTCCTAACGGATTAAACGTATCACACGATTTGCCTTTTGTCCATTGCCCACCGCGTTCTAATTGAAACGCCCTTTCTGATACATCGTGTGAAATGCAATAACCTGCGATATGCGTTTTAGCAGCTTCAACGGAATCTAAATATCGCGCATCCTTCCCAATAATAATTCCTAATTCTACCTCCCAATCTGTCTTTACGCTTTTTCTTGGGATTAAAATATTGTCGAAAGGTCCGACAACTGTATTTGCGGCTTTTTGAAAAACTATGGGTTCTGTTGGAATCGCCATGTCGGATTCTTTTGCATGGTCAGAATAGTTTAAACCGATACAAATAACTTTTCCAGGTCGTGCTACGCACGCACCCCAACGCGCTGACTCAGGTACATCTGGGAAATTATCGAAGTTTTGTTTTGCTAATTTAGCAACTCCACCCTTTTGAAAAAATTCCCTATCCCAATCTTTAAAAAGTTTCGATAGGTCTCGCCGTTTACCATGTGTGTCGAGTACTCCAGGTTTTTCTTCTCCAATCTCTCCAAATCTAATTAATTTCATTGTTTATTTATTATTAAAATCAAAAGGTAATTCTCCTTTAAAACCACAATTTCTAATCACGAAAAGCGAACCCGCTAAGGGTTGCGCTTTCAATTCATCTTCAGATAAACCCACGTAAGCAGATGTAATAAATAAGTCTGTCAAATCTTTACCACCAAAAGTACAAGAAGTTATTTTTGAAGCGGGAAGTTTAATACAAAGCAATTTTTTACCCGTATTCGGATTCCAACGTGTCACTTGCCAACCATCCCAATGTGCAATCCAAAGCATCCCTTCATCATCAATTGTCATTCCATCGGGAAAACCGTCTTCTATTGGAATTTTTAGGGCTACTTGTCTATCGGAAATGCAGCCAATCTTTTTTTCAAATTTATATGCGACGACTTCAAAAGTTGGTGTATCAATATAATACATCGTTTTATGGTCAATACTCCAAGCTAAACCGTTAGAAATAGTCACGTTTTCTATTTTTTTTTGAACGATATTATTCTCAAAAGCATAAAGACTCCCAGCATTTGGTTCTTCGTTCAATGACATCGTACCTGCCCAAAATCGCCCCTGCGGATCACATTTACCATCATTGAAACGATTATTCGGTAAATGGTTTTCAGTATCAACTGCCTTACTTAAATTTCCAGTCGCTTTATCTAAGAAACCAAATCCATTTTGTGTAGCAATAACCATTTTCCCGTTTTTACACAGTGCAAAACTTCCAATCATCTCATTAATAGAATAGGTATGGTGATTACTGTTTTGAAAATTAAATTCATGTAACGCACCTTTGAGAATATCTACCCAATAAATGGATTGACTTCGTGCATCCCAAACAGGACCTTCAGCCAATTCATATTTCTGATTCGTAATGACTTGAATTTCCATCAATAGGCTTTGTTATTTCTATTGCTCAACATACATCACGCCTTCTTTTCGCGGCGCGGCAAAATCTTGCACCCAATAATCGCCTGTGCGCGCTGCGCCAATTTGTGTGACTTCGCTGCGCATTATGTTTTCGCAATGTCCTTCACTTTTCAACCAACCTTTAACCGCACTTTGCACATCCTTATAACCGAGCGCGATGTTTTCGCAACAAAAACGCCATTTATAACCCGCTTGAGAAACGCGCGTACTCATTTCTGTGCCGTCGCTGCTCTCGTGCTCAAAAAAATTATTGACCGCCATATCATTCGCGTGGCGTTTCGAAGAATTTTGTAGTTTTTCTTCCCACGTTATTTTCGGTACCGGACCATAATAAGTATCGCCACATTGATAACCTTTCACGCGAACAACGTTAATAGCAGCGAGCATTTCTTTCTGAAAAGAAGATGCAGGCGCTTTTGGTGCGCTGCTCGTAACTTTTTTAGTAGGAATTGTTTTTTTAGTGACAACTTTGTTAGTAGTTTGTGCAGACATTGTGATTGCACTCAGTGCACACCCTAAAAGTAAAACGAATAAAGTAATTGGACGCATAGAATAGAGTTGTTTTTGTGTTTGAGAATTAATAGCCTAAAATTAATATATGGTCACCATATTTATTGCAGTTCTGACACGATTATTTTCAATTGTTAATCCTGTTGGTGCAGTGCCATTATATTTAACACTTTCTGCCGACCACAACGACGCTGAACGCAATCGCGTTTCTTTAAACGCAAGTATTTATACAGTTGGTATAATGCTCGCATTTTTTTGGGGTGGCGCGTTTATTTTAAGTTTTTTCGGACTATCGGTGTATGCGTTGCGCATCGCAGGAGGGTTAGTAATTTTAAAATCGGGTTACGATTTACTGAACGACAAATTTAATGAAAGTCGTGCGATGAATGACGCCGTGCAAAAAGAAGCGATGGAAAAACCTGATATTTCTTTTTCACCGATGGCAATGCCGATGCTTTCTGGACCAGGCACAATTTCTTTGCTCGTTAGTTTTTTTGCCGAATACCAAAACTTTAATGAGCGACTTACCATCACACTCGCCATCATTGCAAATGGTATATTGGTGTATTTCATTCTGCGCTCTGCCAAATATTTTTACAGAATTTTGGGCGTAACGGGTTTGAAAGCGGGTTCGCGCATCATGAGTTTTATCACTATGGCAATTGGTGTGCAATTTATAATTGGTGGCATTGTGGCTTTGGTGAAGAACTCATAAAAAAAGCGTTCCTAAATTTTAGAAGCGCTTTGAAATTCACGAAATAAAATTTTTACTTTAAAAAAAATTAAACCACTTTTTAATTAATATTTGGTGATTAGCTTATGGGAGGGAAGTTGTGCAACAATTTGTT
>ENA-OBIO01000892-OBIO01000892.1-metagenomes-genome-assembly--contig:-NODE-892-length-13561-cov-3.71546_pt1 | contig 13561 bp, 13 predicted proteins | sample MGYA00153383_OBIO01 | MGnify analysis MGYA00153383 | reverse complement strand
ATAGTTACTATTTAATAGTAGGGAGATTCTCTCCCTATAAATTGTGTCTTTAACAGCAACTTTGTCCAAAGTGTCGAACCCACAGGTGGTGGTGATGCGCCAGAATGTTACGAACTAGTTTTGTATGAAGCTCAATCATTATCTTGGTCGCCTAGCAGCACTAAAGTACTAGTAATGATTGGCGATGACATCCCCCACGCTCCAGCTCAAACACCACAAAAATTGAACTGGCGCAAAGAGCTAGATAAGTTAACAGAATTAGGAATTACAGTCTACGGAATTCAAGCTCTAAATCGCGCTCATGCAACCCCCTTTTATGAAGAGTTAGCACACAAATCTGGTGGATTCCATCTGCGTTTAGACCAATTTTCATACATCACCGACTTCTTTTTGTCAGTTTGTTATCAGCAAGTTTCTCCAGATCAACTTCAAAATTACGAGCAAGAAGTTATCAAAGAAGGTCGAATGAATCGAGGTTTGGATCGGATGTTTAATACCTTACTTAACCGTGACAAATCTAGTGAATTCACCCCTACAGATTTAAGAGCAGTATCTCCAGGCAGATTTCAGGTTTTAGCGGTAGACAATGAGATCTCTATTAAAGCATTTGTGTTAGAGAATGGACTAACATTTAAAGTTGGCAGAGGTTTCTATGAGTTTACTAAAACTGAAACCATTCAAGCTAGTAAAGAAATTGTTTTAATGGATCGAAAAACAGGGGATCTATTTGCAGGAGATGCAGCCAGAGATTTATTGGGTTTGCCAATTGGCGAAACAGTTAGAATTAAGCCACAGAATCTAGAGCAATATGTTGTATTTGTTCAAAGCACTTCTGCAAATCGTAAACTCATGGGGGCGACGCGATTTTTGTATGAGGTAGAAGATTGGACGGTATAGAACAACATTGTTCAAAGCAAAAACAAAATTGTCAGGTAGCGAACAATGCAAAATTTTCATAACCTAATCGATCGCAATCTCTCTCATCCAGATTACGGGCGGGTGCTCCAGCATCGCGATCGCAATAACCCCAATATTTTACATTACTCCATCCAACTCAACGAGCGGGATTCTCTAGCATGGGAACCTATTCACAGTGGCAAAGAAAAAGACACTGGAAAATTAGCAATTTGGCAAATCGATTGGCATCACTTTCGAGTTGACCAAACACGATCGCACGATCGGGATCGAATTAATCGATCGTTGCACGTTTCTGTAGACAATTTTCACAAACAATGGCAATATGAATTATACCGTTTTAATTGCGAACATTGGGCACGACTTGTCTCGACTGGAGATTGTCGATGCTACCAGATTGCTGAGTTTAAGAAGTTGGAACGAATTCCTGTTTTAGGTATTTTCATTGTCGGTATTGCTGGAACGGTAACAGGCGCATGGGAACATAACGGCTATGCTCAAGAAGTAATCGAACGAGCTGGTGTAGAGACTTGCGCGTAGTTACAACTTGGTAATAGTGGCGGTAAACCAGACACAGCATCCGATGTAGATCGAGAGATAATAGATGTATCTATAAGATCTCATCACAATTGCTTATGAAACCCCTATTACAAGGTCAGGGATTGCCCCCATTTCCAGATATTACGCCAGAACAAGTTGTTCCAGCAATGACCGCACTGTTGACTGAAGCGAACGCAGCATTAACCCAGCTTGAAGCTAATATTATCCCCACCTGGGCGGGATTGGTCGAACCACTCGATCGATTGACCGAGCGCATCGGCTGGAGTTGGAGTATCGTCGGGCACCTGATGGGTGTCAAAAATAGCCCTGAACTTCGTGCTGCCTACGAAGAAATGCAGCCCCAACTAGTCCAATTCTGGACGCGATTGGGACAGAGTACCGCTCTCTATCAAGGCTATAAAGCGATCGCAGCCAGTCCCGAATTTGCTAACTTCGATGTTGCCCAAAAACGGATTATCGATGCCTCTATCCGCGATATGGAGCTATCTGGAGTCGGTTTGACGGGGGAGCCAAAGCAGCGATTTAATGAGATTCAATTGGCACTTGCCGAACTTTCTAATAAGTTTTCCAATAATGTCCTCGATGCTACCAAAGCTTATAGTCTCACCCTGACTAAACCGGAAGAAATCGCTGGACTACCCGAAAGTTTACTAGCTCAAGCCGCTCAATCCGCCAGAGCAGCGGGAAGTGAAGCCGCTACCCCCACCGATGGCCCTTGGACGATTACGTTGGATGCGCCTAGTTACGTCCCATTTATGCAGCATAGTCAACGCCGAGACTTGCGGGAACAGGTATACAAAGCCCTTGTCAGTCGGGCGGCATCTGGAGAATATGATAATTTAGGTAATATCGATCGCATCCTCGAATTACGTCGCGAAAAGTCCAATATTCTCGGCTTCGACAACTTCGCCGAACTCAGCCTCGCCAGTAAAATGGCACCCAACGTCGCCGCAGTCGAAAGTCTGCTCGAATCCCTCCGTAGTGCCAGCTTTGAAGCCGCCAAACAGGATCTCGAAGATCTCCGCGCCTATGCCATCTCTAAAGATGCCCCCGAAGCCAACGATCTCAAACACTGGGATCTCGCCTACTGGTCGGAACGCTTACGGGAAGCCAAATTTGACTTTAATGCCGAAGAATTGCGCCCCTATTTCCCCTTAGAACAGGTACTTTCGGGCTTATTTAACCTCGCGCACAAACTTTTTGGCATCAATATCACCGCCGCCGACGGACAAGCACCCGTCTGGAATCCCGATGTCCGCTATTTCCAAGTAGCCAACGAGCAAAACTCACCGATTGCCTACTTTTACTTGGACGCGTACAGCCGTCCCGCCGAAAAACGGGGTGGTGCGTGGATGGCAGATTGCATTAGTCGCTCCAAATTGACCGACCAAGATGGGTCTAAAGTTCGTTTACCCGTTGCTTACCTGACTTGCAATCAAACGCCACCAGTAGACGGCAAACCCAGTCTAATGACCTTCGGCGAAGTCGAAACCCTGTTCCACGAATTCGGGCACGGTTTGCAGCACATGCTCACCACCGTCGATTATGTGGGCGCATCAGGCATTAGCAACGTCGAATGGGATGCAGTGGAGTTACCCAGCCAATTTATGGAAAACTGGTGTTACCATCGCCCCACCCTACTGAGTCTGGGCAAGCACTACGAAACTGGCGAACCATTACCCGAACACTATTACCAAAAACTCCTCGCCGCGCGGACATTTATGAGCGGGAGTGGGATGCTGCGTCAAATCCACTTTAGCTGGTTGGACATAGCACTGCACAGCAGCTACAAACCAGGTGGTACCGAAACAATTGCCGACGTTCGCAATCGCCTCGCCAAAATCAGCATGGTGATTCCGCCATTACCCGAAGACAATTTCCTCTGCTCCTTCGGACACATATTTGCTGGTGGTTATGCGGCTGGTTATTATAGCTACAAGTGGGCGGAAGTTTTGAGTGCGGATGCGTTTGCGGCGTTTGAAGATGCTGGTTTGGATGATGCGGATGCGATCGGCACGACCGGACGACGGTTCCGCGATACAGTATTATCGCTAGGCGGAAGCAAGCACCCGATGGAGGTGTTTACCGCGTTCCGTGGACGGGAGCCAGATCCAGCGGCGTTGTTGCGTCACAATTCATGAATTGCCCCTACCTCTAGAATAAATAAAATAGAGATTGAGTCAATAGTAAAACAGGCATATTAACATCATGCTTAATTCGATCGATAAAATTACCCAACTACTGCCACAGGTTTCTGAATCAGTATTGCAAGAAATCTGGGCGATTTTAAATCATGCGGCAAACAAAGGAGAACCTTTAGAATCAGAAACAACTGTTGTTAGAAATCACAGTGCTTTTTTAAATGGTTATGCGCCTGAAGATGAAGGGCTATATGATGACTATTAAAGCAGGAGAATTTTGGATCGCCGAAATTCAATATACCAATGGTGCTGATGCTAAAAAGCGTCCAGTACTTATTTTATGGTTGGATGGACAAGATGCGATCGTTGCGCTTGTTACATCTGCCCAGCCTCGTACAAATACAGATGTTTTATTAAATAGATGGGCAGAGAGTGGATTGAGACTGGCATCTACGGTTCGGCTATCGAGATTAGATTGTTTGGAACAATCACTGTTTACTAAAAAAATTGGTCAGTTATCTGAAACTGATGCGACACAATTGAAAAAAGTTTGGTCGGAATTTATTGAATTACAATTTTGACATCCTATTAGATTGAGTAGATCGAAGAAACCCGATACCCACAAGCATCAATGGATCGAGACTACAAATCTATCACTACGCGGTAGGATTTGTGATGGTGGGCAAATAAGCTAATGCTTTGATGTTGAATTATTAGAAACGATTTGCCCACCCTACGCCTATGCTTACTACAAAAGTGCGCTTTCTGTGTCTCTGCGGTTAAATTCATTAGTTTTTTCAGTACTAGTAAGTTCAAGAATGATTTAGGATTGCTATAGATAGGTTTTTAGGCGAAAACATTAAACAATATAAAGTAAGAGAATATAAAAGACTTTATCCAATATGAACTAGAAAATTCCCGTCCGAGCATTGATACTTTGGAAGCAATAGAATTCTGTCTAAATAAATTAGATGAGGACGATACAAAGTTGACTTCGGATTGTATTGTTAATAATCTTATATTTGAAGAGTTGATTGGCGCACTACTTTTGGCGCGAGATGAGTTAAAAGATTTTTTATCGTATGAAGAAGACGACGACAAAGATGGAGATGATGATGAAGAATAGCACGAGATTTAAATCTTCTTTTGAGATCGATAGTAGTAGGCTGGGTTTCACAATGCTCAACCCAACGAACATACCAGGAACCTAAAAATATTGGGTTTCATTCTTTACCCCAACTACCATCAAAAGATTTGGCTCGATCGAGCCTGGAGGAAGATGATGAAATTGACGAAACTTAAATATAAAATGACGATCGCATGGTCTGATGAAGATGATTGTTATTTAGTAGGTTTCCCAGATTTTCCTGGTCAAAAATGGCGGACTCACGGTGATACTTATGAGACAGCAGTGAATAATGGCGTTGCAGCTCTGGAATCTCTAATGCTTGCCTATGAAGCCAGCGGAGAGACTTTGCCAGAACCAAAAACTACTGCTACGTAGCAGTTGTAGGGGGCACTGCCCACCATCCAGATTTCAGGTTTTTCTGACAGATTTATGTTAACCCAGATCGATTAATTCACCTAAATTCTCTGGAAATTCACCTCGATCGACCATTTTAGTAAATACGTTATAACAGTCATTTTTATCTCCTTCTTTCCGAGGATATCCCAACCAGATAATCACGATCGCTTTCATTTCCGAAGTATCAAAGATTTTAAAAAATAATCGATATCTCTGTGGCAATCCCATCTTTTTCATTCTGCTATATTTTTTTAGCACACCTGTAAGGGCAAAATGAGCAGCAAAAGGATCGTCGGGTATCTTTGATTCGATGCCAATATTAATCGCGGCAAATAACTTTACTGTTGCATGAGTCTTGAATTCATCGGGTGACAAACTATCTTTGAGAGTTTCGACTCGCTCCAATAACGCTCGATACTGTCTCCCAAAAAGTTGCGGATGAAAGTAAATTTCCCACTCTCCACAGGTTAATTCACTCATCATCTAAGATAACACCATCGAGTAAATTTCTTGCCCTTGCGGACATTTCCAAGGTATATCGCTCTAAATCTTGGTTTTTCAGCGCGGTGTTGAGTGCAAAGTCTAAAAATAGCCGCATCATCAGACTATCATCATCCTCTTCATTCTCTTGAGCATTGGAAGGTTCGATGTTAATAACTGCGGTGGTATCAGAGATTACCTCAATCCAGCCATCTGCATCTGCAAACTGAGGGTTATCTCGATAAAAGTCTGCTGGAAGTCGAAATCCATTACTGTTACCAATTTTAGTAGTTCGGAGACTGTAGGCTTTGCTCATGACGTACTTACTCAAAGTATTTACATCATAACTCAAAAATAAACTTTGTCATTTCAATCACTTTGCTGCACGAAGTCTTAACTCGATCGCATCTAAACTCTACAGTGTCAACTAAATTATCAACAATTCGATCGGGCTGATATTGCTTTAATCGATCGCTTTTCAAGTATTATTGAGACTCTACACGATCGAGCTTCGCATCTAAAAATCAGGCCAGCACCAGACCGCGATGTAATACGCGATCGCCAACAACTTGTGAATGATCGGCACGGTGCATGGTGCAACGGTTGTCCCAGACAATCGTGTCTTCTGGTTGCCACTGATGACGGTAAACTCTGTAGTGACGAATTGAATGTTTGTATAGCAGCCGGATGATGCGATGAGCTGTTTGGGGTGCTACGCCTGAGATTGCTTGACATCGTTCTGGTGTAGACAAAAATAGTGCTAGACGACCTGAAATCGGATGCCGCTTGAATAATGGATGCCAGCTTTGTGTTTCTAGATCTGCACCTAATTTTAGACCGGATATTACATGCAGTACTTTGGCATCGGCGAACTGCTCTTTGACTGAGCTGGGTAATGTTTCATATGCACGGTACTGATCTGAAAATAAGGTTGCACCCCCAGATAAAGGCACAGTGACAGCCCGCAATGCGGTGAATGCGGGAGGCTCAGAGATATAGCTGGTATCGGTATGAAAGACGCTCCGGGGCGGGCTAACTCGTCCGACATTGGTGACGATATTTAGATCGGGTTGATGCAAAACAGGTGTCTCACCTGCGGTAAAAGTCACTTGCCCCAACCGATTGAGAAAGGCAACGAAATCTACATCGCTGAGGGACTGTTTGCGGAAGACGATAAATCCTTTGTGGGCAAGGGTCTCCTTGATAGCATCGATATCTGGCTCTTGCAGATCGGTGATGCCGATCCGCTCGGCTTCAGCCCCAAAAGGGGAAAGGATGCGAAAATTAATGTTTGCTTGATTCATAGTTGTTGGTAATCGAGTATTTTTGAATATTAATTGGCTGTTTGGGCCAGGTGAACTTGAAGACAGCACCACCGCCAGCCGCTGATTCTAACCCAATTGTGCCGCCTTCAGCTAGGATAACTTTTTTGACGATCGCGAGTCCAGCTCCAATATTTTCATGCAGATCTCGCGGTTTGAGGGTTTGAAAAATAGTATAAATTTTGTGTTGATATTGAGGTTCGATCCCATCACCATTGTCGGCAACTGTAAATTCATAACGATCGCCTAGATCGATGGCGGATATCTCGACAATCCCCATTTTGGTGGGGTGGTGTCGGATGGCATTGTCGATTAGGTGGGTAAATACCTGTTTTAGTGGCTGCTTGCGAGTCTCGAAGATCGGCAGGGGCGAGATATCGATCGTAAACGTAGCTGGAGGTGCAAGTGTCTCGATGATGGCTGCAACTAGGCAATTGACATCAACACTGCTGGTGGGGGTTTGGGTGCGTCCAGAGCGCGAGTATTCGAGCAAGCTGTTGAGTAGTGCCTGCATCCGGTGGACGCGACGGCGGAGTAGGTGCATCTGCGATCGAGTTTCTCCCGAAATATTTGCACCGAGGTCTTCTTCGATCCATTCTGACAAGCTAGCGATCGCCCGCAGTGGTGCTTTGAGGTCGTGAGAAGTGATATAGGCAAACCGATCTAGTTCGGAGTTGGTTGCCAGCAACGATTGATTGGTAAGGTTGAGAGCATCGTTGAGATCTACCAATTCAGTGGTCTTGGCATAGAGTTTGGCTGCTGCTTGTTGGCGAGTGGTAATATCACGAATGATGACAATTCGTTCGCCGATTGTCGTTGTGGGCGAATCTCGATCCGAGCCAATCGGATCGACCGAAAATTCAATCGGGAACCATTCACCATCTTTACGTTGTCCCATCCCCAGCCAGATCTTGCCCTGGGGAATTGCTGTTGGGAGTGGATCTGTGGGGTTAGGTTGCAACTTTTGAGTCACTTCTACTTCTGGTATTAATAGTTTTTTCCAATTACAGCCAACTATTTCATCGAGAGTATAACCAAACATCTCGACCGCAGCATGATTGAAGGTTTCAATTTTGCCCTGAGAATCGATGACTGCGACACCATCGACGACATTTGCAACGATCGCTTGAATCAGATTTTTGCTCTCATCTAAGCGGAGTTGTCGATCGCCTAATTCTGTTATTAATTGCCTGAGAATTCGTGCAGCAACGATCGTCCCGATGATGCCGATCTCCATCCCTACCCACATCGCATTACTACCGATTTGCTGCTCATTTTGCAGCGATCGAGTGCGAAGTCCGAGCAGACGACGTTCTTCTGTTTCAAATCGATCCATTACATCCCGAAAGCGGTTTATTTCTTGCTTACCCGCAATTAATCGAGCAGTATTTACATCAAGACTACCGAATGCTGGTTTTGCTTCGATCCGTCGGATACTTTGTTGGAGTGTGTTCATCCGATTGCGAGCGATACTCGCCAGCCGCCGTACCTGCAATGCCTGAGTTGGTTTAGCTCGGACGAGCTGTTCCAAACTAATTAGCGCGGGTTCTAGAGTCTTAACTGCTAACTTGTAGGGTTCGAGCAACACTTTTTGCCTGACAATGTAATAGTCACGCACTCCAGTTTCCGCATCTAACAGCCCGATCGACACATCGTGACATTGGGCAATGACTTCGTGAGTCCGAACGACATGCTGCTGCGCGTCGATGATTCGTCGAGTAAAAATGGTGTGAGCCACCACAGAACACACCAAACAAGCTATGGGGATACAAATGACGATCGCCCCCCGCTGGGCGATTGGCATTTGGTTCCAGTAAGCTTGAATTTTTTGCCAACAATCTTTCATCAATTTCACTAAAATACCAATTCAAATTCTTTAACAGACACAACTAGATGAATGGCATATTGGTCAATTATCACTATTATTTATACTTTCTACCTCTATCGATCGAGCTAAAGTTCCAATTTCTCGCTCGCCGAACGCTGAAATATTTGTCGTTCGCCGCTTTAATCCAGCTTTTGCGGCAATAAGCTATTCCCGAACCTGTGTCAAATTAGACATCTAGCGTAGGGGGTGAATGGTGGATGGCGAAAAGTGCGGGAACAGGGGTTTCCCAACTGGGCGGGGAACCCGACCAGACAAGTAGAGCACCTTTTCAAGACAGTGAATAGTGAATGGTGAATCATGATGTCTATTTCTTGAGAGATCGGGGAGTAACTTTTGGGCATCTAAACAGTGATGTCGAGCGATTTTCCAGGGGATAGCCTCGCGGGAACAAGCACCATCCTTAGACTCACTCTAAAATTGCCACAAAGTGACAATTTGGAGCCGCAATTAAGAATCTCAGTTGAAATTAGTCTACTTAAATTACTTCGTACTATTCAATACACTTAGATTGCTAATGTCTAAAGTATTACCAGCCACAGCTAGATGATTATTTGTCAATTTAGTGATTCTAATTTAAGGTATTAAAAAGGTATGTTAAATGGTAGTAATTAGTCGATCGGTGTCGATTTTTACAGTAATTTAATTAATGTAAATTATATGACATGAATATCCTCGATCGGTACAAATTTGGACAAACGATCTAGGAGGATGTTTAGAAATACGGAGATCCCCATCCAAAAGCTATCGTGCATAAACCATTGAAACAAGCGAAATTGGTGGAGGTTCTCCTGTCTTGTCGTTTTTATGTGCGGGGGAACCCCGCCCATAGCGCACCGCTAAATCCCCATTCAAAAGCGGATGTGCGTACTGTTCGGGTTTCCCATAAGCCACTGTCACCCGAAGCGCACCAAGCGGGGGACTAAGATTTAGGTTCCCCCCTTTTTAAGCCGCGTACCGACAAGTCGGCTAGATTTCGCTTTTGATGGGTTTACCCCCCCTTATAAAGGGGAGGGCTGGGGTGGGGTAAAGGACTACGCAACAACTCAAACAGACTTGTAGTATAGTACGCCGTAGCCTTTTTAAGGGAGGGTTAGGCGAATCTTCCAGGATTTACGAGCGATCCCCTGATGCTTTCCATTTATCCTCTAAGATCGTCAGCCTGAAAATTACGAGGCGTTGCTGAGAAGGAGCGAAAAGATCGAGCGGTGGAAGATGGGAAGGAGCGTCCAAGCGCATCCAGACAGTGCTTAAAACCCTTTGAGTGTAGGTAGCAACTCGGGTTAATTAGGCATCGATATCCCAGCAATTGTAACGATCGGCATAATAATCGAGTAGCCGCTCTAGCAACAGCCGATCTGAGTGTGCCAATCGATCTGCTCCGATAATTTCTAAACCGCCAAGCTGACTCTCCGTGTAGCTAAATTCTCGATCGATCGGAGTCAAAACAGCGACAGTTATCCCCGCAATTTGCTGCAAATGAGCGGCTACTTCGCGGTATACCGCCAAGGGCATCTGATAGTTACAGATTGTAAATTTTGGAGTCAGAGGAATCATCGGGATCGGCTGGTATTTGAAAAGACTGATTGCTACTTACTCCAAGTGTCAACGACTTCTAGTCGTCGCTAGTGTTGCCAAGTCCGCTGGTGCGGACTGATACTGCGGGTTACTTCATCAACACCCGTGCCGCCGCAGCTACACCCGCACCAGGAGTGCCAGTATGACCGAGTTCGGCGAGCGTGGCTTCTAGGGCAGCGATCGCGGTGAGGATGTCGCGATCGGCAACAAAGCCTAAATGACCGATTCTAAAGATCTTACCCTTGAGATGATCCTGACCGCCAGCGAGGACGATATCAAACTTCTTTTTCATCACACTTCGCACCTGCTCCGCATCCACAGTCGTGGGTGCAACCGCCGTAATCGCTGGACTACCATGTCCATCGGGTGCATATAGAGCCAAACCCATCGCTGTCACTGCGGCGCGGGTAGCGTGCATGAGTCGTTGGTGACGGGCAAAAATCTGTTCTAGCCCTTCTGCCTGCATCATCTTTAGGGCAACTTGGAGGGCGAAAATCAGGTTGACTGGGGGCGTAAATGGGGTAGTGTTTTTAGCTGCATCTTTGCTGTACTTACCCAAATCCATATAGTAGCGGGGTAATTTGGCAACTTTATAAGCCGCCCATGCTTTGGAGCTAACCGTCACAAAACCCAAACCAGGCGGGATCATGAAGCCTTTTTGGGAGCCAGAGCAAACCACATCCAATTCCCATCGATCGATCGGCACATCCACCGCTCCCAGGCTAGTGACGGCATCGATGATGCTCAAAGCACCGTGGCCTTTGATATGTTTGGCGATCGATTCTAGGTCATTAATAACGCCTGTAGATGTCTCGCTATGAGTAACGATCACTCCTTTGATTGCTTTAGCAGTATCGGCATCCAATGCGGATTTGACATGTTCGGGATCGATCGGTTGTCCCCAAGGTGCGGTGACTTCCTGGACATCCAACGCGAATGCTTTGGCAACTTCCGCCCAACGTTCGCCAAATTTACCATTGTGAACGACCAAAACTCGATCGCCAGGGCTGAAGAAATTAATCATCCCTGCTTCCATCGCCCCAGTGCCGGAGACAGTCAACATCAACACATCATTTTGAGTTTGGTGCAACCACTTGAGATTGGCGGTGACATCTGCCATAATCTGACTGAACTCACCACTACGGTGCCCGATCGGGTGCTTGGCTAGAGCCAATAAGACGTTTTCTGGTACTGGCGTGGGGCCAGGAATCATTAACATTAATTTATTTTCCACAATCTTTATCCCGTATAAATAATAGTTAAACTTGCCATCTAGACTCAACCCACTCTCAACTGGGCACAACCTAAGTTTATTTGGAGAATATTAATTCTAGCTCAATACTACATCCTGCCGATAGGGGGCAGGCTAGTCAGTACGACTACAAACTACCGATCGATTCCTGATTTCCTCGTTTCTAGCGGCTAAGAGCGGTTAGAATCGTTATTGTCATCTCAGTTGCTACTATAGCCAATTTTCATAACTGGCAACCAACAGTGACTCCGAATCATGGCTATTGACAGTGTTACAATTTGTAAGCTATCGCTCCCGATGGCTCAAGCCAACGGAGATCGAGCCAATCGCCATAATTGCTATACTCAATCTTATAGTTAAATAGAGTAAGTTGTATCTACCCAAACCGATCGACGAGGATGAGGTCTGGTTTAGGGATATTATGGCATCATGTTAGCGGTATCTATAAGTAACCTTTAATCACAAAAAAATATTATGACAAATAATCTGATTCCTTATGATTGTGGTGATGATGATGTAATTGCCTTTGGAGAGGCGATGTTTCGTTCTGGTAAGCTCAAAAAAGCGATCGGACAATCTTTTGATGGCTCAGTTGGTAGAGCGATCGATCAGAAACTACGTCAGCATGGTTTGGAGATTCCCATTCGGATGATCGGCTCGACTAGATTGGCAAATGAACATTGTCAATGGTTTGATGAAGGGATTAGTTGTGAAATTCTCGACCTAAGCACCCGCCGCTGGTGTAAAGGTAAAGTCAGAGTGCAAGTTTCAGTCGAATTTTTGGTAGAAGATACAGACGAAAAAATGCTGTTACCTGGCGATCTCGATCGTGAAGATTCATCTAGTGATGAGTATGTCAATAGCGAATATGTCCTCACAGGTATTCATCAAAACGGTCAGTAGAAATTGACACCAGAAAGGGAGTAGCTTTGCCAGACCATATTTTCCGAATCAGTTGAGGATGAAAAATGTCGCAAATCAAAATTTCTCAGAGTGCCCATAAATTACTACGCTGTCCCATCTGCCATTCCGAACTGACCCAAATAGACGATCGATTTGAATGTGTCAGTTCTGAATGTGCTTCCCACTTCCCCATCGTCGATGGCGTACCAGTATTGATAAATGAAAAATCGAGTGTTTTCTCGATCGACGACTTTACCTCACATCGCCAAACATTCTTCAAAAGTACCAGTAAAAATCAGCTCGGGAATTTTCTCAAAGGCTTAATCCCTGAAATTAGTAAAAATATCAAAGGCGCAGCAAACTATCTGCATCTGAGTCAGATATTGCTTCAAAAATCGCCGCATCCACGCGTCTTAACCATCGGCGGGAGTATTCTCGGTCAAGGGATGGAACATTTTGTCAATAACACTGCGATCGATCTGGTCGAGAGTGATGTTGCATTTGGCTCGCGCACGATGTTAATCAGTGATGCACACGATTTGCCATTTCAGGATGGATCGTTTGATGGGGTGATTATCCAGGCTGTTTTGGAACACGTAGTCGATCCTCATCGGTGCTGTGCAGAAATCCATCGGGTATTGAAGCCACAGGGAGTAGTATATGCCGAAACGCCCTTCATCCAACAAGTACACAATAGTCCCTACGACTTTACGCGTTTTACCCATTTGGGTCATCGCCGCTTATTTCGGCAATTTGAGGAAATTGATAGTGGAGCCGCATGTGGCCCAGGGATGGCACTGGCGTGGTCTTATCAGAGTTTTTTGGTAAGTTTTACTACGTCGAAACAATTGCAACTGCTACTCATCGCTGTTGCAAGGTTGACATCTTTCTATCTCAAGTATTTCGACTATTACCTAATTAATAAACCAGGTGCGCTGGATGCCGCAGCAGGATACTATTTCATCGGCAGCAAATCAGAGCGGATTTTGGTAACGGTTG
>ENA-OBIO01000890-OBIO01000890.1-metagenomes-genome-assembly--contig:-NODE-890-length-13572-cov-2.3847_pt1 | contig 13572 bp, 10 predicted proteins | sample MGYA00153383_OBIO01 | MGnify analysis MGYA00153383 | reverse complement strand
CATCCCCTTGGGTAGTATTCACCCAAGAAGATAGCTATTGAAAAAGAAAATGGAACTGAAATAATTAATGCTAAAAAAGACGTTAATAAAGTACCCAATAAAAAGGGATAAGTGCCATATATATTAGCAACAGGATCCCAGATTTTACCAAACAAATTACTAATACCGAAAGCTTTTATCGATGGCATTGATTGTACTATCAATGTTAGAAAAAAAGCAAATACCAAAACAAGTATACTTAAAGCAATTAATACTAATGAGGTTTTAAAAAAATTCTCCATTCGTATTTGCCCGAAAGATCTTTTTATTTTGATATTTTTCCAAACCTCACCATGGGTAAGCGTGGATATTCCTTTTAACATGGATTTGTTTTGGTAGGGTGGACTTTCTATAATTGTTGCATCTTTCATAACAAGGATTAATTACTTTATTTCATTAATGGTTTACCATCAAATGTAGCAGATTTTAAAAGTGCTTCAACAACTGTAATAGCAGCAGGTGCTAATGGAGCATATAACAAAGGTGTACAATATTGTTGTCCTTCGTGCGTATTCCAATATAATAGTTTAATTAATTTTTGAGCCTTGTCGTTTGATCTGTTATTATAATTTTGCTCTTTGTACAATAATGCCCAGGTAAAACTACTAATAGGGTAACCGTCAGGTGCATCGGTATTAGTGATAGAAACCTTACCATCAGCAGGTAAAGGAACATTACCTGCTGCAGTAATGGAAGCGAGTGTTGGCAATATAAAGTTGCCTGATTTATTTTGAATTTTAGCTACTGCCATTTTATTTTGAAAAGCATAAGAAAGCTCTATATACCCAATAGAACCCGGAGTTTGTTTTACCAAACCTGCAACACCTTCATTGCCCTTACCACCTAAACCAACAGGCCAGTTTACTGAAGTACCTTTACCTACTTTAGTTTTCCATTCTTCACTTACTTTAGATAAATAATCTGTCCAGATATAAGAAGTTCCGCTACCATCAGACCTGTGAGCTACAACTATAGCAACTTCCGGAAGCTTAACACCAGCATTAATTTTACTGATAGCAGCATCGTTCCATTTAGTTATTTTTCCTAAAAATATATTAGCAATTACTTCCGGGGTTAATTTTAATGTATCAGTAACCTGCGGTAAATTGTAACTTACTACATCAGCACCGGCAGCCATTGGTACATGTAAAACCGCTGCACCAATTTTTGTTGTTTGCTCTTCATTAAGAGGGGCATCAGATGCACCAAAATCTACAGTCTTATTTGTTAATTGTAAAATACCTCCGCCTGAACCTATAGATTGGTAATTAATTTTTAATCCGTTAATTTTATTATACTCAGAAAATTGTTTTGAAAACAAAGGATAAACAAATGTACTGCCGGCACCCAATAAGGTGTTGTCGTCGCTTGAGGCAACAGTTTTTGTTGAATCTGTATTGCTTGTTTTACCTGTACCACTGTTACAGCCTGTATTTATACTTGTAATGCCTGCCACTATAACAGCAGAAAGTAAAATCTTTTTAATTGATGGTTTCATTTAATTGATGAATTTGTTGGTTATTAATTTAAGTTTAAAATTGTTTGTTTATTGTTTTCCAAACACAAAATAAAATGACATTCTGTAAACCAGGTCATAATCTGTATTTACAAAACTTTTTGATTCTGTCTTGTAGCTGTTATACCACACGTTGGGTACAAAATGAACATTTTTAACAGGTGTAAAATCTAGCCCTGCTGTAAAGAAATTTTCTTTATTGTTTGGCTCATAAGTAGATGTTAAACCTGAATATTTTGTATAACTAGAACTATTGTATTTTGTATCCGGATCATAGCTATCGTACCGTGCAAAAAACCTTAACTTATTTGGAATAATATTTCCATGTACATACATTGCAATACCTTTTGCACAAGCATCTGTAGTATCTCTTATTAAACCATTAATGCCTACCACATCTTTTTGTCCATTATTTATAAATGCTTCTACTCCAACCGTTAACGCCGGTGTGGTGTAGGCTACAAAACCTTTAACCATATTGCGGGCATGGTGAAAATTCCCTGTCCAGTTTAATCTCTGATAATCTGCATATAAATCAAAGACCAATTTTTTGTTTAAAAACATTGCATATACGTCTGCGTAAAACCATTTAAACTTATCATTTTCGGGTTTTGCACCAGTTCCGTTACCAACCATTACATTGTAACCGTAATTTCCGGTGTTACCAAACTTACCCTGCAATGTAACGCCCATATCAAATGATGGTGTTCTGCGCGTATCTGCAATAGTTCTTTCGCTCGACCGGTAATTCCAAATTTTCTCGGTTAATAAAGCATAAGCTGGTGTGTTTACCTGCCCTACCACCAAATCTGTATTTTTCCAAATATTCTTCCAGCGCACATTAGCCAATTTTATATAAAATCCCAATTTGTTATTTGATAAAAGGTCACCGGTTGTAGTTGTTACTCCGCCAAGCGATGTTTGTGTAAAATCATCCTCAGCCGCCAATAATAATTCTGTACTAAATTTTTTATTAATATTAAAATCATATCCTAAATATATTCGTCTGAATGCAAATGCATTTCTATTGCCCGGCACCCCCGTATATTGATTTGTTCCGCCCCTGCCTAATGAATCACTATGGGCTTTGTAATATAAATCTCCAATTACATTACCCCAGATTCTACCTGCATTTGGCGTGCCCGCTTTAAAAGCAGAATCAGAATTTAATGTGATTTGTGCTTTTGAATTATTAGTACAAACTAAAAAAAAGTAAAGGGAAAGTAACAGAAATAATTTAGGTATTTTTAAATTAGTCATAAGTCTTTTATTTGTGCAAAGAACTATTCCTAATGTTAACAAATTATTACCACAACGTTACCAAAACATTACCAAACCTATTTTTTGGCTCCTTAAATGTTTTAAAACCCGGTTGTTATTTATTAGTTAATGCGTTTTTATTATAAAAAATATTAATTTGTAATGTACTGTAACCTTTGTTTTACTTTTATACGCAATTGTAGAACTAAATTTTATAATAAATTCTTTCGCAGTATTAAGAAATTAATAACTTATTTGTATAGTAAAAAACATGTATATAATTAAGTTTTAAGTTAATTATTAAATTGTATAAAATGCAAATGGCTTTTTAGCTCCTTTTTATAAATTATATCCCGTAATACTACGTTTTAAGGCTGTTTATAAAAAACTGAATGTTAACTTTATTTAATATAAATTTCTAATTTATTAAATTTAAATTAGTTTTTAATTAAGAAATAAAGTTAACCTGTTTTTATAGCAGCTTAATGCTTTTAGGTTAGAGGAAAACTGTTGATTTTTTAAAATATAGCTATTCCTAAACGAATTTCAATAGTTGGTATTTGACAACTTTTTTTTGATGGCATTGTATACAAAAGCAAAAATTATTTTTTTAAACCTAATTAGCTTTAATCATAGTTACACTTATCTGTTATCACAATAAACTAAATAAGTTTGTAAACGGCTAAAATTCATAAAAAGTAATTTTGCAGATTGTATTACCATAATAGTTAACTTTTTTCAATGAAGGCCTTCTTATATAATTACATATTTATCAGCTTTTTATTTTGCCTCAATTCAATGGTATTTGCACAACCTTGCAAAAAACCTTTTCCGCAACATGTAAAATATTTTGAGGGAACAATTTTACCAAACCATATTACACAGCAACAATTAGATGACAGTACGCGGAAATTTTACAAAAGCTGGAAAGCACGCTATGTTAATGATGATGCCGGTAAAAATCAAAATTACATTTGGGTAGAAGGATCGGTAGGGCAAAAAGTATGCGTTAGCGAAGGGCAGGGTTATGGAATGATAATAGTTGCGCTGATGGCTGGTTATGATAGTGCTGCACAAACTACCTATGATAAGCTCTTTAATTATTTTAAAGCCCATCCAAGTACTAAAAGTGCTTGCCTGATGGCCTGGGCACAAACCAAATCTTTTAAAGATGTTGATGGAAGTTCTGCTACCGATGGCGATATGGATATTGCTTATTCTTTGTTGCTTGCCAACAAACAATGGGGTAGCACCGGCAAAATAAACTATTTATCAGTCGCCGGTAAAATGATTGCTGCAATTTATGAGCAGGAAATTAATCCGGTAACTTTTTCTATACTGCTTAGTAATGATGTACAACGCGGTAGCAAAGATTTTTTTGATACCCGAAGTTCAGATTTTATGCCCGCCCATTTCAGAAGTTTTAATACAGCTTCAAATGACAGTAATTGGCTTTCAATAATTAATAAAAATTATGCACTGTTTAATTTTATGCAAAAAAAATATAGTAATGGCATAGGTTTGGTACCCGATTTTATTCAACATATTAATAAAGTGCCAATGCCTGCAAAAGCGAATTATTTAGAAAGCAGGTATGACGGATTATATAATTACAATGCTTGCAGGGTACCCTGGCGAATTGCTACCGATTATTTAGTACACGGTGATATACGTTCTAAAAAATTAATTGACCGAATAAATTTTTGGATAAGACAAACTACCAATAATATTCCGGATAATATATCTGCAGGATATACTTTGGCAGGCGATGATATACATGGCCGTAATTTTGAAGCCATGAGTTTTATTGGATCCTTTGCAGTTTCGGCAATGGTAGATGCACGCAACCAAAAATGGTTAAATAAAATGTGGGACTATATTTTTAGTTTCGATCTTAATCAGTACGATTATTATGACAACAGTATTAAAATGTTTGAACTAATTATTTTATCCGGCAATTACTGGGTACCCTAAGCAACAGACTTAATTTTATAGCAGCATAATTATTGCAAAGATTACCCTGTCGTTAATATAATATTGGTTACGTTTTTAAATATTATTATTTGTAAAATTTAAACACTTTTTTTAATTTTACCATTTGGCAAAGGGTTTAATTTATTATAAAGTATTTTTAGTAAAAGCATCTAATATTTTGTGCACCTTACGTAATTACTACTGCTGATTTCTTATGCAGCACAACAATTTAAATATTTACCTAATTCCTTATAACGTTAATTATAAAACAGGAGGCTTTAATTGAGCAGGTATAAAACAATAAAAAAGTATAATAGCTTCTTTAGATTTTTAAAAAATAGTAACAGGTCAGTTACCAAAGCTGTCAATAGTTATATCGTTTTAATATTTTGGCTTCGTAATAATACAACCCGTAATCAATTTCTTATTTTTTCCGGCGTACTGGTAGGTTTAAGCTCCGGACTGGCGGGGGTATTACTAAAATTGCTTGTTCATTATATTCATTTTCTTATAACCAGTAAAGTTCATTTTGAACAACAGCTTGTTTTTTATACCCTCTTTCCATTTGCAGGCATTGTACTTACAACAATGGTGGTGGTTTATTTTTTTAAAGGACAGGATAGAAAAGGGATAAGTGCAATATTATTTGAAATAGCAAAACATTCAAGTAAGGTATCCCCTGTTAAAATGTATTCGCAAATTGTACAAAGTGCAATCACTGTTGGTTTGGGAGGTTCGGCAGGTTTGGAAAGTCCGATTGCTGTAACTGGTGCCGCCATTGGTTCGTACACTTTTATTAGCTGCAGGGGCAACAGCAGGTATTGCCGCAGCTTTTAATGCACCTATTGCAGGTATGATGTTTGCTTTTGAAATTTTACTCGCCGGTGTAGTATTTTCTGATTTTATTCCGCTTGCGGTTGCAGCAATTTGCGGAAGCCTTTTATCCAGAATTATATTAAGGGAAGAAGTGTTGTTTCAATTTACAGCCCGTAATGCTTTTGATTATCATAATATTCCCTTCTACCTTATTTTTGCATTTGTATGTGCTTTTTATGCGCGGTATTTTGTATTGGTTGCAAGGTTTATAGAACATAAATTTCAGCAATTGGCTATCTCAAAAATTCAGCGGGCAGTAATTGCAGGTAGTTTATTGTCACTGCTTTGTGTAGCATTACCACCCTTGTTTGGCGAAGGGTACAGTGCGGTTAAAGCCCTTAATAACGGGGAGATTAAAGAAATAATTGAAAATAGTTTTTTTAGATATTTTGAATACCGGCAATGGGTAATAATTTTATTTTTAGTACTGGTCGTTTTATTGAAAGCTTTTGCTACGCCAATAACAATTTTTGGTGGTGGCAACGGAGGTAATTTTGCACCCTCCCTGTTTGCAGGTGGTTTTTTAGGCTATCTTTTTTCATTGATATGCACACAGTTGGGCTTTACACATGTACCGGTTACAAATTTGGTAATAGTAGGCATGGCAGGGGTTATGAGTGGGGTAATGTATGCGCCGCTAACCGCCATATTTTTAATAGCTGAATCAAGTTCAGGGTACGATCTTTTTATTCCTTTAATGATTGTTGCGGTTACCTCTTTTTTAATTGCAAAATGGTTTTCGCCCCATCATCCCGAACTTAAATTATTGGCCGAAGAAGGAAAAATATTTACCAGAGAACATGATAAAAATTTACTTTCCTTATTACATATAGCAGAACTGATTGATAAAGATTATGAAAGCATTCATATTGACGCCCCTTCTGCTGTTTTAATACAACTATTTAAAAAAGGAAAACAAAATACTATTGCTGTATTATCTGATAAAAAATTGCTGGGTATAATTACCATTAACGAAATAAGACCATTATTTTTTTCAGAAGAATTACCAATAAATATAAATGCAGTAAAGTTGATGAAGGCGGCGCCCTTTATTATTAAGGATGATGAAAATATAGGCAACATCTTAAAATATTTAGATGAAACTTCTTCCAATGAATTGCCTGTTATTAATGATTTGGGAAATTTTATGGGGTTTATTTCAAAAGCAGCAATTTTAAATGAATATCGTAGATTATTGCAGGAATATTCTTAATAAAGTGAAATTAATCTGAAATATTAAAAAAATATTGATCAATCAAAAACCCGGATCAGCCAATTTTAACTGATGTCATGGTAATAGACCCCATCACGGCTTTATCATTAAAAAAAGCTATTTTTTCATTTTTACCCTGTAATCCTAAGGTGTATAAAAGAGGCCAATAATGTTCGGGAGAAGGTATTGCTAATTTTGCTGCAGCTCCTAATTTTTCATAGTTTATTAGTGGTTTGTGGTCGCCATTTTTAATTAAGTTTTTAAAAGTATCATTCATTTCTAATGCCCAATCAAATCCAAAACCCGGCACCTCAATTTTATCCCATGCCACCATCCCAAGATTGTGTACCATATTGCCGCTTCCGATAATTAACACCCCTTTTTTTCTTAACGCATATAATTGTTTTGAAAGATTATAGTGGTACTGCGATCCCTGCGTATAATCAATGCTTAATTGCAGTACCGGAATTTTTGCATCAGGGTACATATGCCTTACAACAGTCCAGGTTCCATGGTCAAGTCCCCAATCATGGTTTAGCTCTATTGATGTGGGTTGCAATAACATCCTGGTTTCTTCTGCCAGTGCAATATTGCCCGGCGCGTTATATTTTACATCAAACAAAGCCTGTGGAAACCCTCCAAAATCATGAATTGTTTTAGGAGAATTCATTGTAGTTATTTTTGTACCTCTGGTTAACCAATGTGCCGAAACTACAAGTACAGCGGAAGGTACAGGAATTTCATCAGCCATTTTTTTCCATCGGTTACTAAATTCATTGTCTTCAATACCATTCATTGGTGAGCCATGCCCAATAAATAAAATAGGCATAATTGCATCCCTACTTTTTAAATTATCTGTAAAATTATTAAAATCTGTAAGTGTTATCATCTGTATTAAAATATTTATTCTACGGTATTTTTAAAAATTCATTTGGATATTGAGACAATTATTTTTTCTTATTTGAGCTGCTTTTAAAATTTTTATTTATTAAAAACTGTTATAGTAATTAGTAAAGATAGTCTTGTAACTTAGGTGAAAACATTACAATATTTTATTTGTACTAAACGATCTAATTCAATAATTTAATTTAAAATATGGAGAGAGAGTATAATAAAATATTTATTATGAATGTTAAGTGGAAGTAAACTACTGGCGTAGTAAATACAGCCTGAGGATTTTTGCAAGGCTTTTGTTTTACACTTTACCAACGTAAACATGCTTTTTAAATAAATAATTCCGATTATTTTTTTTACATAAAAATTGCTGTTGGTACAATAATAATTTTTAAAAAACAACTTATAATACAAATAGGAAGCTGTCTTAATTTTTTTGATTCTAAAGAAAACTTATTTTTTTTAATATTAAATTCAAACAATTATATACTTTTTATTGGTGCTTATATTTTTAAACTGTAACCATATTAAAGTAATTTTCATATCCATACTTTTAACGGATATTATTTGTTCAGTGATATCCAATAGGTACCAATATTTTTTATAGCCTGACTAAAACCATCAAAATTTACTGGTTTAACTATATAACTATTTGCGCCGAGGTTATAACATTTAGTAATATCCGGACTTTCATTACTTGAAGTTAATATTACAACAGGAATGGATTTTGTAAGCGGATCTAATTTTATTTTTTCCAGCACTTCAATACCATTTACTTTTGGCATTTGTATATCAAGTAACATCAGCCTTGGCAGGTGTGCAACATCTCTTATATTTTTATATTTACCCGTAGCAAAAATAAATTCCAAAGCCTCTTCTCCATCTTTTACATGAACAAGGTTGCCTGCCATATTGTGTTTGGTAAGTTCACGTATGGTTAGTTCCGCATCATCCGGATTATCTTCTACTAATAAAATTTCAACTAAATTGTAATTCATATAATTTATTTTAAGGTTCTGTAAATTTCATTATTATCTTGGTATAGAAAAATAAAAGGTTGCACCTTGTCCAACTGCCGAATCTGCCCAAATACTCCCACCATGTTTGATTACTATTTTTTCTACAATTGCAAGTCCTACACCTGTTCCTTCAAATTCTGATTCACTGTGCAACCTTTGAAAAACTTTAAATAATTTTTCCTTATAATTTAAATCAAAACCTACACCATTATCTTTTACAAAAAAAACTTCCTCCTTACCATTTTGTTTCCATCCTATTTCAATTACGGGTTGCTCCATTTTTCGGGAGTATTTAATGGCATTTGAAATTAAGTTTACCCATACCTGCTGTATTGTTGCCGCATCTCCTTTTATAGCAGGAAGGCTTGCAATAATCCATTGTATATTTTTGTTTTCCTCTGTTCGGTAACTTGTAATTAATTCTTCTACCATTACATTTAAGTTAATGGTGGTCTTAATTAACTGTTGTTTGTTTAATCGGGAAAAACGTAATAAATCATCAATAAGCCTGCCCATTTTAACTGTGTTAGTTTTTATTTTGGTTATCAATCGTTTAGCCTCCTCATCTAATTTATTAATATAGTCTTCCTCTAAAATAGAAGCAAATCCAATAATGCCACGCAGGGGTGCGCGCAGGTCGTGCGATACGGAATAAGAAAAAGCCTCCAGTTCATCATTGGTTTTTTTTAATTGCAGGGTACGGTAAGCCACCTTTTCTTCAAGCTCCTCGTTTATTTTATATATATGTTCTTCGGTTTCTTTCCTTGTTGTAATATTGTCAATCAGGCAGACAAAATAATTTTCTCCGGGGCTATAAATTGAAATAGATAACCATCTGTTTAAAGGTTTATAAAACGTATCTATTTTACCTGGTTTACCAGTTAATAAAACAGATGAAATAGTTGCAGCATATAGCGTATCGGATAACAAAAGGCCCGGCTTAAGTATCGAAATTTTTTTACCAGTAATATCCTTTAAACCCATCAGCAATTCGTATTCCTTATTAACAGACAGGTAGGTATAATCTTGCAGCGTTCCGTTAATAAATATGGCGTGGCAATATGCAAATCCATTAAGCATATTTTCAAAAAGATTGCGGTATAATTTTTCACTATTAATGAGTTTTTCCACCCCTTCAACTCTTTCAGTAACATCCCTGTAATTAAATACGATTGCTGCTACATTTTCATCTTTTAACAAATTGGTCATACTGCCTTCTATCCATAAAAAGTTTCCATTTTTATGACGGTTACGAAAAAGTATTGAAAAAGTTTTAAACGGATTTTCTAAAACTTGCTCAATTTTTAATTGTGCAGACGCTACATCATCAGGATGTAAATTTTTTATACTAAAAATTGTATCTAATTCTGTTTTGCCATAACCTGTAACTCTAAATGCAGAAGGGCTGCGATAAATAATATTAAACGATTCATCCAGCAAACAAATAACATCATAATTATTTTCTATAAGGGCACGGTATTTTTTTTCATTTTTATAAACTTCTTCAGTTCTTTCTTTTACTCTTTCTTCTAAAGCTGAATTTAAATTTTGTAAAGCATTTTCTGCAATTTTTTGTTTGGTAATGTCTCTTATTAATAATAGGTTACCACCAACAACCCCATTCGCATCTTTTAATATCGATACCGTTGAAAGTGCATTAATAGGCGTGCCGGATTTTGTTTGATATATAACTTCCCCCTGCCAAAATTCATGCGTGTTTAATTGTTTAATTATTTGTTCGCGGTTGTGAGTAGAGTATTCTACCAACAGTAGTGCTGCTACAGTTTTGCCAATTGTTTCTTCCGCCTTCCACCCAAATAATTTTTCCGCTCCGGTGCTCCAGCTTGTAATAAAAAAATTGCTGTCGGTAGATACTATTGGATCCTGAATATTATTAGTAATTGTTGCCAAAAACCTAATTCGCTCTTCAGCCTTAAAATTTAATGTTATGTCTTTTGTAACCATTGCATAGCCTGATAATTTGCCATCGTCATCGTGCAAAGTTGTGATAACGATATTTGCAAAAAAAGTAGTTCCGTCTTTTCTTACACGCCAGCCCTGTGTTTCAACATGTCCATCCTTTAATGCCTTACCTAAATTATTTTTAGGTATATCATTTAATTGATCTTCTTCTGTATAAAAAATACTGATGGGTTTGCCAATAATTTCTTTTGCGTTGTAACCCTTTATATATTCAGCTCCGCTATTCCAACTTACTATATAGCCGTTTTTATCAATTAAAAACATAGCATATTCCTTTAAACTGTTTACGAGCAGTTCAAACTTTTGTTCTACTGTTTTTAAAGATTCAGCAGTTTTTTTACGTTCCGAAATATCCCTTACAGAAGCAAATACCAACAAACCTTTATCAGTTTGAAAAGGCGATAAGTTTATTTCTACCGGAAATTTAATTCCATTTTTTTTTACAGCTACCAATTCATGCTCCCCCGTAATAAGCCAGCTGGGTATATGTTTTGACGAATAATCTTTATATCGTTTATTATTATGACTAAAATTTTCAAGCACTAATTTTTCTACAGTTTCATCAATTAAATCTTCCTTTGTATACCCAAACATATTTTGTGTTTGTTGATTTATCAATACAATTTTTCTATTTTCATCTATTATAACCATCGCATCCGGCGCAGCTTCTAATAAACCCTGAAATATTGAATCTTTCTTTCTTTTTTCTTCATTTTCTGCAATTTTCCGGTACTTTTTAAGTAAAAGAATAATTAAAAATAACATACAAAGTACCCCGGCAACTGAAATAATATTTGCTTTATTATTTTCTCTTCTACTAATTAATAAACTGATTTGTAATAAGTTCTTTTCTATTTTTTCTGATTCAAATTTTAACTCATCTATCCGGTTAAGATACAATATGCTACTGCTTAGCAGTATTGTATTGTTAACGGGAGCTTGAAGTTTTTGCCTTTTAAAATTGATTGCACTATCTAAAAAAGTAATTCTTTTTTGAACTAAAACTTTTAAAATGCTGCCGCTGTTTATAAATTTTTGACTACCGCTTAAAGGCAAGTGAACTTGTGCAAAATAATTTGCAGTAACTTTTTTATATGCAATATAACTTTCAAAAAAATAGGGTACATCTGTTAATAAATAAGCTCTTGCAGCATATTCAGATTCCTTTATGGTCTCAAATAAATTATGTGAATATTGCGAAAATTCTTTTAAACGGTCTACATTTATCAGTGCTTTTTCTATAGTATTTTTTTGATAAATAAAAGCCGAAATAAATGCTACAGATAGAAACAGACTTAGTGTAATACCTGTCTTTTTAATGATGTTGCCGGAATAACTCATTTTAACTTTAATTGTTAATGAACAACGACTGAGCCCGAGTATTTTAAATCATTTTGTTATTGCGGCTGCGCCTTTTATTATAATATTGATGGGGCTAAAGAGGGGTAGTTATAAATTCTAATAAAATGAAAAGAAATTAAATCATAAAAGTCATACCAGCAAATTTTAATATAAGAATATGGTCCTTTTATAAAAGTTATATTAATCAAGATACAATATAAAACAGTAAACTTTTATATTTAAATTTAATAAATTAAAAGTAAACACGCTTAAATTATAGTGCATTATAAATCAATTTATTAAATGCTTATAAAATTTAAAACCTCGTTTGGAATTTTGGTAATTTTTATAAATTATTAATAAAAATGATAAAATTAACAAACAGGCTACTTACTGTTATTACAAATGGTAGCGAGAAAATACCTTTAAAAACAAGTCGTGGCAGGTATTAAGTCCGCCACGTTTTATACTTCTGCCGGCAATGCTTTGCCTAAAATTTTTATAATTTAAATTATGCTTTCAATTAAATATGTAGTAAAAGCAAAAGTATACCACCGGCAGTAACCTTGTAAAATACTATTTTTATTATTTTTACTTAACTGAAAATAGAGTGCTTTAAATATTTAGTTAAAGTTAAATTTTATATTATTTTATTTTATTAACGGTAAACTACATAATATTTTAAATGTGAAGGTTAATATTTTAATTACATCCTAACAAGATAAAAATGGAAATTAATTAGTCTGTTTACTATATTATTCCTGTTATAAAAAAGCCTAAACCTACCAATGCCAGCAATATGCCAACATACCATAAAATTGTTTTTTTAGATAAAATAGAAATGGCTGAAATGGCAATAGCAATTTGAAAAAATGTTACTGCTTTAGCCAACCAGGAATGTTTATCTAATTTTATCTCGCTCGATTTTTCAAATTGCTCAGCCTGAATTTTTATTTCTTCTTCCTCTTTTTTAATTTGTTCGCCAGATTTATGTACAACACCTGCTACAGCGGGTTGCAATATATGTATTTCTGCTTTTATTGATTTGGCCTGATAAAAAGACCATCGATCTGAAGACTTGATTTGATCAATTAAGGCTTCGTTGCTGTAATGCCCTGCCAACAATCCGGCAATAGCTGCTATAACAGCCATCAGTGCTGTACAAATTGCAATGTACATCGATAATTTGCTTTCTCTTTGATAGTCTCGTGCAGGTGTTCTGTTGGTATTTCAATTTCTTCCATAATTAATATTAAAAAGTAAAAAAATAATTACTACGCTTCTTTGTTTAATTGGGGTATAAAACTAATGCGGTTAAATTTTCATAGTCTTATCTTATGCTGTGCAAATCAAATTATATTATTGTGTTTTAAAAAAATTCTTAAATTGTTGATAGCAGAAAATCAATAACCAAACCTATTTATAGATTTATCATTTAATGCTGCCTTAATAAATAA
>ENA-OBIO01000884-OBIO01000884.1-metagenomes-genome-assembly--contig:-NODE-884-length-13600-cov-25.6412_pt1 | contig 13600 bp, 8 predicted proteins | sample MGYA00153383_OBIO01 | MGnify analysis MGYA00153383 | reverse complement strand
CCCAACGGAGAAACGATCGCCGGACTCGTCGCCGTATTGAGCTGAATCTGTACCTCAGTCGTATTCATCACTTTCAGCCCATCCACTAGATACTTCACATTAAAAGCAACTTCAAGCCCCTCGCCCGTAATTTGCGCCGGAATCGTTTCCTCACCATTTCCCACATCCTGCGCATCTACCGACAGCTTCACCGCCTGAGATTCCGCATCAATACCCATTTTCACAATGTTATTTCGCTGATCTGCAATCACCGAAATCCGCTCCAACGCACTCAGCAAACCCCGACGATCGATCGTCACCTGATGCATAAACTGACGCGGAATGAGCTGACGGTAGTTCGGGTACTGCGCCTCTAGAAGCCGACTCGTCAGACGCTGATCCGCCCACTCAAACACAATTTGACCCGGATCAAACTTCACCGACACCGCCGCCGTACTCGCCCGATCGAGCATCTTAATCACCTCCTGCAACGCCTTCGACGGCACCGTCACCGCAATCTTCGGCAACACCGACGACTCATCGTCTGCCTGAGCCGTCGTCTCCACCACCGCCAACCGATGGCCATCCGTTGCCGCAAACTCCAGCCCCCCGTCTTGGGTACTCAAATGCACCCCCGTCAACACCTGCTTCGTCTCATCCCCACTCGACGAAAACAACGTACTCCGCAGCCCCTCAATCAACGACTCCACCGACAACTGCGCCGCCTCGCCGTCTTCAATAACAGGCAGCTCCGGAAACTCCTCCGCCCCCAAACCCCGCATCTGATACTTACCTGACGCATACTTTAGCGTCACCAAAATGCCACCGTCACCACTGCCTTCATCGCCATCATCTAGGGCGATCTCACCCTCTGGCAACCGCGACACAATATCGCCCAACAACTTCGACGGAATCGTCACCGTCCCACCTGCGGCCACCTGCGCCCCAAAACTCGTCTGAATCCCCAAACTCAGATCAAATGCCGACAGACTCACGCGCTGAGTACTCACATCCGCCGTCACCAACACATTGGCCAAAATCGGATGGCTTGGTCGAGACGACACCGCACGGCTGACAATAGAGAGATGGCTACTCAAATTAGATTGGGTGCAGACAAGTTTCATAATGATGTTGGGCGCTTTAAACGAAGATTCAAGGTCAAACGGATTCAGATTCAAACTGTATCGGATCAGTCGCGATCGCAGTTGTGGAAAACCCAATCTTTCTCACCGCTTCAGCAAACCTATCGCCCGTAACTGTGGAAAACAGGTTGAAAGAGAGGCACTATATAGGGCTTGAGATTAGAAACACCACGCTACACATGTCCATTTTGTCCCTATTTCCAAAAGTTATCCACACCCTAACGCCACTTGTCCACAGCTTTAGGCACAATTTCACCCTATTCACCCAAGCTCAAGGTTCAATCATCAGAAAAAATCATTAGAAATCCATTTAACATCTAATTTTATAATCAATAATCTTGTACTAGCGATTTCGGCCTTGGCTCGCCGCTTGAATCCGATCGTTAAGCTGACGTAACACCAACGCTAGATCCCGATCCGCTGCCTTAAGTTTTTCAATCTTGTCGCAGCTATACATCACAGTGGTGTGATCCTTCCCCCCAAACTCGTCGCCGATCTTAGGCAAACTCAATGCCGTATGTTGACGCATGAGATACATCCCAACCTGGCGCGCCATACTGATTTCACGGCGACGGGAATTACCTTTAAGATCAATAATAGGAACGCCAAAATGATTCACAATCACATCGAGAATGATGCCCGGTGACGCTTCAATTTTTTCCATCGGCGGATTCAGAACGGGCGAAATATTTTCCACCGTTAACGGCAGACCTGCGATCGATGTATAAGTCAATGCGCGAGTCAACGCCCCTTCAAGTTCGCGAATGTTAGACGTGTAGGTCGAGGCAATATATTCAATCACCGTTCGCGGTAAACGAATGTTTTCGTACTCGGCCTTGCGGTGAAGAATAGCCATGCGAGTTTCGAGATCAGGAGGCTGAATATCGGCAATGAGTCCCATGGAGAATCGAGAACATAACCGTTCTTGCAAACGAGGAATTTGGTGCGGGAGCCGATCGCTGGCCAAAACCACCTGTTTTCCCATTTCATGAAGCGTGTTGAACGTATGGAAAAACTCTTCTTGGGTATATTCTTTACCTTCAATAAACTGAATATCATCCACAAGCAAAACATCGACCTCCCGGTATTGCTCCCGAAACGTCTGCATATTATCTTTCCGAATCGCCGTCACGAGATCGTTTGTGAAGCGCTCGGTCGAGACATAGTGGATTCGAGATTCAGGATTGATTTCCAACCGATAGTTTCCAATAGCCTGCATCAGGTGCGTTTTACCTAGTCCCACTCCACCACACAAAAATAACGGATTGAACTCTTGGCCCGGAGATTCAGCTACCGCCAAAGACGCCGCATGGGCCATCTGGTTATTTGGACCCACCACCAGCCGGGAAAAAACGTAGCGTTGGTTGAGATCCGATCGACGAGATTCAGGAGTTTGCAGAGGTTGCCAAACGGTAGCCGCAGGTTTCGCAAGGGGCGGCGAACCTGGAAGTGGATCGGCGATCGTCTCATTCATCCCAGCTATGCTGACAAGATGGATTTCGATCGGACGGCCTGCTACTTCTCGAACCACTTGAAGAATGGTCGGCAAATAGTAACGAGTCAGCCACTTCTGAGCGAATGGATGAGGGGTCCGGATCGTTAGACAATCCGCCTCGAAGGTTTCAACGATCGTTTTTGCGACCCAGGTTTCAAATGTCGGAGGACTCATCTTCAGCTTCAATTGCTCAAGAACCTGCAACCATAAATTGGATCCAGTTATATTGTCAGGTGTCATGATCCAGGGACCGAGTGAAGTCTATAGAACAATCTATCGTGCTTTTGCTGGATCATTTGAAATGATTTTCGGCGCTCATCTCAGGTCAATTCAGAGTCTAATCCAGTCATTCCGTTCTCGGAAGGCGTAAACTAAGGCCAGTAGAGGGCTATTTATGCATACTTTCAACCCTCACATCTTCTCTCTAGTGACGCAACCTCTCCCTATTTTTGGCGTTGACCCTTCCGAAATCTTTCCCTTTGAATTGGACGATTTCCAACTTGATGCGATCGTAGCCTTAGATAATAACAAGTCCGTTGTGGTATGCGCGCCCACAGGTTCAGGAAAAACCCTTGTCGGTGAATATGCGATTTACCGTGCTCTAGCCCGGAAGAAACGAGTTTTTTATACCACTCCGCTAAAAGCCCTTTCAAACCAAAAATTTCGGGATTTTCGAGAAACCTTCGGAGCAGACGAAGTAGGACTGCTTACTGGCGATGTGTCTATTAATCGAGAAGCGTCGATCGTCGTGATGACGACGGAGATTTTCCGCAACATGCTTTACGGCACGGTCATTGGTGAAGTGGGCGATGCGATGGCCCATGTCGAAGCGGTGATTCTAGATGAATGTCACTACATGAACGATCGTCAGCGCGGAACGGTATGGGAAGAATCAATTATCTACTGTCCGCCCCAGGTTCAGCTTGTCGGTTTATCCGCAACGGTGGCGAATAGCGATCAACTAACTGACTGGATTAGTCAAATTCATGGACCGACTGAACTGATTCATTCAGATTTTCGCCCGGTACCGCTGCAATTTTCGTTTGCGAATCCTAAAGGATTGTTTCCCCTCTTCGACAATTCCGGAACGAAGCTCAATCCCCATCTTCGCCCTGATGGTGGGAAAGTCCGTCCACGCGGCGCAAATCCGCGCGGTGCCAAACGGCCTGAAGCTCCACCCATATCTCATGTGGTATCTCAATTAAGCAAATACCACATGCTCCCGGCAATTTATTTTATTTTCAGTCGGCGCGGGTGTGATAAAGCCATGGAAGATGTGGCGAACTTGGTCTTAGTGACTCCTCAAGAAACCGAAACCCTTCGATCGAAGGTTGATGAATTCATAGAACGAAATCCTGACATTGCTCGCATCAATCAAATCGATGCGATGCTGCGCGGGATTGCATCTCACCATGCGGGGTTGCTTCCAGCTTGGAAAGGCTTTGTGGAAGAACTTTTTCAGCAGGGTCTCGTTAAAGTGGTCTTTGCAACTGAGACTTTGGCAGCAGGAATTAATATGCCTGCGCGATCGACCGTGATTGCAAATCTCTCTAAGCGAACCGATGCCGGACACCGTTTGCTAAATGCGTCCGAGTTTTTGCAAATGTCTGGGCGAGCGGGTCGCCGTGGGATGGATAAGGTGGGCTATGTCGTGACGGTCCAGTCGCCTTATGAGGGTTCAAAGGAAGCATTCCGACTGGCGACAAGTCCGCCCGATCCCTTAGTAAGCCAGTTTACGCCGAGCTATGGCATGGTGCTTAATCTCTTGCAGGTGCATACGCTAGAGCAAGCGAAGGAGCTAATCGAACGAAGCTTTTCGCAGTATCTCGCCACGTTTTATCTGCGGCCTCAGAAGGAAGACATCGAAGCTATTGAGGCCGAACTGTACGATCTTCAGGGCCGGGTGGCGTCGGTGGATTGGAAGCTGATGGCGCAGTACGAAAAAATCCAAGATCGGCTTCGTGAAGAAAAGCGACTGCTCAAAACCTTGCAGCAGCAGGCTGGTGAATCTCAGGCTCAAGAAATGGCCATGATGATCCCTTATGCGCTCTCTGGAACCGTCCTCGTGCTCAAGGGCAACAATGTTCCCGTTCCGGTCCCGGTTTCGGCGGTGCTGGTGACAAAGGTGACGGGATCGGGGCAGTTTCCGTATCTCGTTTGCTTGAGCCGAGACAACCGCTGGTACATTGCGAGTGTGGCTGATGTGGTACAGATGCGTCCTGATATTCCCCGCATGGAAATTGTCGATCGCTTGCCGATTCCCGATGAGCTGGTGCCGAAGCTGGGCCAATATCGCAAGGGCAATGAAGAATCTCACATCGTCGCGTCTAGAATTCCGCAGCTTGACTTTGAGACTTCTGAGGCGATCGCGCCCGAGGTTTATGCGCAAGTCCAGCGTACCCACGGTATTCAGGCTCAGCTAGACACCCATCCCGTTCACCAAATGGGCGATCGCAGCAAGGTCTTTAAGTTCCAAAGGCGGATTGAACTGCTCGAAAGTGAACTGCACGATCGCACCAAGAAAATAGGCACCCAAGCCCAACGTCATTGGAATGACTTCCTGGGACTAGTCGAGCTGTTGCAGGAGTTTGATGCGCTTGATGACTTGCAGCCGACCCATCTCGGACAGGCGATCGCGGCGATTCGCGGGGATAACGAGCTGTGGCTGGGGTTAGCGGTGATGTCCGGCGAAATGGACGACCTGGACCCGCATCATTTGGCAGCGGTGTGTGCGTCGCTGGTCACAGAAGTGTCTCGTCCGGATAGCTGGACCCGATACCCGCTGTCCGAGAGCGTGATTGAATGTTTGGAAAGTCTACGACCACTACGCCGGACGTTATTTCAAAGACAACGGCGGCAAGATGTGACCATTCCGATTTGGATGGAGGACGAGCTGGTGGGCATTGTGGAGCAGTGGGCGCTGGAGACGGAATGGGCGGATCTCTGTAGTCATACCAGTTTAGATGAAGGCGATCTGGTGCGAATTTTACGCAGAACGCTCGATTTTCTGTCTCAGATTCCGTATATTCCCCATGCCGCCCGATCGCTGAAAGACAATGCAGTTCGAGCCATTGGGCTGCTCGATCGATTCCCCATCAATGAAACAGTTGAGTAACAGCGAGGCAAATTTTAAAATGGGCCTAAGATCTGAAAATAGTAGGTTTAAAGCCCTTTAAATCAGTGAAAAGCCTGATGGATCGTCTATCTGGACTGTCCATACTGAAGTTGCAGCGCCGTAACAAAAGCGCCGTTATTTTTTAAGATACTTAGGTGTTGGTACTGTGGATCACTCCGAACTCGATCGCGCAAAAGTACTGGTCGTCGATGACCATCCATCTAGTCGTATGGTGACAGGTGCTCTTCTGGCTGTAGAAGGCTATCGAGTTCTTGAAGCTGACAGCGGAACAATGGCCATTCATAAGGTGTTGACCGATGATCCAGATTTAATTTTGCTAGATGTGATGATGCCTGGAATGGATGGCTATGAAGTCTGTCGTCGGCTTAAGGCGGATGGCCACACTCGGCTGATTCCCATTGTCTTTGTCACGGCGTTGGACGATCGAAAAGCGCGGTTGCAGGGCATCGAAGCGGGCGGCGACGACTTCTTGACCAAACCCTTTGACCGGCTTGAACTGTCAGCTCGGGTCAAGTCGTTGATTCGCCAAAAACGGTTGAATCAAGACCTAGATCATGCTGAAAAAGTGTTGTTTTCGATCGCCCGGACGGTCGAGAGCCGTGATCCCAACACGGGCGATCACTGTGAACGTCTGGTGAAACGGGGCAAAGCCTTTGGCGAATTTTTGGGCTTAAGCCGCAGTGAGGTGCGCGATCTGATGTGGGGCGGGTATTTGCATGACATTGGCAAGGTGGGGATTCCGGATGCGATTCTGTTAAAACCCGGCAAATTTACACCCGAGGAGTTTAATGCAATGAAGTCCCATGTGACGATCGGTGAAACTATTTGTCAGCCGATGCGAACCATGCGTGGCGTCACGCCGATTATCCGTCATCATCACGAGCGTTGGGATGGATCTGGATACCCAGACAACCTGAAGGGCCATAGCATTCCATACTTGGCACAAGTCTTTCAGCTCATTGATATCTACGATGCTCTGTCCAGTGAACGCCCCTACAAAAATGCCTTTACGCCCCGTGAGTCGCTGGGCATCATGCAAGAGGAAACGGATAAAGGGTGGCGTAATCCAGATCTATTTGAGCGGTTTTCTGAATTTATTCATGTGACTGAAATTAAGCGTTCGAGTCGGGACAAATGGATGGATCGCTATGTCAAACGATCGCCCCAATGCACGGTGTCTTAGAGTTGTTTGAGATTTGATCTTCGTGTTTAGTGCGCAGTCTAGGATCACGGCCTAGGAGCGCGGTATACTCCCCTAGAATCAATTTTAGTTTTAGAATTTAATCTTGGGAGTCGAAGGTAAGCATGGTCGCGATTGCAATTTTGGCAGCCGGAAAAGGAACTCGAATGAAGTCCACGCTTCCGAAGGTGGTTCACACGCTTGGTCACAAGACGCTGGTGGAGCGGGTGCTAGACACGGCGCAAGATTTGCAGCCTCAGCGCGAGATTGTGATCGTGGGCTACCAGGCGGATAGGGTGCGTCAGGCGTTAGCGCACCGTCAGGTCGAGTTTGTAGAACAGAGGGAGCAGCTTGGAACCGGACATGCGGCTCAGCAGTTATTGCCGATTCTAAAAGATTTTGACGGGGACTTAATTATCCTCAATGGAGACGCACCGCTGATGCGCCCGAGCACGTTAGAGTTGCTGCTCAAAATCCATCAGGACAACGGTAATTCTGCCACGATCGTCACCGCCCAACTCTCGAACCCCAAAGGCTATGGTCGAGTGTTCTGTGACGAAAAAGGCTACCTAACCGAGATCATTGAAGACCGCGACTGTACGCCCACTCAACGCGAAAACAATCGGGTCAACGCAGGCATCTACTGCTTCCGCTGGAAAGCATTGCAGCAGGTGTTGCCCAATCTCAAAGCTGAGAATAATCAGAACGAGTACTACATCACCGATGCGGTGAATTTCCTTAAGTCGGTGATGGTCATGGATGTTGCCGACGAAGCCGAAATCATGGGAATAAACGATCGCAAACAGCTTGCGGATGCCTACGGCTTGCTTCAAGATCGCATCAAAACCGAATGGCTCCTAAAAGGCGTGACTATTATCGATCCCGCCAGTGTGACCATCGACGACACCGTGACGATCGCGCCTAACGCCATCATTGAGCCGCAAACCCATCTGCGCGGAACCACCACGATCGCAGCAGGGAGCCGCATTGGACCCGGTAGCCTGATCGAAAATAGTACGATCGGCGAAAACGTGACGGTTCTGTATTCAGTGGTGATGGATAGTACCGTAAAGTCAAATAGCACCATTGGACCTTACGCGCATCTGCGGGCGGCGGCAGTGGTGGGTGAAGGCTGTCGGATTGGGAACTTTGTGGAACTCAAAAATTCTGACCTCGGTCGGGGCACGAATGCGGCTCATCTAAGTTATCTCGGCGATGCGACGCTAGGTGAAGAGGTTAATATCGGCGCAGGCACCATTACCGTCAACTACGATGGCCGCAACAAGCACCGGACGATCATTGGCGATCGCACCAAGATCGGGGCCAATAATTCGCTTGTGGCACCGCTCACTATCGGCTCAAATTCAACGACTGCCGCAGGGTCCACCATTGTGGAAAACCTCCCGGATTCGTGTCTGGCGATCGCCCGTGCGCGTCAAGTAGTAAAGGAAGATTGGCAACCGAAGGCAGAAAATGCAGACAGACCCTAGCAGACTCGTCACCTTTGATGAGGCATCTACGATCGAAAATGGGGGTATCTGTCAAGCTCGTAATTGAAGTGGTTTCAACCAACTGGCAGGATAATTACGAAACCAAGTTGACTCACTATGAAGCCCTGAGTATTCCCGAATACTGGATTATCGATGATGCCGGGTTGGGCGGGGTCAGGTATATGGGAGCACCCAAACAACCGACGTTGACTATTTGTACTCTTGTGGATGGTGAATGTGAGACGAGGCCATTCAGAGGGGATGAAGCGTTGACCTCTGGTCGGTCGGAGACCATCGTTTCTCCAATGTTTCCAGGGTTGAAGCTGACGGAGGCGCAGATGTTGGGTTCTGCAAATTGATGACTTGTAAGAAGAACCGATAGAAAATCTACGCGTCTAACACTTGTGTTGCGGTCAGCTTCAGCTCTGGGAAGGTAAGAGAGACTAGGGTCTGATTGCCTGTGAAGGTCTCGAATTGGTACTGACTCGCCATCAATGTGCCGACCATAATCCAATCGCGATCGGGATCTACAATCCAATATTCAGGAATGGCGATCGCGGCGTATTGGTCCCGCTTGTCCCGATAATTGCGGGTGTAGTTAGGTTTGGACTCATCACCGGGCGAAACGACCTCGACGACCAGCCGGGGCGGTGGCATGTCTCGGGTGATGCGGTTACTCTTCGCCATTAGTCCGATGTGAACGTCTTCCAATACAGTTAGGTCTGGAAAGCGGGTTCTAGGCTTACCAATGACTTCGACTTCACATGAATGGGGACAGAGAAGCTTGCGATAAACCCCCATTTGGAGCAGTAGGAAGAAAATATAGTTCGCGATGTCGTCATTAATTTTTGATTCAGTCATAACCGGAACCAATTCCCCATCCCAATATTCACAGCGTCCTTCTGGCAAGTCGGACGCGTCCGCGCTTAGGTAGGCTTCAAAATTTGCAAATCTGGCTTGAGTGAATGTCATTCGTTGAGACCTCCGGTTTTTTGCGGAAAACGGGCAACAGCATTAGTTTTGGGCCTGAGCAAATTGATGCGCTTGATCGATCGTGACTTTTAATCGGACGGCAATTTCCTCGATCGAAAATCCACCCTGAAGCAACATTGGAACACCTTCGACCAGAAGCTCGTCTTTAACCTCATCTTTGACGTCCTGATAGAAACGGCTTTCGCGCAATTCTTTGGTAACTCCTAACATGGCGGCTATCTCCTCGCGACTGAGTTGTGAAAACTTGTGGACAAAAACCGTCAATATCTATTCTAGAACCCGTCGCCGTTCTGCGGCATCCGAGGTTTGCTCGCAAGTTTGAGCCAGGATAGTTTTGGCCCGATCGGGAGCTTCGGTATCTTGAGACCAGGGAATCCGGTTCCATTTTTTAGCTCCGCAAGTAAAACCTGCGGAAAACCTTGAGGCGAAATATGAGTGGTCCTGCGATCATCCTGCTTCAATGGAGCCGCAAGTAAAACCTGCGGAAAACGACCGGGGCCGCTGGTAGGATTGTTTTATGTGGCACGCTTCAATGGAGCCGCAAGTAAAACCTGCGGAAAACCGGAGACTTGGCAGGGTTTAGAGATTGCTTGTCGGCTTCAATGGAGCCGCAAGTAAAACCTGCGGAAAACCGTGGAATTCAAGCCACATTTAGGCGTAGCCGCGCTTCAATGGAGCCGCAGGTAAAACCTGCGGAAAACCAATGAAGGCGATCGGCTGGACATTTCTGATTAATGCTTCAATGGAGCCGCAAGTAAAACCTGCGGAAAACTTACGGCGGCTCACGGAAATCAAGCGACCATGTAGGCTTCAATGGAGCCGCAAGTAAAACCTGCGGAAAACATGCGTTTTGCCTGCGTCAATTTGAGCGCATCGGATGCTAGTGCTTCAATGGAGCCGCAAGTAAAACCTGCGGAAAACGGGGCTAATTAGTATCTATAAATATAGTAGCATTCTGCTTCAATGGAGCCGCAAGTAAAACCTGCGGAAAACGGGGCTAATTAGTATCTATAAATATAGTAGCATTCTGCTTCAATGGAGCCGCAAGTAAAACCTGCGGAAAACGCAACGATATCGTCCTCTTTAGTATTAGTCTCCCAGCTTCAATGGAGCCGCAAGTAAAACCTGCGGAAAACCACGTCAGAAATCAAATGCGGAGCTTGCAGGTCTATTGCTTCAATGGAGCCGCAAGTAAAACCTGCGGAAAACAAGACGATCGAAGTTTTCTTCCATGCCGAAGGTCGGCTTCAATGGAGCCGCAAGTAAAACCTGCGGAAAACCTTCGATTTCTCACCGATCGAATGCAGTATCGCGCTTCAATGGAGCCGCAAGTAAAACCTGCGGAAAACGATTACTAAAAGCCTTGCTACGTGCGAGTACCGGCTTCAATGGAGCCGCAAGTAAAACCTGCGGAAAACTCGACCACGATCGCCTCAAAGTTCCGGTAACTCTGCTTCAATGGAGCCGCAAGTAAAACCTGCGGAAAACCCGTAAAATTCAGTCGTGAGTAAGGGTGCGACGCTTCAATGGAGCCGCAAGTAAAACCTGCGGAAAACACGAGCAGCCGGGATTAACTTGATTCTGGCAACGCGCTTCAATGGAGCCGCAAGTAAAACCTGCGGAAAACCGGCTAGGATTTCGCTTTGTTCGCAGTGATCGCCGGCTTCAATGGAGCCGCAAGTAAAACCTGCGGAAAACAAGGGCAAAAATTATCCCGGCCTGAATCAAGTTCTCGCTTCAATGGAGCCGCAAGTAAAATCTGCGGAAAACGATCAAGTCCTCGTGTATCAGGGCAAAAACGACTGGCTTCAATGGAGCCGCAAGTAAAATCTGCGGAAAACCTCAAGGCCGACCGATGAAGGGGGACAAGTCCCTGCTTCAATGGAGCCGCAAGTAAAATCTGCGGAAAACTTAATATAAAATGTTTACAATTTAAATATACCCCGCTTCAATGGAGCCGCAAGTAAAATCTGCGGAAAACGTGCCCTCACCATAATCGTCGGTAGGTTGCGAAGCTTCAATGGAGCCGCAAGTAAAATCTGCGGAAAACACTATCAATCCTCGTTAATATTGACGATCTGCGAGGCTTCAATGGAGCCGCAAGTAAAATCTGCGGAAAACGCGTTGGGCCTTCGATCGGATGGCTGCGATGATTCGCTTCAATGGAGCCGCAAGTAAAATCTGCGGAAAACACTATCAATCCTCGTTAATATTGACGATCTGCGAGGCTTCAATGGAGCCGCAAGTAAAATCTGCGGAAAACGCGTTGGGCCTTCGATCGGATGGCTGCGATGATTCGCTTCAATGGAGCCGCAAGTAAAATCTGCGGAAAACTTCCTGCACCTGGTGTCGGGATTGTGTATAAGGTGGCTTCAATGGAGCCGCAAGTAAAATCTGCGGAAAACGCGGCTATCATCGCGTGAGGGTGTTATGGGAAGAAGTGCTTCAATGGAGCCGCAAGTAAAATCTGCGGAAAACCTCAATCTATCACTATTTCGGGCGTTAATGCTGGTACGCTTCAATGGAGCCGCAAGTAAAATCTGCGGAAAACTAGAACGGGGGGAGACTGCAACGATCCGTAGTCTCTGGCTTCAATGGAGCCGCAAGTAAAATCTGCGGAAAACCTACCTTCTTTGATAAGTGCCTTAACCATTTCTAGCTTCAATGGAGCCGCAAGTAAAATCTGCGGAAAACGCGCGGCCTTTATTAATAATGCTAGTGGTGTCAGTTTTGCTTCAATGGAGCCGCAAGTAAAATCTGCGGAAAACGTTACAGAAACGGTAGAAGCCGTCTTAGGATTTTGGCTTCAATGGAGCCGCAAGTAAAATCTGCGGAAAACATAATATATCTCATCCCAATTAGTCGGTTCTAATGCTTCAATGGAGCCGCAAGTAAAATCTGCGGAAAACGTCCTAGAAACCCCGCTCCTCCAGTTAATAGCCCTGCTTCAATGGAGCCGCAAGTAAAATCTGCGGAAAACTTCCCAATCATCTTGTGAATTGGCATAGTCTACTCCGCTTCAATGGAGCCGCAAGTAAAATCTGCGGAAAACCGTCAGGGTTCATAATTGAATTTTCATCCTTATGACAGCTTCAATGGAGCCGCAAGTAAAATCTGCGGAAAACAAGCCGTTCATAATGTTGCGATCGTAACTTGGATTGCTTCAATAGACCTATCCATAAATTAAATTAGCTCAAAAATAGGATGTTAAATACAGCATAAAATCCTTGAGTTCTTTAGCTAGACTGGGTTTTAAGATTTCAAAGTAATTTAAAATAAAGAAACAATTTTAAGTCCTGTTTCAACTACTTTTAAGCAGTTGCTGATAGGAATAATACTCAAACCCTGATTCCGTCGTTCCAAACAAATCCTCTCGCTCTGAAATAATCTTAGTGAAATCCTCTGAAACCTTTGCACAGCCTGACTTACAAATTTATGGATAGGTCTAATGGAGCCGCAAGTAAAATCTGCGGAAAACTGATTTCGATTTCTTTAGATTTGGCAACGTTATTTGCTTCAATGGAGCCGCAAGTAAAATCTGCGGAAAACATCTGCCCAAGTTCGAGAGTATTTTGAAAAACAATGCTTCAATGGAGCCGCAAGTAAAATCTGCGGAAAACGTCCGGTGAGAATATTCGATTTTGCGAACGTTTAACGCTTCAATGGAGCCGCAAGTAAAATCTGCGGAAAACGATGATGTGGATTTTTGGAGGGGAAGCGTCGGAGTGCTTCAATGGAGCCGCAAGTAAAATCTGCGGAAAACAGGTAACCCCGACCAGTCCTTGGGTCGCCACCTCGCTTCAATGGAGCCGCAAGTAAAATCTGCGGAAAACTCCTTTCGGGGTCTCGAATTCGATTAGTTTTTTCGCTTCAATGGAGCCGCAAGTAAAATCTGCGGAAAACCCATCAGTAATGCCGCTGCAATGCCGCTGTACGGGCTTCAATGGAGCCGCAAGTAAAATCTGCGGAAAACCTTAACCTCAACTCGTCTATCAAAGGTTATATCCCGCTTCAATGGAGCCGCAAGTAAAATCTGCGGAAAACATCCGTATGTTTCAACGTCTAGCGCCCATTGACTAGCTTCAATGGAGCCGCAAGTAAAATCTGCGGAAAACCCCGAATATAGTGTGATTGTGCAATGTGCGCTCGGCTTCAATGGAGCCGCAAGTAAAATCTGCGGAAAAC
>ENA-OBIO01000883-OBIO01000883.1-metagenomes-genome-assembly--contig:-NODE-883-length-13609-cov-24.0649_pt1 | contig 13609 bp, 14 predicted proteins | sample MGYA00153383_OBIO01 | MGnify analysis MGYA00153383 | reverse complement strand
ATGATGGAGCGCAAAAATCGCTACTACCAGGAATCAGTTCAAACAATTACGCCCAAAGATCTGTTTCCAGGAGCCGTCGAGTTATTACAAGAACTCAAACGAGCGGGAATTAAAATCGCGATCGGTTCTGCGAGTAAAAATGCGCGAACTGTCATTGAGAAATTAGGCATTGCCAATCTGGTGGATGCGATCGCTGATGGTGATAGTGTCGAACGCCCTAAGCCAGCCCCAGACGTGTTTTTGTACGCTGCTAAACGATTAGGACTCGACCCCGCTCACTGTGTAGTAATAGAAGATGCCACCGTGGGCATTGAAGCCGCGATCGCCGCAGGGATGGGGTCAATTGGGATTGGCCCTGCTACTCGCGTCGGAGCTGCCAATATCGTGCTACCCAATCTAATCAGCGTTCATCTCGTCGATCTCCAAGCCCAATTCAAGCAATTACTTGGAGACAAGTAGTTCCCACAAAGTTGCAAAATGATTAAAAAGCTATTCTTATTACTTGTTTGTTTATTCGTAGTCACGATCGGCTTCGGAGTGAGTCTACCCGTACTGCCTTTTTTCTTCAAGCATCTACATTCAGCAGCAGTTCCGCGTGAAACGATCGCGATTCATACTACCTTCTTAACTAGTATTTACGCCTTCGTGCAGTTAATTGCCTCACCGTTTTGGGGGCAATGGTCGGATCGAGTCGGCAGACGACCGTTAATCTTGCTCGGCATCGCTGGTTCCGCCGTCGCGCAACTATTGTTCGGGCTGGCATCTTCCGTAGCAATGCTCTATGTGGTGCGGGCACTCAGTGGGTTTCTAGCCGCTGCGATGTTGCCTGCGGCTACGGCTTATGTTGCTGATATCACGACCGAAGGCGATCGAGCCAAGGGCATGGCTTTGGTCGGTACAGCGTCAAGTTTGGGAGCAATTGTCGGCCCCGCTTTCGGCGGTTTGACCACTCGTGAAGACCTACATTTCACCTTCGGTCTTTTCGATCTCAAAATTGAAAACTATGCTCCGCCCTTTTTTCTAGCTGCGGCTTTAATGTTCATAACGTTCCTAGTCGCTTTCCGCTGGCTGCCAGAATCGTTGTCATCGAGATTGGCGAATACAGTTACGGATCGACCGCTAAATTGGAAAAAGCTTGGTAAACCACTATTACTGCTATTGGGTTTAACCACGATCTCCCAGTTTGGACTCACGCTGTTTGAAGTCGTTTTTGCACTCCAAGCTCAAGACAAATTGGGATATAGCCCGATCCAAACAGGCTACGTGTTCATGATGTGTGGCGGAGTGATGACAGTCTTTCAGATCGTTGCCGTGAGCTTCTTGACTCGGTATGTGAGTTCGGTCGCTCAAGTTGGGCTGGGATTTACACTGATGGGCAGTGGTGTCCTGCTGTTAATAATGGCGCGATCGCTACCCGTTGTCCTGGGAGTAGTCGCTCTATTAGCATTCGGGATGGCATTAATTACCCCAAACCTAATTGCGCTAATTTCCAAACGAGGCAGTCAACATACCGGAACGGTATTAGGCATCCAAAATACCGCCAACAGCCTTGGACAAGTTGGGGGAGCGATGTTAGGGGGCGTTCTATTTGCATGGCAGGTCAACGCCCCCTATGGCTTTGCTGGCGTTTTATTGGTTGGCACTGGCTTACTACTAAGTTGGCGGCAGAAAGATCGGCCTCAACGATCGTAAGATCTTCATGCATTACTGACGGCGAATCCAGCGGATTGTTAGAGCGGAGCACCTCCTGCCCGTTGAACTTCACCGAGAAGGGCATCTTCCAGCAAAAAAGGGATCGGTTGAGTATCAAGTACAGGTAAATCTGCTTGTTGCATCAACGACTTTACCCAGAGTAATTCGGTGTCGGGACAATCTTAAAACGACATGGAGCCGATCTCCAGAAACAGATACCTGCCAAGATTCTAGATCTCCTCGCAGCAGCTCGCAACTATTTTTTCTAGGTACAGGACAAAAAACGAATAGCTTGCAATAGCTGGGATGTGGGCTGATTGATGTTGAACATCGCTTCTCGACCATAATCGAGTCCGAGGCAGGAAACACTTTGCGTCCACGCTTCTACCGCTGTTAAGGTGAGCATCTGTACTATTCCTGTAGATCAGGAGTTTGAGCGATCGGCTCCTAAAATTACTGATTCAGAATTCCCGGTCGAGCATTTTATTAGAGGAGACTAATTTTACCGAAGTCTAAAACCTACTCCTTACGTTGAAAATAGGGATAAATAATTAGCACAAGTGTTCACTATGATAGGAGTAGTTCCAGAACCTGTTTAGGCTGGAGTTTCAGCATTATCCTTTGAGCAATTAGAGGACTTGGGACAATCCTCACTTCGATTTAAAAAGCTGAGTGATTTGGCTGAGTGAGCATCACTAAAATACCGCTTAAATCTCACCGCGATCGCGCTGCTGCTCTGATGTATCAGCACAATCGCCATGCCTAACTACAACCCCCGCACCATCCGCCGAGATTTAGCACTCCTAACCGAAGACCGCCTGTACGCGATCGACATCACCATCCGCGCAGGCGGTTCCCGTGTCTCCATGGTCGATGTCGCCGACTTCGCCCCACCGTCAGAAGTCCTAGACATCTGGAATAGCCTCCACCATAAAACCAAACCACCCCAAATTCGCCTCTTTGAAGCCCTCGAACTTGCTATCAAAGCCTTGGTTGAAGAACGTCGAGCACTGTACGATCGCTGGACCGTGCAACTCGGCATCGAACGCGTCGTTGGAGGCTCCCAATTCCCCGACTTCCTCAACGCCTACGAAGCCGCAAAAGCAAAGGGCGGTGAATTACTCGAAACCGTTCTTGCCGACCATGCCAATGCCAAATCTCAATGGCTGGAAACTGAAATCCGTCCGTTACTCGCCGCTACCCTGAACCGATCGGACCTTCACGATCGCCTTGCCATTTATGAGAATCGGTTCCCTAGCTACGATCGGATTGCCCGCTTCTTCGGCATGGAATTTCGCTATAACCCGACCCGCAGTTACCGCGAACTCTTGGGCAACCAAGTCGAGACCCAGCAACTCTTGGCAAAATCTGCAATCGCCGAAGCGGAATACATCGAAGCCACCCATCGAAAACGGATTTCAGAAGATGAAGCGATCGCCTTACAACGGGCTATGACCTATCAAGATCAACGAATTCGGTCGGCGATCGAAGAAAAGGTCAGTGAAGTGCGAGTACAAGTTTTGTCCGTTTTGCAACGTCAACTTCAACAGGTGGTCGATCGTGGTTGGATATCCGGACGATTGCCCGTGGGAATGCAACGGGATCTCGAATCGTTGGCTCAATCCGCGAAAGTTCTCACCCAAACGGATCAAAGCTTTGCCGATATTGCCACGCATCTCACTCAAGTCAACGCAACGGGACGCGACCGGACTCAACCGGAATCCGAACTCCAACACCAAGTCCAACACCTGCTCAACCAAATCCAAAGTCACCTTACTGTCCCAGAATCTGAACCCTTGGAGACTCTGGACCGAGCGGCCTTTGTGGACTTTGGTTGGGACCTACCGACTGCGGCTTGATGCGCCATTGCGCGGGGGACATGAGCTGTTAAGTCAGCAGCTTTATTGTCCCCAATCTTAAACTCTCAACATTATGAGCCACTTCGCCTCCATGCAAACGCAGCTTGTCAACCCCGACGCCCTTCTGAAGGGTTTACAAGCTCTTCTCACTGAACACCATATCAACGCGATCGTCGAAGTCTACAATCCGGCAACCCTTCTCGAAAATGCTTATGACGCATCCTCACCGCCTCAGTTCGCGAATCTGATCATTCGTCGATCGCACCTCAATACCTCCAACCGCTATTCCCTCCTAGATGTCGGCTTCAAACAAAATCAATCGGGAACGTTTGAATTAATCGCTGACGATTGGGATTTACGACAAAATGCGATCGGTCAGGCGATCGGGAATTCAACCGAATTTCTTCGCTTGGTCCAAGTGCAATACAACATTGCAATCGTCCAACAAACAATGTCTCCCCATCTCTGGAATCATTCCCAAATCCAAACCTTAGACGACGGCACTAAACGTCTCGTCCTGACCCAACGCCCGATCGAAGTCATCACCCTTTAGGAAATACACCATGCAAACCCAACCGCAAATCGTCATCGACTTTCTCCCCGATGGCACAATGAAACGCGAAGTCTTGAATGCTCAAGGCACGTCCTGTGAAGCGTTAACAAAACCTTTGGATACGATCTCCCGTCCCGATATTACCTACAAACCTGAATACTTTCTAGAAACCGTAACTGAAACGATCAATACAACAGTTGGAGGATAACGAAATGGGACTAAATCTCGTCGATATCCACGCTCGGTTTAATGCTGGAATTAGCACTGTAGCGATCGATTCTCCAACGGGAGCTGAAATGTCAGTTGTCAACCATATTGCGATCGAATTCCTTATCAATCTCCCAATGACCCGTCGAATGCGCGTCCTCCTCTGGGATACCGCGAGACAACTCCAAACTGTCACCTGTCCCAACTCTGGCGACTACACCCTCACTCCTGATGGTGCCGCTGGAACGTCCGGTGCTCCAGTGGATTTGCTCAAATACATCCTCGCCCTTTGTACTGGAGATGTCCCATCCACCCACGTCCGATCGCTCTTCATCGTCAAAGATATCTATCCATACATCTCCGGTCCTTCTGCGAGTCCTACGGTCATCCGCTGGCTCAAGGAAGTCTGTTATGCCTTAAAACGATCGCAGCACCGATTAATCTTGCTTCACGACGGTGAACATACGCCTGTTGTCTTCCAGGATTTAATCGCCAATCTCACCCATCCACTCCCGGATGAAAGTGAAGCTACTGCGATCGTCCAACGTCGAATTACAGCACTTCAGGATAGCGCCCGTTCCCAACGGCAAACCCTTCCTGTGAATCTGGACGCAGACGGGATGAAACGACTGACCCGAGCGGTTCTAGGGATGACTCAAGAAGCGATCGATGATGTCCTGCAAATGGTGGCCATCACCGATCGCACCCTGGATGACCGCTCGATCGACGCCATCAACGACATCAAACAACAACGCTATGCCACTCAAGGCATTGAATACGCCCAAGCCCCCGATGTCGAAGTCCAAGGAATGCCCGTTCTCACCGATTGGGCCACCCGCATGGCTTGTTTACTGGAACCACAAGCCCAAGACGAATGGAACATCCCCTTCCCTAAAGGAATGCTCCTCGCAGGCGAAGGCGGCACCGGGAAAACTCTAGGTGTCAAATGTCTGGCTAAACTATGGGGACTCCCGATCGTCGTTCTGGATCTGTCCAAACTGATGCAAAAGGAACTTGGTGCCTCTGAAGCGAATCTCAGAGCTGTTATCCAAGCTGCTGAAGCGATGGCCCCTAGCATCCTAATGATTGATGAAATCGACAAGATGTTGGGCAGTAGTGAAAGTGATGGCGGTACGTCCAGTCGGATTCTGGGCTACTTACTGCAATGGTTTCAGGAACATCAGTCACCTGTCTTCGTTGCAGCAACTGCCAATGAACCGTGGAAACTCAAACCTGAATTCCTGAGACGGTTTGCCAAATGCTTCTTGGTCGATTTACCAGATATTCCAGCCCGTCGAGGGATCTTTCAAGTCCAGATGCAGCGGTATCGACTCTTGGAGGCTTTGGATGAAACGATCGCCCAATCCTGGTTAGATACTTTAGCGGAACAAACCCCAGATTTTACGGGTGATGAGATTCGTAAGGTCGTCCATGAAACAGCGGTTGCAGCCTATGCAGCGGGACAACCAGGACTGACAACGCTAGACATCCTGCTCACGGAAATCAATTTAAAGGAACCCCAATTCCGCCGTAATAATCAGCGATTGCTAGCGTTACGCGAATGGGCGAGTTCTGGCAATGCTAGCTTCGTTCGCGAATCACCAACCCGATCGGAACCCGGTATTCAACTGGGCGATCGCCTCGTCAATTTCGCCGATTAATCCAAGACCGGGAGAAGACCCAACTTCTCCCGGTTTTTTAAACTCTCAAAATTCTGATGGAGGAGTCACCGTGGATTTAGAAAGTTCAATTACAAAATCCCATTTGATTTGTGTCGATGTGATGGAGAACCATAACAAGTTCTGGTCTGCTTGGGTGTTGGAGAATGGCGATCTCTTTGTGGAATATGGCAGAGTCGGCAGCACGGCTCAATCTAAACTCCACGCGATCGGTAACATCAACGCTGCAACGAACAAGCTCAATATGTTGGTAAAACAGAAACAAGCAAAGGGATATCAGGCAGCAGCGATCGCTAATTCTAAATCCCTAGATTACAGTCTGTTAACGAATGGACGTGCGATTGAAGACGAGATTGAAGACATTCAGCAACAGTGGAAATGGATGGAACCCTTCTCCCTAATCCGCTTTCATCCTGAATCCGGTCAGTTTCGATCGCTTTCCAGTAGCCTCTCCACCGATGTGGTGACGATCGCCCGATCGCTGTTAGAAACGGTTCAAACTCATTACAGACGGGGCGATGATGAATTCATTCCAGCGGTGGAAGCCTATATTCGGGTGATTCCGATGCGATCGACAGCCAAGTTGAACGCCCACGATTTGTTAGGGAGTCGGTTAAAACTCAGTCAACAAACCGAGTTACTAGATACGTTGGAGCGATGTTTGAGCCAGGTCGATCGGATTCGAGAGTTAATTCAATCGACCTTGAGTGGTGGTGACAGGTCTGCCTGGTTGTCTTGGGGAGCCTTCCCAAATGCGCTCGCCACTGGGTTTTCAGATGACGGTCGATCTAGCGCGATCCATTGGAATTAAATGCACGATCGTATTGATAGTACAAAATAACTATTGATGCGATCGTCTTTTTCTTCATGTTTACTCCAAGCTTTTAACGATCGCTCCACAGTCGCCGGACGCGATCGCCCATGCGCTTCTATAACTTTTTTGGATTCAGCTTCTGCCGGAATCGCCGGACCACCTCATGCCCCGCCAACACCGCTCCCACCCAAAACATCACCTCTGCCAACACCAATAAACCCGCTGCTGTGATTGCCCGTTCCGTCAGCGACAATGGCAAGAATGGCAGGACAAGCAGCAGGAGCCAAGGGAGCACAGACGCGATCGTCAAGAGGATTCCTAATTTTGCAATTCGAGAGAAGCGCATGGGTCGGGACATCGACGTTTGCTGAATTAGAGTCATCAGGATAAAAATGCGTCAAATCATCATAGTCCTGAACAGAGGCAACCCTGCGCGATCGCGCTGATGCTCGAACCTTACTTTGGGCATTATGAACAAGATTAAACGGACGCCAAAACGTTCCATCATACGCAATCCCTTAATCCTGCGCCGAAGTCCTATACCGATTCCGGTGCATTTTTCAGGATTGATTGATGGAATTGAAGCCGATCGCGATTACTGGCATACCTGTGGGAGTTATTGAGGGCGATCGGTCGGTGGCTTATTCAGGTAAGCGTAAACCTGTCTGGATGAGCCATCGATCGATTTTGCGCCATCACATCGATCGTTTCCTGAGAATAAGTGGTAATGCAAAATTATCTATACAACTAAGACCCACAAAGACATCGCTGAGGGAGCTATTTCAGCCATCCTGGATATCTAATTTATTTTGCACGACCACATACCCCTTTGAGAACATCCAAATTTCAAAGGGGCTTGTCTCCGACGAATCCTCCTCGCGTTGCCGATCGGCGGTGAACCGACAGTCATTCATCTGACGATTAAGATGGAGCCGAACACGACTCACGCCGCCACTCGCCAACCAGCCTCTGACGTCATCCACTGCACTGGATGTTAGACGGAAGCGATCGGTTTGCAGGAGGGCGATCGCGACCTCGAAACTTCTACGAAGCACATCTGCCCAATCATTTTTTCTAGATATTCAATCAGCGCCATAAATTCGTATTATTACTGAAGATGGACTACTTCAAACTTATAATGTGAAAGTGACTGGATAAATTAAGAGGCACAATTGCATCATGATTTCAGATCAGTTAGGTGGGTTATTGCACAGTCGATCGAGCCGAGGCGAAGCTCTGAGTGATTTGGAAAAGGAGCAGCTTGAGGCTTGGTATGGGGAGAAGGATGCCCAGGAAGCACGATTGCTGAAGATGCCTGGGGCTGATGTGGATTGTGTGGCTTTACAAGCGAAGATTGATGCGTCTCTGGAAAAAATTAGCGCGGTCTCTCAGGAAATCCGGCAAGTTTCATTAGAAAATGCAATTTTACGGCAGGAAATTTTTGAGTTACAGCAGGCGTTAATCATGCCTCAGTCAGCGTGAGTATTTCAGCCGATCTCCGTCAGCAGGTTCGTAAGCGTGCTAACTGTGCCTGTGAGTTTTGTGGTGTCCGTGAAGATGATGCAGGCGCAGCTCTAACGATCGATCATTTTCAACCCCGGTCAAAGGGTGGTTCAGATTCGTTTGATAATCTGGTCTATGCTTGTCCCAGTTGTAACCAATATAAGCAAGACTATTGGCCGATGGATGGTCAGTCGGTGCCACTCTGGAATCCTCGCAATGACGATCTTGCTGAGCATTTTACTGAAGCTGAAAATGGACAGTTGATTGCATTAACGATCGTCGGGGCGTTTACGATCGGGCATTTACGCTTGAATCGATCGCAACTTATTGCTTATCGGCAAAATCGTTGCCGTCAGTCAGAAGCACAACAATTACTAGTGCGATATCAAGACGTGATTGCTTCGCTTGATTATTTGAATGATCAGCTTGCAGGTGTGGTTGATGAACAGAAACGGTTGCTTCTTCAACAGCAAAGGCTGATCAGGGTATTACTCCAGCAGCAACGGCGCTCGTAGAAGGCGGTGCGAACTATAAAAATTAGGGAGATGCTAATATCCAGCTATTTCCCAGCATGGCGTGCCCGTCTTACGTCTTCGTCCCTTCAAGTGCCATGACTGCAATTCGTAAAATCATTCATGTCGATCTCGATGCCTTCTACGCCTCTGTCGAGCAGCGGGATAACCTGGCACTACGGGGAAAACCTGTAGCAGTCGGTGGTTCGCCTGAAAAGCGGGGTGCCGTCGCAGCAGCCAGCTATGAAGCTCGTGCCTATGGCGTCTATTCAGCTACCCCGTCCCGAACTGCAAAGTATAAATGTCCGCATCTAATTTTTGTCCCGCCTCGGTTTGAGGTTTATAAACAGATTTCAGTCCAAATTCAAGAGATTTTTAGTCAGTTTACCGATCGCGTAGAACCTGTTGCCCTAGATGAGGCTTATCTGGATGTGACCGACAATAAGATGGGAATTGCGTCGGCTCAACAGATTGCTCAGGAAATCCGATCGCGTATCTTTGCCACCACTCAACTGACGGCATCGGCGGGGGTCTCGGTCAATAAGTTCCTGGCCAAGATGGCGTCGGGAATCAATAAACCCAATGGCATGGCCGTGATTCTGCCACACCAGGCGGCGGACTTTGTGGAGACGTTGCCGATCGAGAAGTTTCATGGCATTGGCAAGGTGACGGCGGTGAGACTGCATGAGATGGGGATTTTTACAGGGGCTGATTTGAAGGCGCGATCGCAGGCGGAATTGGTGGGACAGTTCGGTAAGGTGGGGCGGTTTTATTACCAGATTGCGCGAGGGGAAGACGATCGGCCTGTGGTCGCCAATCGGGTGCGGAAATCGGTCAGTGTGGAAACCTCCTATGACCCAGATTTGAGCGATCTTCGTGAGATTGAGATGGCATTGGAAAAGGTGGCGATCGATCTCTATGAACGGTTGGAGAAGGCAGGAATTACGGGGCAGACCTTGACGTTGAAGGTGAAGTTTGCGGATTACTCCCAGGTGACGAGGAGTGTGACGCAGACGATCGCTTTTACAGAAGTACGATCGATTCAGGAATCATCACAACGATTGCTAGAGGGATTAGATTTAGAGGGGAAATCAATCCGATTGTTAGGTTTAGGAATCGGGAAGTTAATTGCTGACGATGAAGAATTCCAGCAGCTTGTTTTAAAGATTTAACCGACCGATCGTTGGTCAATTCCCAAAACCCTTTTCTATAATGGGCCTTAAGTCTTCCACATGCCTGTCTTTCTGAACGCAATCCTTATCTTTGGGAATAAGCCTATGAAACCTTCACCTGCACTGGTTTACTTCATGCCAGGAGGCGGACCTAGATCGACTGATCGAGTCCCTTATGATGCAGAACTTGATCGGTTGGAATGTTTGGTCGAAGAAGCCCGATTGCAAGATCGGTCGCGTCGTCCGGCGAGACGGGCTAGCTTTGATTCGGTATCCGATCGATTGGCAGAAGGGGCAGACATTAGTTTTCTGTCTGAACAGGGTTATCTCGACGATTAGGGCACTTGGGATGCATCTACCTTGCTCTTCTGTTGGCGATCGCTATGCTTATTACTCAGATTGATATTAAGACCGGGAAAGTGCTTCAGCAGCCCAACCCGGAAACGTTGCAGTTAGAACCTAAGCAAAAATTAGTTGAGCATTCCTATTTGGAGGCTTGGCTAAAACGGTATGGGTTAGAAAATGCTGCGTTTTTTGTGGGGGAGTTTTACGCTGGAGTGGATGAGACCGATCGGCTCCGGTTAGAAGAAGATGGGAAAGTGTTGGTCTTTGCCAGTGGAAAGAAGGGATACTTTACAGACCCGGATACGGCGCAGTTAATGATTCAAGGCGATCGCGACATTCAACCGATTTATGCTCAAGATAAGAATGCTGCTCACAATGCGATCGCTTATGGAAGTCTGATTGCTTCTGATGGTATCGCTTCGACGTTAAGAACATCGTGCAAGATTCTGGTGGTAGATGATGAAGGAGCGTTGAATGCGGATTTTTTGAGCTTGGACGATCGGTTGCTTCAGAGAATGGGAGATGGCACGATGTTGGTGTCGGAAGCGGTGATGCGATCGCTTATGACACCCGAAGATGAGGGATTGAATCCATTGACCTTGGTGACACAATTTAGAGCCGCCTCGCCAGATTTTCCAGGAATTGCAAAAGGGACGCTGACTTATAGTCAATGGTGTAAGGATTTAGGGGTGGAGGCGATCGTTTCTAGGAATGATATCAAAGGCGATGATGGTCGGTTTTCGCGTGCGGGAATTCATGAGGTGGAATCGTTTTGGATTAACCGGAAAGCCGATGCGCAGTATGGATTTCAATCGGTTGGTCCACAGGTGAAGGGTTGTATTCCAGAGGCAACCTTGCATGAATTTAATCCTAGGATGAAAGAGAAGGCGGAGAAATTGGCGGCGATCGCATCTGACCCAGTGGCGTTGATGCAATATTACGCGCAGAAGAAAGTCGATCGGGAAGAGGTTGAAGATGACTTGCCAGGGCGGGTTCCCAAGGATTGGCTGAAGGAGTTGGCAGCGGCTGACCCCCATGGGATGTTGGCGGGCTTTAAACGGGTGAATAGTGAATTAGAACGGTTTCTGAAAGGGGAACGGAAGGATTTGGCGATTCGGGGGATTGAGGTGCCCAGTGCGACGGCGCAACACCATGGCAGTTTAAAACCTTGGGAAATTGCCAATCGGGATTTACCGCAAGGGGCGATCGTGGCTTATTACCGATCGCCCTTTCCCAATGTCGGTGCAGCAGCGATCGCAATCAATAATATTCGGTCGTTGCGATGGGAGGATGCAGAGGCTTATGACAAAGCGGGTGTTATGTTTTTGAATCCTTGGACGGCGAAGAACATTGCGATTACCGATTTTGATGGTGACCGAAATGGTTGTTTTGTTGGGTTTACAGCGGTGGATGGAAATACGTTGCCCGATGTGATGCGATTGCAGTTGGCTTGGACGGAAGAATTGCTGGAGGAGAAGCAGTACGAAGCGGCGCGATCGTTGATTCAGCAATTGATTACGGAACAGGAATTAGTGAATCCGGCGGATTATCCTCAGGCAGTGATGGAGTTTGTGGAACGTAATGCACCCGATCGGAAGCCGCCTGAAGTGGTGAAAGCAATGAAGGTGAAGCATGAATGGAATCAAGGAAGGGAGAGCTATTCAGCGGCGACCTGGAGGGCGTGGGAACAAACGGCGCAGAATCCGACGGGGATGGTAGCGAATGTTGGGATGACGTTGCAATCGTTGGCGATGGAGACGATTTATGTCGGGAACGATCGGAAGGAGGCGTTATTGGAAGAAATCTCCGCACATCACCGGAAGATATTGAATCGGGTGCAGGCGGGAAAGTTGGTGATTCCAGAGGAAGTTTTGGGGTATGACGTAAAAGAGAGGATAGAGTCGATCGCCTCTTCCAGTCAAGATTTGACGAAGGTGAAGGATAAAACGGGGTTTGTGGACGATCGGTTGAATCTCGTCAATGAATTGCTCAATGACATGGTGAATGGCCCGAATGCCGTAAATTTGCAAACGGCAGTGGATACCGCGAAAAGTAGTCGGGGGATTGATTTAGAAGTGCAGGCGTTGATGCAGGTATTAGCTCATCGCAAACACTTGTTGAGAGCCAATCAGCGGAATCCTGAAGTTTATACCCATGGTCAGATTTTGCCGACGAATACCCAAGAACCGATCGGTTGGGCGGTGGAGGTTGCCAATCAGATCTATGTTGAGAGTGCGTTGCCAGAACTGAAGCATGAAGTGTTTCGCGATCTGTTTCCGAAAGATAATTTTAGCGTTGACATTCAGAATCGGGCCATGACGATCGCCCATGCGTATCAGGGGATGGTGAAAGAGGCGAGGGTGATGGACGACAGGTTAAGACAACGGAAACCGGAAGACCAACAGCCAACTGCAAAAATTACAACACTGAAAGGAACGGTGTTGACGATTCAGCGAATGTTGGATGTGGAACGGTGTGATGAGATTTGGCGGTCAGATGGATTGCAAAAGGATTGGGTGTTGGAGATTGAACAGGACGGGAAGAGTCCTGAAGGATTGAAGGCGGCGATCGTTACTCCACAAGGGAAGCGGGCGATCGGGTTTGTCTGTCCAGAGTCGATTGAACACTACCAGTTGGATCAACGGGTGGGGAGTTCGGGTTTACGGATTGCATCGCCGACGATCGAGGTGTTTCCGCCGTTGAGAATTCAGCATGATTTGGACGACCGGATTCGGGAGGCGAGGGTTTATTTGGAAAGGGCGATCGACCAGATTCCAGAAGAAGAACGAATGGTTTATGCGTCTGCACTTTGGCATCACAGTGATGGGATGGGAATTGTGTTAAAGGGGTTTATGTCGGAGGTAACGCAGCAGCTTCAGAACTTGCCGAATATTAAATTGACCGGGCTTCAGCAGGACGTAAATCAAGTAGGGACGATCGCTGATGGAAGTTATGAGGTGATGTTTACGACGCATCGGTATGAGAAGAATGAGGAATGGCGATCGGTTCCGGCGATCGCGGTTTTGGATGAAACTGGTATGGCGAAGACGTTGGGGGCGATCGACCCTCGCACCTTACGGTTTCCTGAAGGGACGATCGCACGGGCGGAGATTATAGCGGGGGAGAAGGTGGCGCAGGTCCAGGTGACGGAAATTTTGAGAGTTCAAGAAAATCCAGGGTATTCGCCGTCGAGATCGGAGTTAAGAGATTGGTATTTAGCGGTGAAGACGCAGGGGAATGGAGAAGAGTTGGGGAAGATTGAGGCGATCGGCA
>ENA-OBIO01000881-OBIO01000881.1-metagenomes-genome-assembly--contig:-NODE-881-length-13640-cov-10.3555_pt1 | contig 13640 bp, 15 predicted proteins | sample MGYA00153383_OBIO01 | MGnify analysis MGYA00153383 | reverse complement strand
GTGTATAACTTGATAAACTATTAATATTATTAGTATTATTAGTTACTTGACTTTGAGTAATCGCAGAATAAACATTAAAATCAATTAAATTTAACTTTAAGTTTAATAAGTTTTGAGTTGTTGAACTTAATGATTGTGTATAACTTGATAAACTATTAATATTATTAGTATTATTAGTTACTTGACTTTGGGTATTACCTGTATAATTATTAAAATTACTGTTATCAACTTTTAAGTTTAATAAGTTTTGAGTTGTACTAGATAATGACTGAGTATATGCTGATATAATATTTAAATTAGTATCAATACCATTAAATTTAGTAGCTAAAGCTTGTCTAGTTGCCCCACTAATAGTATCTCCACTCCATATAGTATAATCATATACTGTATTTGATAAAAAAGTATTAATAAACCCATTTACTATAATAATATTATTTTTATTATCATTTAAAAGTAGTATACCATTATTATATGTACCACCTGTTACATATGTATCAGTAATACCACTAATATTAATAATATTTTGTTTATTATTTGTTAATGATAAAATATTATTATTATATGTACCACCTGTTACATAAGTATCGCCAGAAATAGACCCTAAATCTAAAAAATAATTAGTACCATCATTTTTACTAAAAGTAACAATACCACTATTATATGTACCACCAGTAGTATAAGTATCATTAATATTGTTTACAATAAAACCACCACCAGTATTATATTTAAAAGAAATTGTATTATTTGAATATGTACCACCAGTAGTAAATGTATTAATAGTTGAATTAGTAGTAAAACCACTAATATTAATTGAATTATTATTAAATAATAATAAATTTAATGTACCATCATTAGTTAATGTTCCACCAGTAATCATTCCATCAACTAAATTGTTGAATTTATTTACTATTTGCGGATAAACCTGTTGGTTATTTGAATATTTTTCAATCATTTTTTAATTATTAAAGTTACAGTTATGTAAATCTTCTATTCTAACATTAGTTAATAAATTAAATGGTGTATTTAAGTAATATTCACATGGATTTATACAGTTATCAACTTGTCCACCATTACCTAAATTACTAAAATTACAACAAACTAAATCTTGAAAAAATAAATTTTCCCATTGATAAAAATATTGTATTCCATAATATCTACATAAATTTGTATCAAGACTTCCACCATTAATATCAATACTACCAATAAACTGCCTTTCAAAATCATCAGAAATAGCAATTTCGAAATCCCAATAATTATCATTATATAAAAAACAATCAATTTTTGAAATAGTAGACTTTAATTCAAGGTCAAATTCTTCATTGTGAAAAAGAATGGCATCTAATGAAAATCTACTATTATTCATGTGTTTATTCGATGATTTATATTTAAATACATGAAAATCTCGTTATATTTTATAAAATTTTTATAAAAAAAGTTCATAAAATAAATTATGAACCTTAAATTAACCGCAGTCAAATTTAGAATACTGCACCTATTATAATTTTTCTTTAAGTAATTTAATAAGTCCTTTTTTGTATTTTGATGAAACATTATTAATATTAACTTTTCTAATAAAATCAGCAAATATAGCTACTTTATCACTTTCTTTATCTTCAGCATTTACAAGACTAATTAATGATTTTAGACGAGATGATAAATTACTATTTTGAATTGAATATATATCAGGTAATTCAATAGTTTCTTCTTTATCTAATACATCATTTTTATTATATTCCTTTATAGGTAATATATTTTCTTTTAATTCATCTTCATAAAGTGAATATCCTAAACCTAATCTATTCATTAAATTATTTCCACCATTAGTCATAGTACTTAGTACATCTGTCGTTTTATTAGTTGTTATCTTATCACTATCATTAACAGGTTTATCACCCGATATTTTAGTTAAATCTGAATTTATCATATTTATTTTTATATTTAAATAGTTTATTTTTTTAAATAGTTTTTAACAATTATATGTATTATTTCAACAATAAATGCAAAGTAACTCCAATAATTACACCTGTACTAAGTAATACTATTTTTGAACCAGTTTTATTACTAAATAGTTTTATTTTTTGCCAAGCATTTGGTTTAAGTTCTTCTTTTTTAATTTCTGGTATAATGAAACTATCAAGAGTATCTACCTTGAAATATGGATTACTATTAATTATCGTTCCTTTAACAGGATAATTCTTTTCAGCTTCCCATTCAAATTTAATTGTAGTAGTATTTGGAAGTTCTATTTTATTAATAATTAATTGTGGTTTATAAGATGGTTTAACACCACTTATAGTAATATCATATTGTAAATTTTTATCAGTACTTGAGTCACTAGTAAAAATTAATGTTGTATCATTTGGTTGTTTATACTTACCATTAACTTTTACATGTTCTACCAGAACTTCTATTTTAGCTTTCATACCAGCAATAATATTTTTATTATCTTCAATATCTTTTACTAATTGCTTTTGATTATTAGATAATATATTAATATTTTGTTTTAAAAAACTAATATTATTTTGTAATGATTTCTTAGAATATTCTAATTCATTATTTTTATTACGTGTTACATGTAAAGAATCATTAAGAGTAGTTAAAAATGTTTGTTTTTCTTTATTTTCTTTAATAATCTTACTATTTTCACATGACTTAATACTTAATAATACTATTAAAATAGCTATTACTACATATTGAATAAGTTTTAAATAAGGTATTTTCATAATTTAATTCTTGTTGTTTTAGTAATTGAATCTTGTACATGTATATATAATTTTTCAGAAATTGGTACAATTAAACTTTCACAAGTATTATCACCAAAAAAATCTATTTTAAATTCAGCAATGTAAGAACCAGTTTTATTTGTATCTTTATCACCTTTCCACTGATATTCTATAAAATATTCATATCGTACATCATTTGTATTTTGAATAGTATTTACTACAATATCTGCTTCAACGTTAGCTAATTTATATATTCCATTTTCTATATTGACCATTGAAAAAGTTGCACAGGCATTATTTAATAATTCATTAAATTTCTGATAATCAGTCACTCCATCAGAAATTAATTTCATTTTTAGTTTTGGTAAATTTGCACCTTTTGCTATGTAAAAATCCATATATGTTTTTTTATTATAAATACTAAAAAAATGAACTATTTAAAATAAAAATAAATGACAAGTTATAATACTAAATTAAACCTTTCAAAACAATCTAAGATTAACACTAATGAACAAGCCAATTTCGATGGGTCAATAGCAATAGGTCAAAATCTATTTATTTCAGGTATTAAAATAGATACAATAGGAGCTATTAATGGATATGTACTTACATATGATTTAGCAAGTAATACTTTTAAACCATTACAATCATCAGGTGGAACAGGTAGTAGTGGTTCAACAACACCAGTTAATGCTAGTACAATAGTTTATAATAAAGGAATTTATACTAATATACAAAGTTATTTAGATGGGAATTATGTATTTCCTGTTATTAACAGTTTTACTAATGATATTAATATACTTCAATATGGTCAATCAGCATCTACCATTAATTTTACATGGAATAGTAATAAAACTGGATATCAATATCAACTTAATCCTACTGGTGGAACATATAGTAGTACAACACAGTCATTTTCTATAAATAATCAAAATATAACAGGTAACACATCAAATAGTGCAGTTACATATACATTAACTTTTAATGATGGAATAAGTTCTACCAATAAAACAACAAATATATATTTTTATAATAAAAGATATTATGGTACAAATAGTGCAACTACATTAAGTAATAACGATATACTTAATTTAAATAATAATGAATTTGATTATAATATTAGTCAGTTTAGTTTAAAAAATATTAGTGGAGGCTCTAATTATATTTATTTTTGTTACCCAACTAGAGAAGGTTTAATAAATATGTTTGTAAATGGTATGTATAGTAATGATTTTAATATAACAACTCAAATATTTACAAATCAGTTTAGTTTTAGTGAATCATATTACATCATTAGAACAACCAATAAAATTTATAGTGACAATATGTATTTTCAAAGTAGATAAAAAAAAGTCCTTCAATTAATTTGTTTGAAGGACTTTTTTAAATTTTTAGTTTACTGAATTATATTTTTCTATCCAGTTTTTCTTCCATATTAAATAGTATTGTTTAATATCACTTAAAAATTGAATTATCTCATTATATAATGGGAAAGATTGTACTCCTTGTGGTAAAAATAATAAACAACCTTCATCATCAGTCATTGAATAACTCCATTTGAAAGTCATATTTTTTACAGTAGCTTGTCCATAAAAAATTATGTTATCTTTATAAAATTTATAACTAGTTTTGGGATCAATAGTTAAAACATAATCATTTAATCCTTTTTTAATTTCTTCTATATCAGTTTTAATATCTAATTCCATATTAGGATACTTAAAATCTTCTTCATTTATTAATGAATAACCAATAGCAGCGTTTTCATTTAATTTTTTCTCTACAGCTTTTCTATATTTTTCAAAATCTGTATGAATATTACCTAAATTTGTATTTTTCATAATTTATTTAGAAACTGTTTGTAAAAATTTAGTACCATATTTTATCCCATCAAAACCTCTTTTTTTAGCTTCTTCTGAAATTTTTTCACATATATAACCATTAAAATCTAACACTCTTTTAGTTGCATCTTCTTGAACTTGTTTAAGATTACCAAACCACATTTCAGCTAAACTAGTAATAGGATCATTATCTTTAATATCTTGATCATTCATTTCAAATAAATTATCAAATTCAACATCAAATTCATGATCATGTCTTGGTTTATGTTCTAATACAAAAAAATTACCTGTCTTAGAATTTTCTTTTATTGGTTTAACTCTAAATAATTTTAATGCTTTTTTATCAACCTTATTATTTGTTGTTTCATCAACATCACTTATATTACCATTTGAGTTATTATCTGTATTTACATCTGGATTAATCGTTTCCATTCCTTCTGCACCACTAACAGTATTAGTAGGTGTTTCTAATGTTTGTTCCCAACTATATCTATCTTGAATCTTATTTAAAATTCTTGCAGAATCTAAATAATCCATACCATGTAATTTAATACAATATACATTACTGATTCTTGGATGATTTTTAAATGCATGATTTCTATTGTGACCATCTAATATTTCATCATTTTCTGAAATGAAAGGTGGTTGAATTTCCTGACCATTATTAATTTTATTAGTAAAATAATCAACCGTACCTGTATCAACTGTACTTTGTAAAGGCTTTAAATCAGTTGGTGTCTTCATTACAAATGAATATTTTACACCTTCATCATCAAGATTTTTTAAAATATAGTCATATTCAGCAGTCATTTGTGGTAACCATATAGGTTGATAACTTTCATTAAAGATTTTTCTTTTTTTCATATTATGATGAAATATTTATATTTCTTTTAAATAGAAAATATTTTATAAAAAAACCTTGTATTTATAATTAAAAAAATGTATTTTTAAGAAAAAAACGATATATTAATGGAAAAATTAATTTTTAATACTATCACTAATAAACATATAGTTTTAGATTCTAATAATAAAGTAATCGAAAATTTAACTTCAAATCAACATATTATTGATATTGATTTTAATATTCTTCCTAGTAACATATTCAGCAATATATCAATGTATTTAGGTAACGATTATAAATGTTATAATATTAAATTAAGTTATATCGAAGAATTTTTAACTAAAAAAGTTAAATATAACTTAAAAAAAGATGCATATTATGATCATAATAAAAAATATATGTATACTGTATATAATAAACAACTATATCTATCAAGTTTTAATATAATAAATCAATTAATAAAGATATATGATATTAGTTATTATAGTATGCATACAGATAACGTTATAACTAATTTATGTATGGATATTATAATAAAAAAATATAACTGGAAACATATAAAATATGCTAATAGTCTTGCTTTTAAACCATTTAGTTTAAGTATACCTATAGTAGTACCTCAAATAATAACTATTCAAAAATCTAAAAAAAACAAAATAAATATATATGGATAACAATAAATTACTAGAACAATTAAAAAATACACCTAAAGAAATTAAAGACTTTGTATTAACAATGTTATTATCAGGTGGTATGGCTATGAAAGAAGTAGAAAATAGTATGAAAGTACAAAATAATTCTAATATTCAAATAGAACAATCACAAGATAGCCTTGGTACACTAAGTGAAGCATTTCTAGCTGGAAAACAAAATAAACAAACAAAAGAATATGCTGCTAAATTCTATAAAATACTTGGAGCAGCAGATAAAATAGCCAAAGAAAAATATGGTCAAACATACTTTAGTAATAATGAAGGTTATGATGAAATTAAACAAACAATGGGTGTTAATGGAATTGATAAAGTAGGTTCACAAAAACAATATCTAAATGAACAAATTTTAAATAATAAACTTGAATATACCGTCAGTAATACTAAAACATTACTTAACCATGATTACATCCAAGCTAATAGTAAACCAATATATAGTTACTCAATAAAAATTAAAAATAAATATAATATTGATATACTAGAACAATATCTTAAAGTCATACGTGTTTATGATAAAAATGGTAGAGATAAAAAACTTGAAATGTACCTATATCCAGATAATTTAACCCAATTTAACGAATTCTTAAAGTTATTTAGACAAAATCAAGATGAATTAACATCAATTTATAGTATAGAATACTACACAAACTATAAAAAATACTTTATGTCAATTGATAGTTTTGCTGGTGCTGATATTATTGGTGATAAACTAGTGTTGAGTTTTAATGGTAAGATTGTATAACAAAAATACTTAGTTTTACGTATAAAAAGGATAAATAGAGAATATATAGGTTATATTATGGAAGAAAATAAAGTTGATAAAAGAAAGAGATTTGGTGAAGAACATCATTCTTATGGTAAAATCCATAGTGAAGAATATAAAAAAGATTTGTCTGAAAAAATGAAGCTAGTAACGGCAGATAAAAAAGGTAAACCTAGAGAAGATGTTGAAGCTATAGAATCTATGACTAAAACTAAGATTGCTAAATATGGTAAGAAAGTCGAACAATTTAATAGAATAAATGGTAAAACTATAGAAATTTTTGATTCTATTGGTCAAGCTGAAAAAATAAGTAAAATAAATTATAATACAATTGTAAGTCATTGTAATTTAAAAGTAAAAAGATATACAACTGATATTAGTTGGAGATGGTATAATAATGAAGAAGTTAAATAATATATATGGATAAAAAGGAATTAAGTGAAGAAGTAATTAACAAAATAATAGAAGAATATACAATAAATAAAACTGGTGTACAAGCTATTGGTAGAATAGTTGGTTTTGCAAATACTACCGTTACTAGAATTTTAACTGAAAGAGGTTTATATAAATGTAGAAATGGTAATATTGCTAAAATCGAAGATATTGGAAAATATGAATATCATTTTAGGTGTAAATTAACTAATAAAATTTTTAAACATATAGAATTTACTCCATTAATTGATGTTCATATACAAGAACTTTATCCTGATATCAAGATACCTAATAGTGATAAAAAAAGAAGAATTCTTAGTTCAACGGGTAAATTTTGGTTTGAGGATTATTTTATATTAGATAAAAAACTTGAAATAGTTGAAGTTGAATGTAAAATTTGTGGATGGAAAGGTAAAAATGTTATTACAGATAGTAAAGCTTTAGTACTTCATTTACATTTTACGCATCAAATGAAGCCTGAACAATATATTAATCAATATCCTGAGACAAAAGATTATTTTAAAAGAGCTAAAATAAGAATTGCTAGACAAGAAACATTTACTGAAGAAAATGTTAATTATGTTGAATGTAAAATTTGTAATAAAAAATTCAAGTCAATAAGTGTTACACATTTAAATCAACATAATATAACTGTTAGTGAGTATAAAGAAAAATATTTGAATGTTCAAATTAATAGTCAACAAACAAAAGAAAAATTAAAAGAAGGTTATGATAAACATCTTAGATTTTATGAACCTACAAAAATAGGTAAAGCACAATATGAAATATATTCAATTTTAAAACCTTATTTTCAAAATATTAAATTAAATAATCGTTCTACATTACCTGATGGTATGGAAATAGATATTTTAATAAATGATATTAATTTTGGAATTGAATATAATGGAAATTTTTTTCATACTGAAGTTGGTAATAATAGAGATAGGAATCATCATCTTAAAAAGTTAACTGCTTGTAATGAAAATGGGTTTAAATTGATACAAATTTGTGAAGATGAGTGGAGATTAAAGAAAAATATAGTTATATCTAAAATTAAACATTTGTGTAATATTAATGATGAATTAATTAAAATACATGCTAGAAAAACTATTATAAAAGAAATAACTAAAATTCAAAAAGAATTATTTCTTGATCAAAATCATATACAAGGTGATGATAAATCAAATTATTTTTTAGGAGCATTCTATAATGATGATTTAATATCTGTTATGACTTTTGATAATAATAGATTCATGAATGTTACTAATAATTTAGAAAATGAATGGGTTCTTAGTCGATTTTGTGTAAAAAATAATTTATTAATTACTGGTATTGCTAATAAAATTTTAAAATATTTTATTAATATTAAAAATCCTACTAAAATTATTTCTTTTGCTGATAGACGTTGGACTGTTAATGAAAAGAATAATTTATATACTAAATTAGGTTTTAATCTTGATAAAATATTACCACCTAATTATACATACTATAATAATAAAATATCTAGATATAAAAGATTTAGTAAATATGGTTTTGGAAAAAATAAATTAAAAGAAAAATTTCCACAAATTTATTCTGACGATAAATCTGAAAATGATATTATGTTAGAGGCAGGTTATGATAGAATATGGGATTGTGGATTATTACGATATACATTAAATTTTTTAAAATAAAAAAAAGGGTTACTAAATTTTAGTAACCCTTTTTTTGTTATAGAACAATTAGTGATTATACACCACGTAATTGAACACCGTTAGTAAATGTAGGAATACCATCAACATAAACTTTACCATAAAACTTGTTATTGATAAATTTAGTTGCGAAACGTGACATACAAATAAAGTTACTAGAACCATTGTTGTAATTCATCATTTTAGGCATAATCATTAAGGGAACGTAAGGACAATACAAAAATCCTGCGTGGAAGATTGAATCACCTTTGTGACCAACTAAGATTGTGTTAGCAGGAGCATATGAATCAACATAAACACTGTAACGACCTTGTAAAGCACCGATTTTTTCAACACCCATAGAGAACTTAGTTTCTTCAGGAGATGCATCAGATACGTGGAAGTATTCTAAAGCATTGAAGATAGCAGCGATCTGTGGAGATACAACGATCCAAGTAGCACCACCACGAAGAGTAGCTTGTTGGATAGCAGCAGAAATTTGGTTGATGATTATAATCAATTCTTGGTTATAATCTTGACGAGTGATACCAGTTCTCTTAGAGAAACCATTGTAGTTCCATCTAGCAAACCAAGCAGCACCGTTACGAAGTTCACGTAAGATAGTTCTATCAAGTTCAGCAGCAACAGTTTCAGAAAGCAATGCAGTCAATTCAGCTTCTACGTTAATAGAGTGGAAAGCACTAGCATCTTGAGCGATTTCTGGAGTGAAAGTAGCACGTAATTTTCTAGCATCACCAACGTCTACAGTTACGTAAGACATATCGAATGATACTTCAGCCATTTCAGAATCTTCTTCGTTATCACCGTAAACACTATAGTTAGCAGTAAACACAGGAGTAGTAGCAGCACTTAAAGCGATGTATGTACCATCCGCAGCACCAGGCCAAGTCAAGTCCAAAATCAATTTCAAGTTACCATTAGCGTCTACAATACCTTTACCATAATTTTGAACACCTAAACTAAATGGAATATTAGACCCAGCAACAAGAGTTTGAGAAGCATCAGTAGTAGCAACTAAATCAACAGAAGAAGTAATAGTCAATGAAGCCATAAATTCTTCAGTATCTGTAGGGATACCTAGAGGTCCAATCAATTTACCATTGTTAGATGTGAAACCAGTAACGTTAACAGTTAATTGTTTAGTAACACCAGCATTAAATGTACTAGCAGAAACAACAGGAGATTTTACATAAATTCTACCAGTAGTTCTATCAAATAATGCAGTACCGTAGTCAGTAGCTGAATCAGCATAATAACCATCGTATAAAGAATAAGTTTCGAATTGTGTACCAGCAGTTAAAGCAGTTCTACGACCATTAGAATCATATGAATAGTTAGCAGCAGCATTAAAACCACCTGTACCATTAACAGAAGTATGGTTAGTACCGTTAACACGTTTAGAAATTTTAGGATTGTAGTAATAAACTCTACCGATTGGTAAATTAAGAGCTTGTACAGAAATTAATTCGTTAGCAAGTAATTTAGAGAAAATTCTACGGATTACAGGGAAAGCTACAGTTTCAAAAGCACCACTTGAATTGGAAGATGTAGATTCGTTAATCATATATGAAGCTTGATTTTCATATAATTGAGCAATATTTTCTTTAGCAACACCTTCAAGTCCATCTAATAGACTGAATTGTTCCCATTTGTTGGTAATAAGTTCACGTTGTTCACGTAATTGTTTTAGACCGATGTTACCAACTTCACCAGTTGCCAATAAACCTTTATAATTCATAAAGTATTTAATTTTGTTTTTTGTATTGTAATTTTAGTTTGTTTATAATTTATTAATTATTAAGATTTTGGCTTATAATTAATATATTCTTTCATTTTATCAATTTGTGGAGTAGAAGATAAATGGAGTTTTGTTTCATTTAATATTCCAGCACCTGATTGGATTGTTGTTTTAGTAATTTTTTCTTCAACTGATTCTTTCAAAACTTTTTTATCAGAGAATTTTTGAGACAACGTTTTTAATGTTTCTCTAGATTCATCAAGTGTTTCCACGTTCATGAATGATTCTAAGATTGTAGCTTTTTCTTTTTGGTTTAAAGAGTTTTCTAAAAACAACTGGTTAACGTTTGCAGTTTTATGGCTCATTACGGTAGCCTCATACAATTTTTTCTTGATAGTATCAAGTCTTTTAATTTGCGTTTCGTTAATATTTTTTAATTCTGTATTATCTTTCTTTAATTCTTTATTTACTTTTAAAAGTTTTTCAACTGATTCTTTTAAAGCAATAAAGTCTTTATTTTCATTCATGTTAGAACGTCTTTCAGGTCTACCTTGATGAGTAGAAGCAGTTGAAGTACCAACACTTTTCTTTGTTTGACTTACTGCTGACATACCTTCATCAATTACATCATCTTCATTATAAGTAACATTTGTAGAAGTACTAGGTGCATCAGTTGATGTTTCTAATTCGTTGATCATTTTATCAAGTTCATCTTCAGACATATCTTCTAATTCTTTCATTAATTTAGCTTCTTCATCTAAACCACATTCGTCAGAAGTATTAGAAGCTGGTTTTGTAGAAGAAACTGGCGGTTTTGGTTCACCTAAATTATCTAAATCATCGTCTGATAATTCTCTTTCGATATCTTCCATCATTTTTTTGATTTTATCATCATCCATAGATGTGTTTTCATCTGTTGTCATATTATTACTATTGTTGTTTGTATTGTTATTATTTTTAGTGTTATTATAAAATTCATCTAATTCTTGTTCTTCACTTGAATTATTTTTATCATCTGTTTCTTCAGAGTATTCAATTTCTTGAGAAGGTTCATCAGATTTAATATCAACTTCACCATCAGCACCTATATTAATTGAAGCTGGTTTATTTTCTGTATCAATATCAATAGTTGTTGCTTCTATATCAGATTTTTTTAAAATGTCATCTACATTTATATCTTTAAGAATATTATCAATAAAATCAATGTTACTTTCAACACTACCATCACCTTTATTATCTGATGTTATATCAACTTCACTTGAAATCGGTTCAACTGAATCAGTAGTAGTATCTAAATCTGTTTTTTTAGATTCTTCATCATTTGAATCAGTACCACTAATTTCATCTTCTAAAAGTTTATTAAGAGCACTGTTAAGTTTTTCTTCGTTTTCTTTTATGTATTCTAATTGAACTTGTTTTTTAAGTCCTTCTTTAATTGCACGTAAATCTTCTAGAGAATTATTGAAAATATTTTCAGTATCCATTCAATTTTTTTTATAAATAGAATATTTTTAATAAAAAGTTTATTTTTTTGATAAAAATTTCAATAAATTTTTGTTTTTTTGATTATTATTTTGTAATGAAGGCGTTTTTTCTTCATTAATTCTTTTTGCGGTGTCTTGATAAAGGTATGCATCAGGTGTTGAAGGACTAGAAACTATATCCCAACAAACTAATTCAAAATCATTTTGAACAATATTTGCACCTCTTACCATTTTAACTGAACCAAGTCCTCTACTTGAAATACCAATTTTATAACCTCTTTCTAAAATATTTGCAATATGATCACCAGCACAACAGATAATTCCACTTTTATGATAAGCTTTAGAAGTTATTAATTCTAGAGTACCCCAAAGTGTATCACCTTCCCACCAAGCTTTTTTAATAATATGAGAAACTTCATCACGTTTAAGAGAAACGGTTGGAGCTTCAGGGTGATCGTTTTGACCGAATGAAGCATTTGATTCAATTAATGATAAATATTTATTAACTTCTCTAACTAAAATTTCTTTTGAATATATTCTACCATTTCTGTTTTGAACACCAGCTTTTTGAAGAATACAGTCAACATAAACTCTAATTATATCATCCTTTTGTGGTTCTAAAGAATTAGTAGTTTCATTAATAGGTGATTTTTGCATGTATGACTTGACTGTATAACCAGCATCATTCTCAATTAATAAACCATGACCAATTTCACCTTCAGATAAAATACTAATAATTTTATTTTTCATCAATTATTTTCTTTTAAATAGAAAATTTGTTACATTTGTTTGTTAATACACTAACTTTTTAATAAAAAAAATACAATAAAAATATATGATTAATGAATTTTTAAGAACAATGGCTAATTTATTTAAGGATTTAGATAAAAATTTTAAATGGATAGTGAGTGCAAGTGGTTATATATTGGTATCAAATATTACTATACTTTATTTGATTGATGACAGTAAAAATATTTCTTATATCAATAGTTTATTATTTTTAAACATTGTTATTATGCTACTTATTGGTAGTTATTTAATGGTAATTTATCAACAAAATAAATTAACAATGATATATTTTGATACTATCATTAAAGCAAGTGAAGCAGTAGTTGCACAAGAAAATTATTATAATCATGATATTGAAGAACCTTTAGTTAAAGACAATACTATTATTAATAATTTAGAAGAATTTCATCCAAGTGAAACAAATCCAAAACAAAGAATAAAATTAACTAAACCATTTATAACATGGAAAGTTGATGAATTAGAAAGATTATTAAAATGGGCTGAAAGTGTAGATGAGTATAGCTTTGCTTGTAAGATTAGAGATAGGATTATTGAACTAAATAAAGTGTAATAGTATATGGATATTGAAAAATGTAGAATAATTAGTAAAAAAATTGGGAGGGGTGAATAT
>ENA-OBIO01000880-OBIO01000880.1-metagenomes-genome-assembly--contig:-NODE-880-length-13646-cov-2.96807_pt1 | contig 13646 bp, 11 predicted proteins | sample MGYA00153383_OBIO01 | MGnify analysis MGYA00153383 | reverse complement strand
GTTAAAACCAAACAACCCGCTTTAGAACTCGACGCGTTAGCGGAAGATGTCGTGTGTGTTTTCTTCGATGCCGATCACGATGGCGATCTAGATTTGTTTGTCGGTTCCGGTGGTTCGGACGGCAGAACTTTTAATGATAGAATTTACATTAACGACGGCAAAGGCAATTTTAAACGCGCGTTTAGCGCGCTCGCAGAAAAACACAATTTAGCAACAGGTGCAGTAGCGGTGGCAGATTTTAACAACGATGGTTATAAAGATTTGTTCTGTGGGATGCGTTTCGATCCGACGACGTACGGTAAACCTGCGAGTGGTTATTTATTACAAAACGATAAAAAAGGTGGATTCGATAATAAATCGAATGATTTAGCACCGCAGTTAAAAGATATTGGCATCATTACTTCGGCGCAATGGGTTGATGTGGATGGCGATAAAGATTTAGATTTAGTAATAACTGGTGAATATATGCCGATTACTATTTTTATAAATAACAACGGCAAATTTGAAAAACGCGAAATGCCGATGACAAATGGTTGGTGGCAAACAATGGAAATTGCGGATGTGAATAACGACGGTGCACCGGATTTAATTCTCGGTAATTGGGGATTAAACTCGCGCTTTCATGCCGATTCAAAGCATCCGATTCATTTATATTTTGGCGATTTCGATCATAACGGTTCAACCGAGCAATTGATATGTCAGTTTGAAGGCGATAATGAATATCCTTGCGCTTTGCGACAAGATATTGCGACGCAAATGCCTTCTATTAAGAAAAAATATTTACACTGGAGTGATTACGCAGGTAAATCGCCTGAAAGCGTGATTGGCAAAGCAGAATTAGATAAAAGTGTGAAAAATACGTGCTACACTTTGCAATCTGCAGTAGCTATTAACGATGGCAAAGGGAATTTTACTATAAAAAATTTACCGATTCAAGCGCAGTTTGCACCCGTTTATGGTATTACTGCTGCTGATTTTAACGGCGATGGCAATATAGATCTCATGTTGGTCGGTTACGATGCTAACTACGGAACAATTTTACTCGGTAATGGCAATGGCGATTTTACATTCGAGCCTTTCGCGCAAAGCGGATTGAATTTGAGATCAGCAGGTCGCGACATCAAACCGATTAAAATTAAAAACGAAATCGCTTATATCATTGCACAGAATAATGATAAATTGAAAATTATAAAGCAAACAAAAAAATTATCGTTGGTTAAATGATTTGCAAGATTGGTTTAGTAGTCTATATTTGTTTTTCAAATAGGTCTTAAAAAATAAATCGAATTGGTTTAATAAAAAAAATAACACTGAATGGCAACAGAAATTTTGATAAGTCTCGTCACGCTCACATTTTTAGAAATTGTGCTGGGTGTTGATAATATTATTTTTGTTTCTATTGTCGCGCAACAAGTAGAGCAAACGCAACGCGCGAAAGCGCGCAACTATGGTTTATTGTTGGCTATGTGTTTTCGTCTGTTGCTATTATTGGGTGTGCGCTTCATTCTTTCTTTAGAAGAGCCACTTTTTCAATTACCCGACTTTGGCTTTTTCGATTTACCAATTCAAATTAGTTTTAAAGATTTAATACTTATCGGTGGCGGTATTTTTTTGCTCTATAAAAGCACTTTAGAAATTCATAGCAAACTTGAAGGCGAAGAAGAAGAGATTGAGACGAAGAAAAAAATGTCACTCACACAAGTCATTCTACAAATTTGCATCGTGAATTTAGTTTTTTCTTTCGATTCTATTCTTACAGCCATCGGGATGACAAAAATTATTTGGGTGATGATGGTTGCCGTCATGCTATCTATCGGCGTGATGATGGTTTTTTCGGCGGCTATTAGTAAATTCATCAACACACATCCGACGATGCAAATGTTGGCGTTGTCGTTTCTAATTCTCATTGGTGTTATGCTGATTGCAGAAGGATTTCATCAACACGTCTCGAAAGGATATTTATATTTTTCCATTGCTTTTTCGCTTGGCGTTGAACTTTTGAATATGCGTTTACATAAAAATAAAAAAAAGAAACCTAAAACAGAAATTAGTGGTGAGTGGTAGAGTCGCAATATTTTGCGCCTCACACAGTTATTCAGCCGCAAAATATTTTATAATTACCATTCACTGCTGACCACAATACAGACGTAAAATATTGCGTCTCTACAACTCTTTCAATGCTTTTACTCAACGAAAAACAAGTTCGGACAAAATTAAAACGCCTCGCGATTCAAATTTGCGAACGCAATCTATCTGCGCCAAAAATGATTTTTGTCGGCATAAATACTACTGGATTTAAAATTGCCAAACTTTTTTTAGATGAATGGCAATCGCGTTTAACTATTGAAGCGCAACTCGAGCAATTGAAAATTAGTCCGCAAGCACCACTCCAAAATCCTATTTCAACTACTTTTAATTTTGAAAATAGTAAAAACTGTCACGTCATCATCGTTGACGATGTGACAAACACGGGCAGAACTTTATTTTATGCCATCACCCCTTTTGTAAAAGCGGAATACACCAAATTGGAAGTTGCCGTTTTAGTGGATCGCAAACACAAATCATATCCGATTCAACCCGATTACGTCGGTCTTTCGCTCGCTACAACACTGCAAGAAAATATTTTAGTTAATTTTTCTGACGCAGGTGAGTGCAGCGTGTACTTGGATTAAAACAATGGCGCACTTTTTTTATTCTAAACCTGGGAAAAAAGCATCTTCGAAATGTTTTATCTCCACGCCTTCCTTAAAAATTAAAACCGAAATAATATCGAAACGCAGCGCACCTTCGTGTTGCACTTTGTGCAAATACTCAATGGCGCCTTTAACCAATTGATTTTGTTTTTTTTGTGTTACTGCCGTTTCAGGCATTCCGAAATATGTACTCGACCGCGTTTTAACTTCGGCAAAAATAATTCGGTGTGCTTGCCGCGCAATGATGTCAATTTCAGATTTTCCACTGCGCCAATTCCGTTCAAGGATGATATATTCGTTTTTTTCGAGAAATTCGACCGCTAATTGCTCACCTTTATTGCCTAAAGCGTTGTGTTTTGCCATTCTGTATTTACATTTGCACGCCAACAAAGCTAAGGATTTACTTTGACTAAGAACTAAAAATTAAAAATTAATTTCTGTTCTTAATAGAATAACCCATAGCTAAAGGTAAACTTTATTTTTTATTTTAACTCTTAATTAAATTTCCAATTGTTATGACAACTATGTTAGAACTTGTTGAGCGCTTTCCCGCTCAGCTTACCGAAGCGATTCAAATTGGTGAAGCGGCGCACATCACAAAAAGCGCAACGCCGATACGCAACGTTTTTGTTTCTGGTCTTGGTGGCTCAGGTATTGGTGGCAATTTTGTGCAAGAATTGGTGCGCAGTGAAATTAAAGTACCGTTCACGGTCGGCAAAAGTTACGACATTCCAGCATTCATCAATAAGTTCACGCTTGTTATTCTGTCGTCTTATTCAGGAAATACGGAAGAAACACTTTCTGCTTTCGATTTAGCACTTAAAACAGGCGCTAAAATTGTGTGCATCACTTCGGGTGGAAAAATGTTAGCGCGCGCTAAAGAACTCAAATTAGATTATATACAGTTACCAGATAATTGGCCCTCGCCGCGCGCGTGTTTGGGTTTTTCGCTCGTGCAACAACTCTATGTGCTGCATAAACTCAAACTGATTTCGTCGCGCATCATTCGCCAACTGCCAGGTGCGACAGCTTTAATTGCAAAAAATCAAGAAGGTTTTAAAAAAGAAGCACAAAAAATTGCTGCGCAGTTGAATGGCAAAACGCCGATAATTTACACCGTTGATCGCATGGAGAGTGTCGCAGTGCGTTTTCGTCAGCAACTTAATGAAAATAGTAAATCGTTGGGTTGGAGCCAAGTCATTCCAGAAATGAATCACAACGAATTAGTGGGTTGGACGGGTGATTATAGCCAAATGGCTGTCGTATTTTTAAGAAATAAAGACGATTACAGTCGCAACGCCGTTCGTATAGACATCATTAAAAAAGTTATTGGCGAGCACACCAAAACCATCATCGAGTTGGTATCTAAAGGAAAAAACCAAATTGAGCAAAGTATGTATTTGGTGCATCTTTGCGATTTTGCTTCTGTGTATCTCAGTGCCTTGCGCGGGCATGATTCTATGGAAATTCGCGTGATTGATTATTTGAAAAGTGAGTTAGCGAAAATATAATTTTAAAATTTCGGTAGAAATAAGTTCATTTCTTGTTTCTACCGAAAACTTAAAAATACTCCAAAAAATATTGAAATTTTTAACTCCTCACTCCATCGCGTCCTGCTTTTCATAAAATCCGAAAATTTTTTGTCAAATTATTATTCAGATAAAATAATTGCATAATTATATTATCTTTATAGTTTTATCCGTGCAAATTTTTTAAAATGAATACCAACTTTAAGCGAATGTTCGCGCTCTTTTTTGCGATCCTATTTTTTTATGCTTGTTCTACGCCTGTTAAAACGGTTACAAAAACAGTACCTGCTTCGCCGATGATGAAAACGGGCATGATAGCAGATAAATCGTCGTCCGATACGTCGGGAACGGATAAACCCAAAAATAAACCCAAGGCTTATAAAGACGTTATCACGAAAGATGCAAAAACTAAACACGGATTGTTTACAGTGCATAAAGTAGATGACAAATATTATTTCGAGATTCCAGATTCGATTTTAGGTAGAGAAATTATGACAGTGACGCGCTACGTGAAAACGGCGACAGGTGCGCATTACGGAGGTGAACAAATTAACCGCCAAGTGTTGCGATTTGAAAAAGGTGGTGCTAACAAAATTTTTGTACGCGCGGTGCAATACGTGAATGTTTCAAGCGATAGCACAACGCCGATGTATAAAGCTGTTATCAATTCAAATGTTGACCCAATTGCGCAAGCATTCGACATCAAAACTTTTATAAAAGATTCTTCCACAGTGATTGATGTGACCGAATTTTTTTCTAGCGATAGCCCTGTGCTTTCAATGAGTGCTACGGAAAAAGCGATTTATAAACTCAACGCCATTCAATCAGATAGATCGTATGTACAAAGCATTAAAACTTTTCCCATCAATACGGAAATTAAAGCCGCAAAAACGTACAGCGTTTTGCCACCGAGCTTAATTCCATCGCCAACACCGAGTCCCATTCCGACTGTGACGTTACCTGGTGGTGTTGCAACTGGTTTTGTAACGATGGAAGTCAATACGTCAATGGTTTTATTGCCAAAAGAACCCATGAAAAAAAGATTTTTTGATCCACGCGTAGGCTATTTTGCTACGGGTTATACCGTTTATGATGAACAATCGCAACGGACGGATGAACAAACTTATGCCGTGCATTGGCGTTTGGAAGCTAAAAATCCAGAAGACGCCGCCAAGCAACAACGCGGTGAGTTAATTGAACCCGCTAAACCGATTATTTATTATATTGATCCTGCAACACCAATAATTTGGCGCACATCATTAATTCAAGGTGTGAACGATTGGCAAGCAGCGTTTGAACAAGCAGGTTGGAAAAATGCAATTCGCGGTGAATTGTTTCCCGAAAACGACTCCATGAGTTTGGAAGATGCACGTTTTTCTGCAATTCGTTATTTCGCATCTGATATAGAAAATGCTTACGGACCGAATGTGAGTGATCCACGTTCAGGTGAGATTCTTGAAAGCCATATTGGTTGGTATCACAACGTAATGAAGCTTTTGCAAAAATGGTATAGAACACAAACCGCTGCGGTAGACCCACGTGCGCGCAAAAATAAATTTGACAACGAACTGATGCAGCAACTCGTTCGGTTTGTGTCGTCGCATGAAGTAGGACACACTATTGGGTTGCGCCATAATCACGGCGCATCGCACGCAACACCCGTAGAAAAATTGCGCGACGCGAAGTTCATGGCACAAAATGGGCATACTTCATCCATCATGGATTATGCACGTTTCAATTACGTGGCGCAACCAGAAGATAAAGTAACAGATCTCTATCCACGTATTGGCGATTACGATAAATGGGCAGTCGAATGGGCATATAAACCAATTTACAATACCAAAAGTATTGATGAGGATAAAAAAATTCTGAATAAATGGTATTTGGATAAAGCAGCAACTAATGAACGCTTGTGGTTTTTAACCGAAGCGCATCCATACGATCCGCGCGCACAATCGGAAGATTTAGGCGATAACGCCATGAATGCCTCCGATTATGGCATTAAAAATTTGCAGCGCATTGTACCGAATTTACCAGAGTGGACAAAAGAGGAAGCGGAAGATTTGGATCAGTTGAAAGAATCTTACGATGAAGTCGTCAGTCAGTTTCGCAGATATTTAGGTCATGTGACGAAATATATTGGTGGCATTGAAGAAACGCCAAAAACATATGATCAACCCGGCTCGGTTTTTAAAGCGACAGCACCCAATTTGCAACGCGATGCAGTTTCGTTCTTGAATCGGCAGTTGTTTACAACACCGACGTGGTTACTCGATCAAAAAATCATTTCGCGTATTCGCCCTGGTGAAGGCGTTGATTTTATTCGCAATTTGCAGGAAAGTACCATCAACAGCGTTTTCAGTGAAGATAGAATGCAGCGTTTGATTGAAAGCGCATCGAACAATTCGAGCGCGTACAGTATTGAAAATTTATTCGCCGATATGAAATCGGGAATTTGGTCGGAGCTCTCTTCACGTTCGCGCATAGATAATTACCGCCGCAATTTACAAAAAATGTACGTCGAACGGTTAATTGGTATTATTAATCCACCACCGCCTTCGCGCGATGCTGCACCAACTGGTGGGCGGTATTTACCATCGGGTATTACACTCATGCCCGCAGTGAACGCAAAAAATTCAGACATTTACTCCATGGTTCGTGGACATTTAACCGAACTTAAAAGCGATATTTCCGCTGCCGCCAATAGTTCGAGCGATAAGATGACGCGCTATCATTTGCAAGATGTGCTATTTAGAATTACCAAAGCGCTGGATCCGAAATAGTGCGTTGAGCATAATTTATGGTGCAAAACCGCAAAGATTTAGCTAAGCCGCATATTATTTGAGTAAGCATCAAAATAGTATGCGGCTAAAAATTCAAAAAATTATTCCTTGTGATTTAATTTTATCCTTGATTCTTTCTGAAATTTTCAACAATGTTTATTCTTGCTACTCAGCGAGTTGGGTGACGTTGACACAATGGAAATTAAATTGAGTAACTAAAACTGAGTTGGAAAAATTTCTCGAAACCTTAACGGAACAATTTAACGTAATCTTCGAAAATAAAAATGCGATTGCGTCTAAATCCTGTTTGCTCTATCAAAATGTTAAGTTTGACAAAACTTTCAATCAGTCGGTTAGCTGTTGAAATATTTACACGCAGTTCTTTAGCAACTTGACTCGCTTCTACAATGGGTTGTAAGAAAAGAAATTCTAAAAATTTTTTTGCTAAATCGGTTCGTTTACCAAGTGACAGTATTTTATTATTTACAATTGTGCGTAAATCTATTATTTTTTTGAAAGTGTCAATAGCATTTTGAGCCGTTTCGTTCACACCTACTAAAAAAAAAGTAAGCCACTGTTTCAAATTACTTTGTTCGCGCACTAACGTTAAATTGGTGTAATAATGGTTTCTGTTTCTCTCGAAAAAATCAGAGAGATATAAAGCGGGCTTCGATAAAATTTTATTACTCACCAAATATAAAGTAATAAGCAACCGACCTAAGCGACCATTGCCATCTAAAAATGGGTGAATAGTTTCAAATTGATAATGCGCAATTCCGATGCGTATCAAATGCGGAACATGTATATCCTCATTGTTTAAAAATAATTCTAAATCGGACATTAATTCAGATAATTCGGAAGGGTGTGGTGAAATAAAAGTAGCATCCGATAAAGTTGCGCCGCCGATCCAATTTTGGCTGCTGCGAAATTCGCCCGGTAATTTATGTTTACCGCGAACTCCCCGCAAAAGAATCTTGTGGGTTTCTCGCAACAATCGCGTACTCAAAGGCAAAGTATCTAAGGCAGAAATAGCAAAATTCATCGCATCAATATAATTGTGCACTTCATTCCAATCGTCGCGCTTTTCAGGATTTATATTTTCTGGACTTTGCAGCGTTTCGTCAATGCTCGTTTGTGTTCCTTCAATTTTACTACTCAGCGTTGCTTCTTTTGCAATGTGCATTTTTACAAAAAAATTAACATCTAAAATCAGTTGGGAATACGAATCCAACTCGCCCATTTTTCTATCAGCATCGCTCAATAAACTATTTATTTTAGCATCCGTAATGAGCCAATCGTGATTTACACCTTCAGGCGTAAAACTTTTATAAGATAGTTGCTTTTTAAAGAACCCAGACTTAAAATCGTCAATATTCATTCGCAAGACGTGATTTACTGCAAATATAGAAATTTATAATTGCAGTAAATCGCTTTTCTGCAATTATGGAAATTTATAATGGCAGAACGCTAATATTTTTAGTTGATTTAGCAATAATTTTTTCTGAGTGTTACACTCAAAATCTACTCCCACTTTCGACATAAAAAAGCGGTATGTCGTTTGTCTCGGCGAAAATATTTTTTATTTGTTCGAGCATGAGAAAATTGGTCGGTGCTTTGGAATAGGAATTAATTATTGAAAACGAATAAAATTATTGCATATTTAAATGAAACCAATCAAACTAATTATTCAAATACGCAAACTTATCCTTGTATTTTTTCTTGAGCGCAAATAGTTCATCTCTGAATTGCGCAGCAGTAATAAAATCTAAATCTTTAGCGGCATCTTTCATTTTCTTTTCCGTTGATGCAATAAGCATATCGAATTGTTGGCGCGTCATATAAGTTGTGATAGGATCGGCGGCAATGCTGACTTCATCGCTTTCAACATACGCGTTAAGTTTTTTTCCGCGAATATCTAAAATAGAACTCGCCTCCAAAATTTCTTCGCGCGTGCGCGACACTGTCGTCGGCGTGATATTATGTTTTGTATTGTATGCTATTTGAATGGCGCGACGGCGCGTCGTTTCATCAATCGTGCGTTGCATGGAAGCGGTTACTTTATCGGCGTAAAAAATAACGAGTCCGTTAGAATTTCGCGCAGCGCGACCTGCTGTTTGTGTGAGCGAACGTTCGTTGCGCAAAAATCCTTCTTTATCGGCATCTAAAATAGCGACAAGCGAAACTTCAGGTAAATCTAAACCTTCGCGTAGCAAATTTACACCGACAAGAACGTCGAAATCGCCGAGGCGTAAATCGCGCAGAATTTCCATACGTTCCATCGTATCTACTTCGGAGTGAATGTAGCGCACTTTAATTTCGAGTTTAACTAAGTACTTTGTCAACTCTTCACTCATGCGTTTTGTGAGCGTAGTGATTAACACGCGCTCTTTGAGCTCAACGCGTTTGTGTATTTCTTCCAATAAATCATCTACCTGATTGATTGACGGACGAACGTCAATCGGTGGATCGAGCAGTCCCGTTGGTCGAACAATTTGTTCAACAACAACCCCTTCTGTCACTTGCATCTCGTAATCGCTTGGCGTAGCAGAAACAAAAATAACTTGATTCAAAAGCGATTCAAACTCGATAAAATTTTGCGGACGGTTATCCATCGCACTCGGCAAACGAAAACCATACGAGACTAAATTTTGTTTGCGCGCACGATCTCCACCCCACATTCCGCGAATTTGCGGTAGCGTCGCGTGACTTTCGTCAATGAAACACAAATAATCGGATGGAAAATAATCGAGTAAACAAAACGGTCTATCACCTGGTGTGCGACGATCGAAAAAACGCGAGTAGTTTTCTATGCCCGAACAATAACCCAACTCTTTAATCATTTCTAAATCGAAGGACGTGCGCTCTTCAATGCGTTTGGCTTCGAGTTGTCTGCCATCGCGTAGAAAATATTTGACTTGCTCGTTCATCTCATGCTTAATATCTTCCATGATCTGTTCAATTCTATCGCGCGAAGGATTGTACAGATTGGCGGGAAAAATCGCCGCTTCATCGAATTTAGCTAAACTTTTTCCACTCTCTTTGTCAATTGTTTCGATGCCTTCAATTTCGTCGCCAAAAAATGTCACGCGCAAACCGTGATCGGCATAAGGCAAATTAATATCAACGGTATCGCCGCGCACTCGGAAAGTGCTGCGCGTAAATTCTGTTTCGGTTCGCGCATACAAACTATCAACTAAAGACAGCAAAAAATGATTGCGTGGAATAATCATCCCTGTTGTGATGCGCGTGATATTGGTTTTATAATCTTCTGGATTACCCATACCGTAAATACACGAAACGGAAGCAACAATAATTATATCTCGCCGACCCGACAACAAAGAACTCGTTGCCCGCAATCGCAATTTATCTACCTCTTCATTGATTTGTAAATCTTTTTCGATGTACGTATCGCTCACGCTGATGTACGCTTCGGGCTGGTAATAATCGTAGTAACTAACGAAATACTCGACGGCATTTTCTGGGAAAAATTGTTTAAACTCGCTGTATAGTTGCGCCGTCAGTGTTTTATTGTGCGTTAAAATGAGTGTCGGACGATTCAAATTGGCAATCACATTCGCCATCGTAAACGTTTTACCAGAACCTGTTACGCCCAATAAAGTTTGCGCGCGCTCACCGCTCAATACGCCGTTGGTTAGTTGGGCAATCGCTTCTGGTTGATCGCCAGTTGGTTCGTACTTAGAAATTATTTTAAAATTCATACGTTTAATCTAATTTGATAATTACTGCACCAACTGGCAATTCATCTCTTAATAAATATTCTTTTATAATCGGCGAAAGGTGTTTTAATTCTTCATAAGTGTTTATTTCGGCAGTTAAAACAAAAAATGTTATTGTATATTTCTCAAAGTTTTGTTGGTGCTGTAAATTTTTATCAAAAGTTAAAAGCGCATCAAAATTATTCTCTAATAGAAGTTTTAAGTGCTAAAAAATTTATTTGCCAAATCTAAAAGCCCAATAACTTGATTTTTTGATACAGTTGGAAACTCTTCTAAAAATTCATCAAGAGAATAGCCCGCCTCGAGAAAATCGAATAATGTTTCAACAGGTACGCGTGTACCTTTGAATACAGTTTGACCGCATAAAATTTCACTATCAATGATAATAAGTTCCTTGAGTTCCATGTTTTAAACTTGAAATATACTTTCACTTAGGATTTACAAAGTTAGTTCGACTTTTTTAATAAACCTAACAATTTAACCCACCGCAAACACTCAGCACTTGACCCGAAATATAACTGCTTGCACTCGAAGCTAAAAACAAAGCCGCGTTTGCAATTTCTTCCACGCTGCCCAATCTGCCGAGCGGAATATTTTTTAAAAAATTTGCTTTCACTTCATCGCTCAAAACGTCCGTCATTTCAGTCTCGATATAACCTGGGGCTATAACATTGCAACGTATGTTTCGGTTGCCGTATTCTTTCGCAATTGATTTAGAAAACCCAATAATTCCTGCTTTCGATGCCGCATAATTCGCTTGTCCTGCATTGCCAAAAACGCCAACAACGCTACTCATATTGATTATAGAACCGTTGCGCTGTTTGAGCATCGGTCGCAAAGCGTGTTTGGTAATATTAAAAACAGATTTTAGATTAGCGTTAATCACTTCATCCCATTGTTTTTCTGTCATGCGCAGCATTAAACTATCTCGCGTGATGCCCGCATTATTGACAACGACATTGAGCTTCCCCATTTTTTTTACTATCGTATCAATCAGTTTTTCCGATTGCTCGAACGATGCCGCATCCGATTGAATACACTCGACCGCATAACCTAAACCATTTAACTCTGTGCGCAGTGCGTCTGCGCGTTGGGTTGAACTTTCTGAAATGTAGGTAAAAAAAACAAAACTTCCTTCTGATGCAAATTTTCTGACTAAACCTTCTCCGATGCCGCGCGCACCGCCTGTAATTAAACTTACCGAATTTTCTAAAATCATAGATTGATTAATTTTTGTGTAAAGTTAAAACTTTAAATGAAATTAATACGTGTAACAAAAAATAGGATAGCGCGTAATTATTTGATAATTACTTTTAATTTTTTAATCATGGTTTCAGTCAATCCGTATTTACTTTTTAATGGCACAGCCGAAGCGGCACTAAATTTTTATAAATCAATTTTTGGTGGCGAATTTAGCGATTTTAACAAGTTTAAAGATATGCCAGGCGGAGAGAAACTTTCTGCCGTCGAGCAAGAGTACATCATGCACATTGCTTACCCGCTTACCGACGGATCAACAATCTTTGCTTCCGATAGTTTACCGTCGCAACATTCAACGGTTATGGTAGGTAATAATTTTCAAATGAGTATTTCATGCGAAAGTGAAGCCGAAACCACGCAACTCTATAATGCTTTGGGTGAAGGCGGACGCGTTGTGATGAAGTTAGAAAAAACTTTTTGGAATGCGTATTTCGGAATGGTGACAGATAAATTTGGCATTTGTTGGATGTTGAATTATGACTATCCTAATGAAACGGTTTAATGTGAAATTAATATAGACACTCAATGTGGGCGCATAGTTTTTCACCAACGGCTATGCGCCCTTATTCTTTTTTATTTCTGAATTTGTGGGTAAAATAATTTTTTTCTGCGCTGGTGCATAAACCGGTTTTATGGTGTCCATTTCATTTGAATACGTCGAAGGTTTTTTAACGCGTTGCGTTTTATTATCGCGCAGATCTTGATTTTTTTTTCTGTTAAATTCATTATTCCTTTTTCTTTCCAGACGTGCACGTTCACGCGTTTCCTCGATGTCAAATTCTCTTAGTTTTTGTTTTAACAAAAACGAATCACCAGGTGTGGGCACAGCTTTAACTTCAATAACTGTTTTTTTATCTTCTACCTTAGGTTTTAAGTTGAAGAAAAAGTATTTCGCACCAACCCCTAAAACAATAATCGAAACCAAGCCAATGAGACTTTTTCTTGAAAATAAAATCACTAAGCCCGGCGTAGTAATTTTTAAAGCGGGTTTAACTTTGTTAACGGCTGACGAAGCAAAAGAAGGTGAAGAAGGAACTTCTTTGGTTTCTTTATGCTTGGAAATACGTTCCAAAAACTCCAGTGTAGATAAATTTATTTGAGAGACACGCGCGTCAAAATCAGTATTCGAGATTACACCGCGAATGGCAAAATCGTCATGTGCCTGATTGTACCGACTTTTGAGCATAGTTACATCAATCATTCCTTTTGGATAAACGGAAGGGATTTCCTGTTTCAATAATGCTAAAGCATTTTCAGTTTTTCCGTCGCCAATTAAATCGTGAACAGCCGCTGAAAGCATTTGAAGTTTCATAAATGTATAAAGATTAAAGTTATTCCGTTTTCTGATAGTATGCTTGACTTACGGTTGATGTACTTGAAAGCGTAAAAATTTTTCTGAGAACACGTCTTTAATATACCAATTACATCATTAGATGCGTTATTTACGAAAAAAGCGTTAAGTAAAAAGATAAAATTGCGTTAATTAACTTAATTTTATGGAAACGATAACTTTAAAGTGCCATTTTTAATTTTTTTTAGTCTTTTAAACATCTAACGCACTGAATAATCAGCGCGCTAATTTAAAAAAATACAACAGCATGAAACTTTTAGGAACGCTATTAATTGTTTTTTCACTTTTCATTT
>ENA-OBIO01000879-OBIO01000879.1-metagenomes-genome-assembly--contig:-NODE-879-length-13663-cov-2.71046_pt1 | contig 13663 bp, 14 predicted proteins | sample MGYA00153383_OBIO01 | MGnify analysis MGYA00153383 | reverse complement strand
AAATTATTACAAAATAAAGTTGCCATTATTACTGGCGCATCAAGAGGCATCGGAAAAGGTATTGCCTTAAAATTTGCTGAACAAGGTTGCAACATTGCCTTCACCTATTTAAGCTCTATAGAAAAAGCCAAAGCATTCGAAGCTGAATTAGCAACTTATGGCATCAAAGCCAAAGGCTACCAAAGTGACGCCGCTGATTTTAAAGCAGCTGAACAACTAGTAGTGGACGTTGTTGCTGAGTTTGGAACAGTAGACATATTAGTTAACAATGCTGGCATCACACGCGACACCTTATTAATGCGTATGAGCGAACAACAGTGGGACGAAGTGATAAATGCCAATTTAAAATCGGTATTTAATTTAACAAAAGCCGTACAAAAGCCGATGTTAAAGGCTCGTAGCGGTTCAATCATTAACATGAGTTCGGTTGTTGGTGTAAAAGGTAATGCGGGACAAACCAATTATTCGGCATCTAAAGCCGGCATTATCGGGTTTACAAAGTCAGTGGCTTTAGAACTAGGCTCTCGTAACATTCGCTCTAACGCTATTGCTCCAGGCTTTATCGAAACAGAAATGACTGAAGCCTTGGATGAAAAAGTGGTACAACAATGGAGAGATTCTATTCCTTTGAAGCGCGGTGGCACTGCCGAAGACGTAGCAAACTTAACTTTATTTTTAGCAAGCGATATGAGTGCTTATATCACAGGTCAATGCATCAATGTATGCGGTGGAATGCTAACCTAGGGAATTAAAAATGTTGAATTAAAAATGTTAAATGCGTAACATTTTAATTTGACGAATCCTTGAAATTTAAAATTTAAAATTTATCATTTCTAATTTCATAACCGTGCAAATTATCTCAAATTATCCTTGGTATTACACCCTGTTATGTTTAGTAATAGGGTTTGTATTTTCAGGTGCTTTATACTTTAGAGATAAAAAAAACATTGATCGCTCAAAAGCCCTATTGATAAGCTTGGCGGGTTTACGCTTTGTATCAGTGAGTTTAATTGCGCTACTCTTATTAGATATTTTTATTAAGCGTTTGGTAAACGAAACTGAAAAACCTGTCATCATTTTAGCACAAGATAATTCGTCGTCAATTGTGGCAGGAAAAGATTCTACCGAAATAAAAACGGATTATACTAAAGCACTAGCTGCATTTGTAAATGCTGTAAAAGAAAAGTATGATGTAAAATCCTACCAATTTGATTCGGAAACAAAACCTTCCGAAAGCTATGATTTTAAAGGTAAAGAAACAGATATCTCAAATGTATTTTCGAACATTGAAAATAACTATGCCAATAAAAACATTGGTGCTATTATTTTAGCAACAGATGGTATTTATAACAAGGGCACTAATCCCTTATACAGCATTGATAAATTAAACGCGCCCATTTATACCATTGCCTTAGGAGATACCATTCCGTTAAAAGATGTATGGATACAAACGATTAATCACAATCAAATAGCCTATTTAGGAAATGCCTTTCCTGCCGAAGTGATAGTAAATGCGATTGATTTGAAAGATAAGCAGGTTACGGTATCTATCACACAACAGGGAAAATTATTGAAACAGGAAAACGTTACTATCAATTCTAATAACTTTAGCAAGCCCTATAATTTTATATTGGATGCCACAACAGCTGGCGTACAAAAATACACGGTTACCCTTTCGACGTTAGAGGATGATAAGAATAAACTAAACAATACACAGTCTTTTATTGTTGACGTGATTGATAATCGTGAAAAGATTTTAATATTGGCCAACGCTCCGCATCCCGACATTGCTGCGATTGAACAAAGCATCTCTGTTTCTCAAACCTACGAAGTAGAAGTTTCCTTACTAGATAAATTTACCAAACCTCTGAAACCTTATTCGTTGGTAATTTTGCATCAAACTGGCAATATACCTCAACGTATTTTAGCAGAACTAAAAGCAAATAATCAATCGATATTTTTTATTGGCTTAAATGCACCTGCCGGTATTTTAGGTATTGATGCGCATAGTGTTAGTAATCGTTTTAATGATGTAGAGCCAAGTGTGCAAACTCAATTTTCTTTATTTACAATTAGTGATGCTTTAAAAAATTACTTAAAAGAGTTACCTGCTGTAAAATGTAATTTCGGGAATCAATCCATTAGCAATGGCGCTAATGCCTTAATTAATCAACGCATAGGCGCAGTTGACACTGATAATCCACTCCTTTATTTTAATGAATTAAATGGCATTAAAACAGCATCCTTTATCGGTGATGGTTTGTGGCGTTGGCGGATGCGAGATTTTGCTGATCATAACAATTTTAATGTATTTAATGAACTCATCAGTAAAACGGTTCAGTACTTATCAGTAAAAGCGGATAAAAGTTTTTTTAGAGTGTTTACTAAAAAAATCATTAATGAAAATGAAGCGCTTGATTTTACAGCTGAAGTATATAACCAAAGTTATGAGCAAATTACAGAACCTGACGTAACGCTTGTATTAAAAGATGCTCAAAATAAAACTTACAATTATACCTTTAGTAAAAAACAAACGTTCTACAGCCTTGCTGCGGGGCAGTTTCCAGCAGGAGAATATGCTTACGAAGCTAAAGTGAAATATGCAGACAAGCTCTATACCAAATCGGGTATGGTAATCATTAAAGAAATTGTTTCTGAAAAAATAAATACCGTTGCTAATCATCAATTGTTGTATCAACTCTCCAAGAAAAGTGGTGGTAAATTAGTTTACCCAAACCAATTGGAACAACTACAAAAAGAAATTTTAGCCAACAGTACTATTAAATCCATTACCTATTCTCATAAACAATTAACGGATTTGGTTAATTTAAAATGGTTATTTTTTATTATCATACTTCTACTTTCAGTAGAATGGTTTTTGAGAAAATATAATGGGAAGGTATAAGAATTTTTTCGTTGTTAGCATGTTCCATCATTGCGAATAATAGCGAAGCAGTCTAATAAGAGTTTCCTCAGTAACTAAAAAATCGAGTAATATCAATGCTTTTAAGACATTCTACATAAATAATCTGCAAGGTAAATAGTTACAAAACGTTAGTAAATAAGTTATATTACTATGCTTGAAAATTATGTTTATTAAGCTTGGTGAAGTATGGTTACTGAGCCTGTCGAAGTATGGCATACGTTTGTAAAGGCGCGGTAGACTTTGCTAAATCGTTATGAAATCATAGTTTTTCCGGCGTAGCTGAAGCGTTGTATATGCGAGAGGGCTGAACGTCATAAACGTTTTATTAAACTTTCATAGTGAAAGTGCCGCAATGTGGGCGGCTGTATTTCGCGATTTAGCTTGTCATACATCGGCGTGGTTGCTTTTTTTTGCTCTGAACTGAGCGACGTTTACTGAGCGGAGTCGAAATAGGTAGAATTATTAAGAAAAAAAATTAAAAAAATATAACTGAGTTTATGAAGACACTTTAAAGAGTTTCTTATTTTATCAATTCGAGCAAAGACTCTAATTTATAATCGGCGATTGAAAATTTAGGATTGTGTTTATGTTCTTCTTCCGGAATAGCAACTACTTTCATGTGCGCTGCTTTACCTGCAATAACACCATTAACGGAGTCTTCTATAACCAAACAATGAGAAGTATGAACGCCCAATTCTTGGGCGCAATTAATAAAAACCTGAGGGTGTGGTTTTCCATGTGTTAAGTGTTGGGCCGAACATAAGGCATCAAAATAATGCCCAATTTGTAGGGTATTTATCACCGTTTTCATCAATCCAACGTTTGAAGAAGTTGCTAAACCAATTTTAAAATTATTGGTTTTCAAAAACTCAAAGGCTTCCAAAACTCCTTTCATAGGTTTACCTTCTTCCTTAATTAGTATGCAAAGTCTGTCAACCACCATGGTATCGAATTCAGAAACAGTAAGACTACTATAATTATGACTTTTAAACCAAAATTCAATAACTTCCTTAAAGCGCATGCCTGTTGTAATTCTACAATCTTTTTCTGTAAAAGGGATTCCAATCTTTGTAAATCCTTCTATCATAGCCCTTCTCCAAAGGTATTCCGAATCAATAATCACGCCGTCCATATCAAATATAACGGCTTTAATGTTGGTTAGCATTGTTAATTTCTTTGTTTAATAGTTGCGAAGATACATCAATTTATAGTGGGTTAAGATGGTATTTTTGCTACATGTATTTTCCTGATTTTGTTGATATTGGAACCGAGGAGTTTTTGTCGGTTATTTTTGTAGTGTCATTAATTGGCATTTGTATTCATTATGTTGTAAATGTGCTTCCGCTTGGTAGTTTAAAAACAAATTTAATAGAACAATCTACTAGCCAAGAGCCTGTATCTATTATCATTTGCGCTCGTAATGAAGATGATAATCTAACTGAATTTTTACCAAAAATTCTTACTCAAAATTATCCTGAATTTGAAGTAGTAGTCGTTGACGATTGTTCTTATGATAATACAGAAAATGTTATTGACGAATTTGCTAAAATTTTCCCTAACCTAAAAAAAGCTAGTATCAAGGAAGATGATTACTATAAGCATGGAAAAAAGTACGCCATGTTAATTGGTATTAAAGCCACTAAGTATCCTAATTTATTATTAACAGATGCTGACTGCTTTCCTGCCAACGACAATTGGTTACAAAGCATGAGCGCTGGTTTTGTAAATAAAAAAGAAATTGTTTTAGGTTATGGGGCTTACAAAAAAGAAGACGGTTTTTTAAATAAATTAATTCGTTTCGATACATTTTTAATAGCCACTAATTATTTATCAGCTGCCATTAAAGGTAAGCCATACATGGGTGTTGGAAGAAATTTAGCTTATAAAAAAGACTTATTTTATAAAGAAAAAGGCTTCGCTAAGCATTACCATATTACATCAGGCGACGATGATTTATTTATTAATCAAGCTTGTAATGCTGAAAACACAAATATTTCTGTTTCTCACGATTCTATCACATACTCCTTAGCGAAAAAAACATTTTCGGATTGGAAGCGCCAAAAACAACGTCATTTAACTACTGCGCCACATTATAATTCGGCCAGTAAAACAAAAATTATGTTAGGCTATAGTTTTCAATATGCATTTCATATTTTATTAATTACCTTATTGTTTTTTAAAACAACTCTTATTGTAGCAACGGTTGGATTAATTTTTAAGATATGCTTACAATTTATTATCTTTAACAAAGTAGCCAAAAAATTAAACGAAGCTGATTTATGGAAACTCTCATTTGTATACGAATTTATTTTATTAATAGTTTATCCAATGTTTCAAATCAGTAAAATGTTTCACAAACCTAATAAATGGAAGAGTTAGACCCGGAAAATAAACTAACCACAAAAGCAGTTTATGATTATAGACTGATACAATTAGCATTACATCAAGCTGATCAGAAAGCTTATGCCGAGCTTATGCATCGTTATCGCGAGTCGGTTTATTTTATGATGTTACGAATGGTGAACAATAAAGATGATGCCGATGATTTAACCATTGAAGCTTTTGGCAGAGCATTTAAACGCCTTCATCAATACACGCCAACCTTTGCTTTTAGTACTTGGTTATTTAAAATAGCAAGTAATAATGCCATTGATTTTTTAAGAAATAAAAAGAAAACGGCCGCTTTCTCATTAGATAGTAAACAGGAAAACGACGAAGGGCAAACTATTTCTCAAAATATCAAATCCCAGTCGCTCGATCCTGAAGAGCATATTATCAAAAAACAAAAAATTAAGTTGCTATACGATGTAGTTGAGAAATTAAAACCGCATTACAAAGATTTAGTAAAATTGCGCTACTTTGATGAATTAAGTAACGAAGAAATTTCCGTTAAATTAAATTTACCCTTAGGTACCGTAAAGGCGCAGCTTTTCAGAGCAAGAGAATTGTTATATAATATCCTAAAAAATCAAGAAAATAAAATGTAACGTGTTTTAAAATTCAAATTAACTTTTGAGTTTTATTATTATTTCTACTATGCAACCAACTATCATTTTAAAATACTTTCCTAATCTTACAGAACTTCAAAAAAAACAATTTGAACAGTTGTATGATTTATATGTCTTATGGAATGCGCAAATTAACGTGGTATCGCGTAAGGACATTGATTTATTATTTGAACGACACATATTACATTCGTTAGGAATTGCCAAAGTGATAGAATTTAAGCCTGGTACTAAAGTATTGGATGTTGGCACTGGTGGTGGTTTTCCAGGAATACCATTAGCTATTTTATTTCCAGAAAGCACTTTTCATTTAGTAGATAGTGTTGGAAAAAAAATAAAAGTTGTGATAGAAGTAGCTTCAGCGTTGGGCTTAACTAATGTATCAGCCGAACATGAACGTGCCGAAAAAATAAATGATCGTTATCATTTTATTGTAAGCCGCGCTGTGACGGAGTTTCCGGTATTTTATAATTGGACTTATCGAAAAATATTGAAAGATAATTTCAATGATTTACCCAATGGTATTTTATATTTAAAAGGTGGCGATTTACTAGAAGAGTTTGGACATCATTATGCCAAAGCAACCTTTTATAACTTGAAAGATTATTTCTCAGAGGAGTTTTTTGATACTAAAAAAGTTGTGCATTACAAATTAGGGTTTGTATAATGCTTTGTTAGGCATACCAAATCCATTAAAGTTTTAATTTAGTTTGATGGATTTATAAGTAATTCGATTAATTTACGGGATTAATTTCTTTTTAAACTTTCTATCAATCCACCTTTGCTTTCAATGTGTTTAAATTGTTGCCAAGCTTTTTCACAGAGTATTTTTGTTAAAGAATGAGTTTATTTGAGGGTTTTAAAACGAATACCAGCATTAATAATAAGCACCATTTTGTTCAAATAAATTTAGCATCAAAATAATGAAACAAAGTATAACAGATGTTGAAACTAGTACGGTATGACTAAACCTCAAAAACAGTTCCTTCCTTAGCCAGCTCCGTTTGAGCAAACACAGGAATTGCTTCTTCTAAAAATAAATTCAAGTTATCATATCGTGCCGAAAAATGACCTAAGATTAATTTTTGCGCGCCACAAAGTATCGCCATATTAGCAGCCTGGCAAGCAGTGCTATGAAAGGTTTGTGCGGCTCTATCTTTTTTATCTTCTAAAAAGGTAGATTCATGATACAATAGATTAACATTTCTTATATCATCGGCTAATGCTACAAAAAAACGTGTATCACTACAAAAGGCATAACTACGGGGCTTTGGAGGATCTATAGTTAAGGTTTCATTTTTAATTGTATTTCCGTTATTATCAATGGCGTCAAATCCTTGTTTTAGTTTGTGAATCTCAGCAAAGGATACATCCATTTTTTCTAACTGATACTTGTTAATCGAGCGAGGCAACGATTTTTCTTTAAACAGAAATCCTGTGGTAGAAATGCGATGTTGCAAAGGAATACTGTATACTTCAACCTTATCATCTTCCCACAACTTTTGTTTTATTTTATCCTGAGTATATATGAAGTGAAGTTGATAATTCAAATATGCATCCGAAAAACGATGAATGGTCAGTATCATTTCTTCTAACTCTTTAGGAGCATAAATGGTTAAATCATTTTTTCGTCCTAATAAATTCATACTCGCTAAAAGCCCTGGTAATCCTAAAATATGGTCGCCATGTAAATGACTAATAAAAATATGATTGACACTTTGAAACCGTGTTTTGTATTTACGTAACTGAATTTGAGTTCCCTCGCCACAATCTATTAAAAAAAACCGCTCAGCTATATTTAATAACTGAGCGGTTGGATTCCTTGTTGATGTTGGTGTTGCAGCGCTACTTCCTAATATTAATAATTCAAAAGTTTGCTGCGACATAAGTGATTGATAAGAATACCTTATTAGTTATTAATAACCATCATACGTTTAGTGGCTATTGCATTTTTATATTTTAATGAATAGATATAAGTACCGCTCGATAAATTAGAGGCATTAAATGTTACTTTATTTTCACCTAAGGTTGTTTTAACCGTTTGTTGGTGAACGATTGATCCAAGCGCATTATACACGGTAATCGCTGCATCATCTTCGCCTTCTACATAAAATTTAATATCAGTAATTGAAGAAAATGGATTTGGTTGATTTTGATATAACCCCATTTTATCTTTTCCAATTTCTTGAACTCCAACAGGTGCATTAATAGTAATGATATAATAATTTAAATACTGAGCACCAGCCAATGAAGTTGATCCACCTGATGCGTTAACAGGAAGTGGGCAAGATTGGAAAGTAGATATTCCAGTTGTATAAGGTTGCACTTTTAAATGCAAGGTATACGTTCCAACCATAGTTGGTGTACCGTAAATACTAGCGCAATTATTTGCAAAACCTGGAAACGTATACGATGGGGCAGCATTAATAGTACCATTAGATAACGCTGTAGTGGACGATCCTAAATTTAACCCTGGAGGCAAACCATAATTAACAGTTCCTGTAGGTGTTGATAATTCAAAACGGTTAAAACACGCTCTTACAACACTTACCACCGTGTCTTTTGGAACTTTTACAGTGATATTTTGCACATAAGGAACTCCAACTGTTCCTGATACAAAGTTAGTGACACTGTCAGGCCAAATACCAATTTTATTACTACTAACAAAGGTTGGGTTTAAGGAGCAAGTTGGGACCGTTTGAGCAATCACCGACGTAAGTGTTGCTGTAATTGCTAATAAAGTTAAGTAGATTTTTTTCATAGTAATACGTTTAGGGTTAGAGTTAAGATTTGTAAAATATTCTTTCTTAATTATAGGGGTCTCTAAAAATTCATTTTTCGAGGCGAACAAGTTTTTGAAAACTTAGAATACTTTGGTATTTGAGGCTTTCAAAAATGCAGTTCAACGATGAAAAAGGGATTAAATAGAGATTCCCTATAGTAAATTTAAAATAATTTCGTTTAAATCGCCTGATTTTAACAAAGAAATGAGGAAAAGTTTTAAACAAGTACGATAAACTACTATTGGCGGCCAGCAAGTAAAAACATAACAGCCATACGAACCGCTACACCGTTTTCTACCTGATCTAAAATAATAGATTGGCTGGAATCCGCTACATCAGACGTAATTTCAACACCCCTATTAATAGGTCCAGGGTGCATGATGATAATTTTTTTAGATAAAGAATCTAATAATTGTTTATCCAAACCATACAACATCGTATATTCTCTGATAGATGGAAAAAATTTAATATCCTGTCTTTCTAATTGTATACGAAGCATGTTTGCAACATCGCACCACTCAAGCGTTTTACGTAAATTTGTTTCTACAGTCACTCCAAGGCTTTCGATATATTTTGGAATCAACGTCGTTGGTCCGCACACTTTAACCTCAGCACCTAATTTTTGTAAGCAAAATATATTAGATAATGCAACACGCGAATGTAAAATATCACCTACAATCGCAATTTTTTTTCCTTTCAAATCTCCTAATTTTTCTTGCATCGAAAACGCATCTAATAATGCTTGTGTAGGATGTTCGTGAGCTCCATCTCCAGCATTTACTATTTTAGCATTTACTTTTTTTGATAAAAATAAAGCAGCTCCCGGACTTGGATGTCGCATCACAATCATATCTACTTTCATCGCTAAAATATTATTAACGGTATCGATTAATGTCTCACCTTTTTTCACAGAGGATGATGATGCGGAAAAATTAACCGTATCAGCACTTAATCGTTTTTGGGCTAATTCAAAGGATAAACGGGTACGCGTAGAGTTTTCGAAAAATAAATTGGCAACGGTAATATCACGTAAGGAAGGCACTTTTTTAATGGGACGATTAATAACTTCTTTGAAATTTTTAGCGGTATCTAATATTAACTCTATATCAGCTTTCGTAATATATTTTATGCCTAATAAATGATTAACGCTTAAATTGCTCATGTTTATGTTTGTTGTTTGATTTAAGTTTTTAGTTCTTGTCCCTTAAGTCTTTTTAGTCCTCCCTGTCTTTCTTATCTCTTCAGTCTCTTTAGTCCCTTTAATCCCTTCTTCCCTATAAATATCTTTCTTTCACAACATTCACATGGTGTTGCACATGTCCGCACATAAAATAACCCAGGGCTAATACACTTGCTTCTCCTGCACTCATTTTTCCTTTCAATGCTAATTCCTTGGCAGAAAATTGTTTAAACATCAGCACATTGGATAAACGAACCGAATCAAATTCATCCATCAATAATTGCATATTCGTTTCTCCCAAATTTGCATTTGCTGCAAACAGATTCTCGTCAAAACTGGGATTTAACTGATTATCGCCACGTGCAAAACGTAAGGCTCTGTAACTCAAAATACGCTCTGTATCAATGATGTGATTAAACACTTGCTTTACAGTCCACTTACCGTCATCATAAAAATAAGATATTTTTTGGCGAGGAATAGACTCCATAAAATCTAATGTTGATTGATGATTTGCTTTTAAAGCAGAAACCACATCACCTTCTTCTATCAAATTGATGTAGTTTTCAAAATAGGGTATATAATCTTCTTTTTTTGGTCTCATATTTTAATGTTGTTGCATGTTGTATCCAGTTTGTGATTGTTGGAGTCTCTTCAATCCCTTGTGCTTTTTTAGTATTTTAAAAACTATTTATCAATTAAAGTCACTTTATCTTTTCCATCTGTTTCTTTCCAATCTACTTTTACATTTTGGGTCGAAATAGAATCAATGGTTAATCCCACATATTTAGCCTGTATGGGTACGTGTCGGCTAAACCTCCTATCTACTAATACAAGCAATTCCACATCGTTTGGTCTGCCAAAAGCCAGCATCGCATCTAAGCCCGCGCGTATGGTTCGTCCTGTATATAAAACGTCATCTATTAATATCACGTTTTTATCTTCGATAATAAAATTGATGTTTGTTTGATTAGGAATTAATTCTTTTTTACGAAAATCATCTCTGTAAAAGGTCGTGTCTAAATCACCACAATTAATTTTTTTCTTTAAAATTCCTTCTAATAATTTTTGGATGCGGTGTGCTAAATAGATACCTCGTGGCTGAAGTCCTATAATCACACTTTCGCTAAAATCGTTGTGAACTTCAATTAATTGGTAACAAAGGCGAGTTAAAGTAACTTCAAGTTGTTTATTTTCTAGTAGAACTCTTGGTTTCACGAATGTGTTTTTTCAAAAGTAATAATTATTTTTTAATATCTTTACAGACTTAATAAATACCTTGAAAATAGAAGACGAAATACAGCAAAAGAAGTTTAAAGACGATTATCAAAAATTAATGGTTAATCTGCTATATACCTCTAATTGGATAAATGCACATTTCGAGCAACTATTTAAAGGCTCTGATATTACGCTTCAACAATACAATGTACTTAGGATATTGCGAGGGCAATTCCCTAATCCATCAAGCATTAAATTAATAAAAGAGCGAATGCTTGATAGAATGAGCGATGCCTCTCGTATTGTAGATAAACTAGTGGCCAAAAAATTAGTAATGCGCAAACAATCAGATTGTGATAAGAGAAGTGTAGATGTTATTATTTCTAATACAGGCTTAAATCTTCTACAATCTTTAGATGTTTTAGATGAAAAGCCCAAAGAGCTCTTAAAATCCTTATCGCAAGCGGAAATAACTGAATTAAATAATTTATTAGATAAATTAAGGGGTTAATTTTTTATCCATTTTAAGGTTTATTTATCCAACTTTCTATATAAGTTTGGTCTAAACTCATATAATCCACCGAGTTTTCTACTACCGAATTATTTACCATGTATATCATAGGCATACTAAGCCCTGCTAAGTAGATAAAGTTTTTTCCATTTAAAACACAATAATCAATATTGTAGGCTCTTGTATCTTCAAAAAATGATTGAATTTTGTTATACTCTCCATTTAATACAAGATACATGGAAATAGATGGATTTCTTTCTTTGATTAATTTCATTTTTTTGGCAGCAATACGGCAATGCGGACACGTTAAACTCATAAATGAAATAATATGTTTGCCTGTACTTAAGCTTTGGGGAGGTGTGTGTAATTTAGCATCTGCATACAAACTATCTAATTCTAATTTAAACTGATTGTCTTTTTTTACCAAATAGGCCGAAGAGTAATCCATATCCACATAATTCAAAATATGAGGGAAAGCGAAAGCAGTAATAAACACAGAGATAAATAGCCATTTACCAATTTTACCAAAATGTAAGCCATCGTAATATTTATAAATAAGCAAACTAATAGCCAACATCACAGCGTTTTTTATAAGCGCTTGTAAAGGAGTCATGACCAAGGCTGTTCCAAAACATCCGCAATTCCCATTATTACCAGTTTTGAGCATCACAAACACTAAATATAAACTAAACACTAATAAAGATGCTATGGTGATTTTTATGGTAAATCGCTTTATATAGAGGCTCAGCATCAGTAAAATACCTATCATAAATTCCAAACCAATCATAAATCTGGCGATAAACGGCGCCATACGCCATCCTCCAATTCCTAAATCAACAAAGGTTAATTCAAAAGGCTCAATAGGATATAATTTTGTATAGCCACTATATAAAAATACCATTCCCATTAATGAGCAAAGTATAAAAAATAGTATTTTTTTGGAGTAATTTTTCATCAATAAAGGCATAAAAAAAGCCACCGTAAAAGTAGCTTTTTAAAAAACAATCTAATAATAAATTATTGAATAGTACAAGTTTCATTTGTACTAGCATAACTACTGCACGTAGTTTTAGCATCAGAGCTAGTTTGTGCAGGTAAAGAGTATGTTGCCGTAACTTGACCAGATGTACCTGAATTTATACATTGACAAGTATGTGTTTTTTTACACGAAGCGAAAGAAATAGCTACTAAAGCGAAAGCGAATAAAGTAATTTTTTTCATATTTATAGTTTTTAGTTTGGTTGTAAAAGTAAGTCTTTTTTTCAAAAAATTAACACTCCTTATTTATTTAGAGAGTATTATAAAACTAAAAAAGCTACCATTAAGGTAGCTTTTTAAATATAAATTCAATTAATAATTATTGAATAGAACAAGTTGATCCGTACCCAGAGTAACTATCACATGATGCTTTAGCTGCAGAGCTGGTTTGGCGAGGAAATGAATATGAAGTTGCATTTCCATTTGAATCTATACATCTACATGTATGAGTTTTTGCACAAGAAGCAAAAGAAACAGCGATTAAAGCAACCGCAAATAAAGTAATTTTTTTCATTTTAAATTAGGTTTTAAGTTTATAGGTTAAAATTATTATTATTATTTTGAATTACAAGTTTTTTTTTACTTTTAATGTAAAACTAAAAAAGCTACCTTATAGTAGCTTTTTTAGTTTTATTCAATACAAAATAATTATTGAATAGTACAAACTCCATAAAATGCATTGTCGTAAGAAGAGCAAGATTTTTTTGCATCTGAACCTGTTTGAGCTGGCAGAGTTGTTGTGTAAGTCGTAGTGCCGTTGTTAGAACAAGAACATACGTGTGTTTTTCTACAAGAAGCAAAAGATATAGATACAAATGCAACTGCTATTAAAGTTATTTTTTTCATTTTTGTTTTTTTTAAATTATTTAGTAAAAATAACTTTTTTTTTCAATATCTATTTATTTAATTGAGCAAGTTCCATTAGTGCTGTTATCATAAATTGAGCAGGTTGATTTAGCATCAGAACTACTTTTTGCTGAAATTACTGTATTAAAGGTTACAGCG
>ENA-OBIO01000876-OBIO01000876.1-metagenomes-genome-assembly--contig:-NODE-876-length-13683-cov-3.16723_pt1 | contig 13683 bp, 12 predicted proteins | sample MGYA00153383_OBIO01 | MGnify analysis MGYA00153383 | reverse complement strand
ATGCTTTTAAACCCGAACAAGTTTTTGGAAACTCTACCAAAGATATCGAATATCAAGGAACGGAAAACGATATTGATAGAATTTTAACCATCGCGCAATCGCCTGAATTGTACGATTATCTCATCCAAAAATTTGATTTATACAAGCACTATAAAATAGATTCTACAAATGTTAAAGCCCCATTTAAAGTGCATGAAGTTTTAAATAAACTTTATGATGTAAAAAAAACAACGCACAATGCGATAGAAGTAACTGTTGAAGACACTGATAGCAAACAAGCGGCTGCGATGACATTCGCCGCGCGAAATAAAATTGATGAGATTGCTCAACGGTTAATTAGAAATACGCAAGGTGGCATGGTTAAAACTTTCGAAATCAGTTTAGCAGAAAGAAACGCCAATATTATTCGACTGAGTGATTCGCTTCAGAAGTTGCGTCAAAAATTTGGCATCATTGATCCAGATAAAGAAATAGAAACCATTACTGGCAACGCATCGCAATCAGAAAGTAATTTTATCAGAAATAAAGCGAAGTACGAATCGGCGAAAGCAAATGAAAACGTTAAACGCGATACTTTAGCCTTACTAAAAGCAACTGCCGACGGATACGAAAAAGAAGCGGTTCTCTCAAAATCGAAACTCGAACGATATAACGAAGGCTACAACGCTATATCGCAAACTAAAGAAGTGCTCGATTACGAGCGGCTGCAAAAAAACCGCGATAACCAAAAATATATTCAACTCAACGCCGCCTACAAAACCAATACTTCCGCCATAATTATTACGGAGGAGCCGCGTGTTGAAGTTGAAAAATCGAGACCCAAACGTTCCATAATAATTTTAACGTCGTTTTTAATTGCCACATTGTTTTCTATCATTGGAGTTTTACTTTTCAATAATTATAAAAATATTCCTTGGAAAGACATCGCGAATGATGATCAAGCAGTTTAAAGCCTTGAACTTTGAAAGTTACAAACTACAGTAGCGCAAAATTAAAAAGATAAAACTACAAATAAATAAAACGCGCATGGCACAAAGGTCGAATAAAACAGCGCACACCATAAAGCTCGCATCTCAGAGTTCATGGCTTTTTGTAGTTTTTGCTGCATTAAGTATTGTGTGTGCCGCTATTTCGGCTGCCTTAGAAACCATTATTCCATTAGCAATACCGATATCTTTTTTAGTCGCCTATCTATGTGTTGTTGATTACGCAATGGTTTTTTATTTGCTTTTGGCTTGCTTGCCTCTTTCGATGGAATACGAATTTCCAAACGGATTAAGTACCGATTTGCCGACAGAGCCGCTTATGTTTGGTTTAATGCTCATTTATTTGGTCGTTCGAGCAAACCAAAAACCTAAAACAGATGTGCTTTTTTGGCGACATCCAATTACTTTATTGATACTTTTGGCTTTTTTTTGGGAATGTATAACTGCGATGCATGCCGAAATATTGATTCGCGCAGTGAAACAGTGTGCTGCAAAATTTTGGTATATCTGTACTTTTTACTTTTTAGCTTCACATATTTTGCGCTCCGAAAAAGCAATGCGCGCAGCTTTTTGGTGTTTGTTCAGTACGCTATTGTTTGGTGTAACCGTTACGCTCTTTCGGCATGGTTTAAAAGGATTTGCTTTTAGAGAAGTCAATTACGTGATGCAGCCATTTTTCAGAAACCATGTAATGTATGCGAGTATTATTGTCGTCATTTTTCCTTTAGTTTGGTTGGCGTTAGATTGGTATGAAAAAAATAGCGCAACACACATTTTTTTATATCTCGGTGGATTTATTCTTTTGCTTGGCGTGCAGTTTGCATATACGCGTGGTGCGTATGTGGCTTTAGTGGGAGCTTTGGGTTTTTATTTTATTGTGAAATACCGAATCACAGCTTGGTTCTTAGGTTTGAGTTTGTTGGTAGCAGTTATTTTTTTTAAAGGATTAATTGAGGACAATCATTTTATGGCTTATGCCCCACGTTACGAACGCGCTATCACGCACTACAAATTTGAAAACTTGGTAGAAGCCACAGCTAAAGGCGAAGACGTTTCGACGATGGAACGCGTTTACCGTTGGGTAGCAGGTGTTCAAATGATTGCCGAAAAACCTTTTTTAGGTTTCGGCGCCGGCAATTTTTATACATCCTATCGTCCATATACAGTCACGCGATTCAAAACGTATGTCAGCGCGAACGAAGAACAAAGTACAGTACATTGTTATTTTTTATTACTCGGCATAGAGCAGGGCATTCCTGGAGCGCTCATTTTTATCGCTTTGTTGTTCGTTGCGTTTTTGCGTGGTCAGAACGTATATCACAGCACCGATGATAAAATGATTAAGCGCATAGTTATGTCAATGCTACTCATTCTATTCATTATTTTGCAACTTATTCTTATCAACGACCTCATCGAGACCGATAAAATTGGTGGTATGTTTTACTTAACTTTAGCTGTCATTACTGTTTTAGACGTGCGTTACTTCAAGACAAATGAAAATGAACCCGCAAACAACATAGTGATTCATTCAGAGATAGTGGATGAAGATTTAATGCCCAATCGTAAAAAAAGAATTTAAAATTATGCCCCTCAATGCTCCTTATTTTTAAATAATCTAAGAGGCGAGGTAAATAGTGACTCCATTACTTTTAAAATTAAAACGAATAGTGGTGGTCAACTATTTTTCGATATTTTCGATTTCGGGTTGTTAATGTTTATCTATAAATTAATCAGGTATTGGAGGCGTACGCAAATGTTGCTTCAAAATAGTTTCCGCATCATAACCGCGTTCTTTCCAAATTTTATCCGCTTCATCCATTGATTTTTGTGCAAAGTAATTAATCCTTATTATTAAAAACCGCCGTCTTGCATAGTTTGAGCTCTACTTCTGCAATATTATTAAGATTATTTTCTTTTAATTTTTCTATTGCATTCTCAATTACTTTATTATATTCCTTTTCACCATCATCACCATTCATTCGTGTCCAAGGCTTTATATCAACTTCTTTAATTCCTAATTTTACTTGAATAACTCTATCAACTGGAAAATGTGGAGGAGGAGGAATTTTATTTAGACACCAAAGATATTTGAGATATAGGTTTAGAAGTTTTTGACTTACTCCAAAATTTAAAAATTCAAAGTTTAAAATATAGCTTCCTAATTTTTGAATTTCTCTGACGTTTTTAATATGGGCTTCTGGGGACACTTCAACCTTATATTGTTTAGAAATTTCTTCAACTATATTTCTCAAATTTTTTTTGAACTTTATTTTATCTTTTTCAGAGATATTCTCTTTGTAAACTTTTGCTCTTCCAAAGGCAGCAGCAATGCTTGAAGTCCAAAATTCATCTAACAAAAAATCTTCTTTTCTTTGTTCAATTGAGAGAATTTTTTCCATTTTATTGAATTACTTATTTTATAAAAGTTGATAAACAAACGTCGGAAACAAACCCAAAACTAAAAGCAATGCACTGCCAAACCACAACATAATATCCTGCATCGGGTCGTATTCTTGTTTTTGAACTTCGACGGCTTCATCGGTTGCGCCGTACATCGCCATGAGAATTTTAAAATAGTAAAATATACCAACGAGCGACATCACTACAGCAAAAACAACTAAGCCGACATAACCCTGACTGATGGCGTTTGCGAAAAGAAAATATTTTGCCATAAATCCACCGAGCGGCGGAATGCCTGCCATAGATAGCAAAGCCAGCGACATGAAAAATGCTTTCACGGGTTGTGTTTTTCCTAAACCATTAAAACTACTAATACTCGTTGAACCCGTTGCGTTACTCACTTGAAATAAAACAGTGAATGCTACAAGTGTTGCTATGGAGTAACTGAGTGTATAAAATAATAAACCTTTTTCGGACGATCCGCCCATGCACAAAATGGCAAACATCAAATATCCTGCGTGCGAAATAGAAGAAAATGCCAACATGCGCTTGGCATCGTTTTGCATAACGGCTGTAACGTTTCCAACCAAAAGCGAAAGTACCAAAAGTATGGCGACAATATCAATCCACATAGATTGCGAACCTACGAAACACATAACGAACAAACGGTAAAATGCGGCAATCGCTGCGATTTTTACAACCGTCGCCATGAGTGCCGTAATCGGCATCGGTGCACCTTGATAAACATCGGGCGCCCAAAAATGAAACGGTGCAGCGGCGGTTTTAAATCCGAGACCAACAATAAGACCTAAAATACCGAATTGCAGAAAACTTTTATTTGCCAGCGTAACTTTTGCTCCGCGAATGGTTTCTAAATCGAAAGAACCAAACGCGCCATACACGAATGCGATTCCGAGCAATAAAAAACCTGACGCAAAAGCACCCATCAAAAAATATTTCAAAGCCGATTCGTTGGAGGCTAAATCTTTTTTACTGCTGCCCGCTAAAGCATACGCGGAGATGGATAAAATCTCAACACCAATAAAAAGCATCGTTAAATTTGTGAACGATACCATCACTAAAGCACCTGTCAATATAAAAAAGAACAGCGCGTATCTATCCGTCGCATCGCGCATAGTATCAAAATATTTGACAGACATGAGCAACCACATAACTCCGACGACACATAACACGGATGTAAATGCCAACGCAAAATTATCGAGCTTCATCATGTGATACACATCTTCACCGACACCCCAATCTAAAATGCAGCTTGCTAAAGTTGTAGCTAATCCTAACAGTGCAATCGGAAACGAAAGTTTACGTGCATTGAAAATATCAGCCAGCATTATAACGATGCCCGTGAGTGAGAGTGCTAATAATTCTTTCATAAATTTATTCTATTAACCGATGTCCTACTTTATAATGACGCGGTTTGGAAAATTTAAATAACAAACCTCGTAGATTTTTAAAACCTGTGAGGTTAATCCATATTTTAATGTATCAATCCTTCTTGAAACGATTTCATTAATTCAGCAACATCGGGCGTAATGATGTTCGTGAGAAGGCTTGGAAATATGCCAAAAAACAAAATCATAAACGCACAAGCTATCAAAACTAAAGTTTCATTCTGATCTAAATCGTAAACGGGCGTCGTTGATAAATTCGCGTTGCCTAGCATCATCGTTTGATAACTGCGCAACATATACACTGCGCCAAGAATTACGGTTAAACCAGCAACACCTGCCAACCATGGATTGACTTGAAAAATTCCATTTATCAATAAACCGTTGGTGAGTGGTAAAGCGACGGAACCGAGTAAAACAATCAAAAACAATACTGCAAGATGCGGTGTCGCGTTGCGCAAGCCACCAAAAGCACCAATTGTGCTTGTTTGTGTGCGTTGCTGAATAATTTGAGCTATATAGAATAGACCAACCACAGTAATACCATGTGCAAACATTTGCACAACACCGCCTGTTATACCTTCCAAATTAAAAGAAGTTAATCCCGCAGCGATAAGTCCTACGTGAGCGATGGATGAATATGCAATCAAGCGTTTAAAATCTGTTTGAACCAAAGCTAAACACGATGCATACACAACGCTGATAACACAGAGTGCTAAAACAATATTTTCAGAAACCAAATAACCTTGTGGGACCATCGGAATCAACCAACGAATCATTCCATACGTTCCCATTTTTAGCATAATGCCCGAAAGCAACATAGTGCCTTGCGTTGGCGCTGAAACATAGGTATCTGGTTGCCAAGTATGAAAAGGAAAAATCGGCATTTTAATGGCGAACGCAGAGAAAATCATCCAGAAAACAAAAGTTTGTTCTTTGCTCGAAAGTTCATGACCTGCAGCATAGAGCGATTGTATATCGAAAGAGTGCGCGCCAGGTGTAGAAAAATAAACGTACAATAGACCCACGAGCATCAATAGTGAACCGAGAGTAGTGTAAATAAAAAATTTAAGCGTGACGGTGCGACGGTTTTTATCGCCGTAAGCCAAACAAATAAAATAAATCGGGATCAGTGCCAGTTCCCAGAAAATATAAAACAAGAAACCATCGCGCGCTACAAAAACACCAATCAATGCCGCTTGCATAATAAAAACGAGCGCATAAAATCGGCTATTATAATCTATGCTTCTAACAGTTAATAATATAAAGGGAATAAGAACAACCGTGAGCAAAACCAAAACGTAAGAAATGCCATCTAAACCGACACTAAAATTTGCACCAAACGGCAACCAAGCCAAGTTGAGTTGCGTCATGTTTTTAGCGTGGTGTGTAAAAAAGTGCGTCGCTAAAACAAATAAGCCTACTTCTGCTAAAGAAAAACCGACCGCCAAGCGTTTAGCAATATCGGGTTTAGCGAAAAGCATAAGCACCGCTAAAACCAATGGAAGCAATATCAATAAAGCCGTAATCATATAAATAGTAGGTTATAGAATTTTGAGCAAGAAAATGAGAATGATAAACGCTACCATTCCGAAAAAATAACCGTCCACTTTGCCTTGTTGCACCAAACGGAGCGAACTTGAAAAGCGGGTAGTTATAGCTTTTATATCGTCAACGAAACCATCAATAATACGATTCTCGATGAATTTATTTGTAAAAACAGAAAGCGCATTGAGCGGTTTTGTGATGAGGGCATTGTAAATTTCGTCGAAATAAAATTTATTATACGCTAATTTTGGAAAACCTGAGAAAGAAGAATCGGTGCCAGGAACACTTTTAGAGTTTGTGTATATGCCACGTGCTATAAAAGTAACGGCAATTAAAAAAACTGTCAGTACCCCTGCAAGTAGTTCTTCTCTACTCTGAAACTTTGATTCTTCAGTAACACCCACAGAACTTTCTAAAAAATGATTCAAGAAATTTGGTAGATGCAGCGCGTCACCGATGAAATGTGGCACACCTACAAATCCTGCAATGGCAGAAAATATTGCCAGAATAATTAATGGTACAGTCATACTCGCAGGCGATTCATGCGCATGATGCTCTTGATCGGACGTTCCTCGGAAACTTCCTGAAAAAACCAAAAAGAATAAACGGAACATGTAAAAGCACGTCATCAAAGAAATGAGAACACCAATAACATAAACGCCTATGCCTTTGTGTTCCATCAAACTTCCCAGAATTTGGTCCTTACTGAAGAACGCTGCAAACGGTGGAATACCTGCAATCGCAATCGTTCCAATTAAAAAGGTGATATAGGTCGTCGGCATCAATTTTTTTATGCCACCCATGTTTCTAATATCTTGCTCGCCGCTCAAACCGTGAATGACTGAACCGGCACCTAAGAATAAAAGTGCTTTGAAAAACGCATGCGTCGCTACATGAAATACTGCAGCTGAATATGCGCCAACGCCAAGTGCGGCAAACATTAATCCGAGTTGAGAAACTGTCGAGTAGGCTAATACTTTTTTAATATCGTTCTGGTAAATAGCAATAATGGCTGAAATGAGCGAGGTGGCTAAACCAATCCAAAGAATCAAATCGTTTGTGAATGGTGCGAGCGCAAACAAACTGCTCGAACGCGCTATCAAATAAATACCTGCTGTCACCATCGTCGCTGCGTGGATGAGTGCTGAAACAGGTGTCGGACCTGCCATTGCATCGGGTAACCAAGTAAACAACGGTATCTGCGCAGATTTACCCATCGCGCCGATAAAAAATAGTAAAGTTGCTGCGGTAGCGGTGGTAGTTGTAAATTTTGATAAGGTTTCAGGATTGAATACTTCATCGTATCGAATCGTGCCAGTGACGGAATAGACTAAAATAATTCCCAGAATGAGACCTAAATCACCGATCCGATTCATGATAAATGCTTTTTTGGCGGCGGCGGCGTAATCAATATTTTTATACCAAAAACTAATCAGTAAGTATGAACACAAACCAACGCCTTCCCAACCGATGAACATAGTCAAGAAATTATCAGCTAAAACTAAAACCAACATGAAAAACACAAACAGATTTAAATACGCAAAAAATCGGCGATAACCTTCATCGTCGTGCATATACCCAGATGAATATTCGTGAATCAGAAAACCTACGCCTGTGATAATGATTAAAAATATGCTCGTGAGTGGATCAACTTTGCAATCGAAGGAAGCGACAAAATCACCGACGCGAATCCAATTGAATAAATGCACCGTTTCTGAAATCGGATTGCGCACTTTTTCGAAAAAAATGTCGAGCGCAATAAAAAAACTTATCAATACACTACCGCAAGCCATCCAAGTGGTGACGGTTGCAGAAAGTTTTCTGTTAAAGATACCAATAATTGCCCAACTCAAGAGTGGCAAAAATGGTATTAACCACACATACTGTGTCATACAATAAGATTATGTTTAACCTCGCAGGCTTTAAAAACCTACAAGGTTTGTTATATTTTTTTGCGCAGGTCTACGGGAAATTTTCAAGACAAATGGCACAAATCGTAGATTCCTTGAAAAGAAGGCAAAGGTTTAAATTCTGAAAATCTCAATTAAAATTTAAGTTTATTCAGAAAATCAATATCAGTTGATTTGGTATTTCTGAATATCATCATCAAAATAGCCAAACCGACTGCTACTTCTGCTGCAGCCACTGCCATTATAAAAAACACAAACACCTGTCCGCCCGCATCTCCCCAAAATCGGCTGAACGCGACGAATAATAAATTCACAGCATTGAGCATCAACTCAACGCACATAAAAATAACGATGGCATTGCGGCGATATAAAACGCCCGTAACACCAATCGAAAATAAAACGATACTTAACCAAACGTACCACATTAACGGAACGCCCTGAACAATTTGTTGCATAATTTTTATTTTACGAAAACATAAAAGGCTACTTCACAACCCATTATGTTTTTCCTATTCCTTGAAACTATTCCCTAAACCGCATCTTTTTTCCCCAACATAACCGCGCCAACCATACCTGCTAAAAATAAAATACCAGATACTTCAAACGGCAACATATATTGCCGATATAGAACAAGACCAAGATTATTGATTAAACCCAAATTATCACTGACGATATTCGTGGTTGTCATTTTTTCTGCGCCGCTCAATGCCGCAACCATAACTATCATAAATAAACCACCCGCAACAACGGCTGCTACTTTAGTAAGCAAGGGTTTTATGGGTTCGCTTTCTACGTTTAAGTTTAGCATCATCATGACATACAGAAACAAAACCATGATAGCCCCTGCATATACTATAATATGCACGATGGCTAAAAACTGTGAATTGAGTAAGAAGTAATGTCCGGCAATACAAAAAAACGTGACGATCAGAGCCAACACGTTATAGACTGGATTGGGATGAAAAACTACCACAAGTGCACTCGCAACGGCTAAAACCGAAAGAATGGCGAAAATGATGGGTGTTATCATAAATTAAAGTTGGTAATCAGAACAAACAAGGGTAAATGTAAAAATTAATGCGCAGAATATTCATCGTGCGGTGCATTAAGTTTGTCTTGCCATGTCATATTATGAGTATGAAATTTATCGTTTTTAAATTCGAGGGTTTCTGGTGTTTGGCGTTTTGTTACGTCTATTCTGTTTTCAAGAGTTTCCGTCAATATATCTTTACCGTAAATCATTGTGTTTCTATCCAAATCTGATGCAACCAATCTATCCGTTAAAAAAATGGCTTCTTTGGGGCAAGCTTCCTCGCATAGTCCGCAAAAAATGCACCGCAACATATTTATTTCATAAATAGCTGCATATTTTTCTTCGCGGTATAAATGTTCTTCACCTGCTTTGCGCTCGGCGGCTACCATCGTAATCGCTTCTGCTGGACAAGAAATTGCGCATAAACCACACGCTGTGCAACGCTCCGCACCAGCATCATCAAGTTTTAAAACGTGCTGACCTCTGAAGACAGGCGCGATTTCGCGTTTTTGCTCAGGATATCTGATAGTCACTTTTTTTTGAAAAAGATGCTTTGCTGTTATACCCAGACCTTTAATGATAGCCGGAAGATATGCTCTTTCTGCTAAAGTCATGTCGGTATTTGTTACCTGCTTTGCGCGATTGGTAAGTTGCATAATTTTTTATTTTTAATGTCCCGTAATCGCCATCCAAATTTCGTGGCGCATCATTACTATTCCTGTTAAAACTAAATTTAAAATAGATAGCGGCAACAAAGTTTTCCACCCAAGGTTCATGAGTTGATCGTAACGGAAGCGGGGAAGCGTCCAACGAATCCACATGAAAAAGAAGATAAAGAAAATAATTTTGCCCATCAAAAACCCAAAACCAAGCAGTCGCACCCAAAATTCTCCAATTGAATTAAGCAAACTTTGTTCGAACGGAAAATGATAACCACCAAAATATAAACTCGAAATTATAGCAGACGAAATAAACATATTAATATACTCGGCGAAAAGATAAAAACCTAATTTCATCGAGCTATATTCCGTGTGATAACCGCCAACTAATTCCGATTCCGATTCTGGCAAATCGAAAGGTGCGCGATTTGTTTCCGCGAAAGCACAAATTAAAAATATCAGAAACCCTAAAGGTTGGAAAACGACATTCGCCCAACTACTTTGCTGATCAACAATTTCACCTAAATTAACTGTTCCCGACATCATTACAATTGCCACAATGCTCAAACCCATCGCGAGTTCATACGAAATCATTTGGCTCGATGCACGCAAGACGCCTAAAAGCGAATATTTATTATTCGATGCCCAACCGCCAATCATCAATCCGTAAACACCCATCGAAAGTACGCCGAACACAAAAAGTATTCCGATATTGATATCTGAAATTTGAAAGTGAAAAGTCTCGCCGTTAATTTGCGTTGGGCGCATCCAAGGAATTACCACGCCTGTCATGTTCGCGACAAACATTGCAATGCAAGGTCCCAAAATAAACAACCATTTGTTCGCTTGCGCTGGAATAAAATCTTCTTTCATAAACATTTTTACGCCATCGGCAACAGGTTGCAACAATCCAAACGGACCTGCGCGATCGGGTCCGATGCGATCTTGCATGAAGGCTGCAATTTTGCGTTCGCCATATGTTGCATAGGCGGCAATGCCTAAAGCCACTAAAAATACAGCTACGCAAATTAAAAATTTATAAAACAAAATGATCATAAAATCTTTTTATGTTAACCGCGTAGGTTTTTAAAACTTACGAGATTTGTTTACTTTATTTCAAATCTTTTCAAACCTATGAGGTTAAAAGATAACACTATTTATCAAAATATACATCGTGTTCCGTCATTGTTTCAGGAAGCGACATTTGTGGCTCAAGCAAATTATTTGGACTTAAAGCACCAGAACCTAACCCATGTTTGACATTATCTAAAACGGGATGTACTTGATGATTCGCACGATTGAGTGCAATTTGCGCTGTGCGCGTATCGAACTGAATGGCGCGGAGCGATTCGTAATGATTTTGTGCAATAACCGAATGACGATTTATTTTTGACGGTCCTTCGATCACCCAATCGGTTAATTCTTTTTTATGATAACGGCAATCGTTACAAATAAAATCTACGACTTCACCGTATTCATCTTTTCTACCGGTTACGCGCAAAACTTCATCGCCTTTAAACCACAAACGCGTTTTACCGGTGCATTTAGGGCAATCGCGGTGCGCATCAACGGGTTTTGTAAACCAAACGCGCGATTTAAATCGAAAAGTTTTATCTGTCAATGCGCCCACTGGACAAACATCCACCATATTTCCCGACATTTCATTGTCAATCGCTTCTTTAATATACGTCGAAATCTCGGCTGCATCGCCGCGATTGATTACGCCATGCACACGACCATCGGTCAATTGTTCCGCAACTTTCACGCAACGCCAGCACATAATGCAGCGCGTCATGTGCAGTTGGATATAATCGCCAATATCTATTTTTTCAAATTCGCGACGACGGAACTCATTGCGTGTTTGCATTTTGCCGTTTTCGTAAGCTAAATCTTGCAAACTACATTCACCAGCTTGATCGCACACTGGGCAATCCAAAGGGTGATTGATGAGTAAAAATTCCACGACACCTGCGCGCGCTTCTAAAATTTCTGCCGAAGTGATATTTTCAACCACCATACCATCTGCTACAGTTGTTCTGCACGATGCCACAGGTTTTGGAATCGGTGTCGGATTTGCTGCCGAACCTTGCGCAACACGCACTATACAAGTGCGGCAATAGCCGCCCGAGGTTTTAAGTTTTGAATAATAGCACATCGCAGGTGGAACAATATCGCCACCAATCATGCGCGCTGCATTTAATATAGTTGTACCCGCTGGCACGTCAATACTTTTTCCGTCTATCGTAACTTTAGGCATAAGTGCATTCTATTTTTTGGCTATAAATTCTCAATCTCTCGAAAAATAAAAGCGCGGCGCAAATTTAATAAAAAGTGTGGATAACGTAATTATTTTAATGTAAAATTTATGTGAAAGCGCAAAATTTAGATTTTGTGTAGAGAAAGTTATGATTTTAATTTAAGCTTTTACAATCCCATTCTTACAAAAAACAGCACCCAATTTTATTTTTTGTTGCATCAATGTTTCGTTAGTGTTTGTTGAAGAATAGTTTTCGGCGTGATGTAAATGATATTGGAGTGCTTGAAATTTTATTTTTTTGAGTCGTATGCCGCTTCGCAAAAGTCGCCATTCAATATCGGTATCTTCACCCACGCCTGCGGCGATATAATCTTCATCGAAACCATTGACGTTTAAAATATCTTCTTTAAAAATACTCCAATTACAACCCCAAATATGCGAAGCAGTTGAAATGGGCGTAGGTAATGCAGGTAAGTAAAGCGCACAATCGAGTCGCGACGCACCAAATATTATGAGGTTGGGTAAGTTTAAAAAAGATAGGGAGTGAGTAGAATAAATTTTATTTGTCAGAAGTGGTGAAAGCATAACGCGCCGTGCCCAAAGTGCTATTTTTTTTTCGCGATTTTCAAAATGTGCGCGCAAAAAATAGCGATGCAACAAACAATCACCATCTATAAAAACTAAGTAATCGAATGTTGTAATTTTAATAGCTGCGTTTAACGCGGCGCATTTTCTGAATCCTTTATCTGGTTGTTGAACGTGTTTAATAGGAAAAGCGAATTTTATTTTTTGCGACGAAATGAAATCGCGCATAAAGGGGCAGTCGTTATCTTCAGCAACAATAACTTCAAAATTTTTAAAACTTTGAGATTGCAAACTTTCAAAAATTAAGTTTAAGGCATCAATATTTTTGTAAACGGCTATGATGAGTGAGAGCACGGTAATTTTTTTTAAAGTAAAATTTTTAAGCAAATATTATCAAATTTAATACAAAAATTAAACACTTTCAATAAGTCGTTAAATGTGTTAATAACAATTTAATGCTTGTGTCTGCTTGCAATATAATGCGTTACTTTGATTTAAAATACCATCACAAAATAAAATTTGAATTACTAATATAATATGCTCATGGAAGGTATTTTACAGCAGTTTATTAAAAAATTCAGCACAAATCCGACTTTAGCCATCGAAAAACCTTTGAGTATCACGCCTTGGTATTTCGAAGCGAGCGAATACTTTAGTTATAACACCAGCAAAAATAAACTGCTAATCCAACGCATGGGTAAAAGGCTATTTAATGCGTTACAAAAATATTTCGATAATCCCTTCGAGAAGCAAGATATATTTCAGTCCTATAAATCGCTGACGGCAGCACGTGGCATAAAAATCCATACAGCTTTCACCCCCTATTCCGATACACAGTGGATGCAATGGATTTATGCCGTTGACACAAAATTGCAAAACGGCGATTTTCAGTGTATCGT
>ENA-OBIO01000874-OBIO01000874.1-metagenomes-genome-assembly--contig:-NODE-874-length-13723-cov-4.5905_pt1 | contig 13723 bp, 12 predicted proteins | sample MGYA00153383_OBIO01 | MGnify analysis MGYA00153383 | reverse complement strand
GGCGGCCAGGGCCCGGATCCGGCTCGAGCAGCTGCTCGCGGCCGGCGCGGTTGGTGCCCCTGCGTGGCGGGCCGGCCGGCCGTTCTGGCTGCGCCGCGAGCCCGGTGGGGAGCACGCCGTCCTCTGGACCCGCGACGGTGACGGGACGGCGCGGGTGCTGCTGGACGTGATGGCTGTCGACCCGTCGGGGGCGACGACGCTGGACGGCTGGGCGCCGAGCAAGGAGGGCCGGCTGCTGGCGTACCAGCTGTCGACCGGTGGTGACGAGGAAGCGCTGCTGCGGGTCCTCGACGTCGCCACCGGTGCAGTCGTCGACGGGCCGATCGACCGCTGCCGGTACTCCCCCGTGGCCTGGCTGCCGGGCGGTGCCGAGCTGTTCTACGTACGCCGGCTCGCTGCGGGCCTGGTGCCTACCCGCGAGGATTCGTTCCACCGCCGGGTCTACCGGCACGTCGTCGGCGCGGACCCCACCGACGACGTCGAGGTGTGGGGCGCCGGCCTGGACCTCACCAACTACTACGGCTGCACGGTGTCGCTGGACGGCCGGTGGCTGGTGGTCAGCGGGAGCGCCGGCACCGCGCCGCGCGACGACGTCTGGCTGTTCGACCTGGCCGCCGGCGGGCCGCCTGCCGAGGTGCAGGTCGGCGTCGACGCGAAGTGTTCGGCCTGGGTGGCGCGCGACGGCCGGCTGTGGCTGCTCACCGACGCCGGGGCGCCGCGCGGCCGGCTCTGCGTCGCGGACCCCGCCGCCCCGCAGGACTGGACGACGCTGCTGGCCGAGGACCCCGAGGCGGTGCTGGAGGACGTCGTGCAGCTCGACGACGGCCGGCTGGTGGCGCTGCGTAGCCGGCACGCCGTCAGCGAGGTCACCGTCGATGGCGCGGCCCTGGAGCTGCCCGGCCTGGGCACGGTGGATGGGCTGTCCGGCCACCCCGAGGGCGGCTCGGAGCTCTGGCTGGGCTGGACCGACACGACCAGCCCACCCCGGGTGCTCCGCTTCGACGGCCGTACGGGTGCGCTGACGCTGTGGGAGGACGCCCCCGGCCGCGCCGACCCGCCGGCCGTGCACGCCCAGCTGATCGAGGGGACGTCCGCCGACAACACCATCGTGCGCGCTCAGGTGCTCAGCCCGGTCGCCGCGCCGGACCGGCCGCGGCCGACCGTGCTGTACGGCTACGGCGGCTTCGCCGTGCCCCTCACGCCGGCGTACACCGCCACCGCGCTCGCCTGGGTCGCCGCGGGCGGCGTGTGGGTCGTGGCCAACCTGCGCGGCGGGTCCGAGGAGGGCGAGGCGTGGCACCGCGACGGGATGCGAGAGCACAAGCAGCACGTCTTCGACGACTTCGCGGCCGTGGCCGACGCGCTGGTCGCCCGCGGCTGGACGACGCCCGGGCAGCTGGGCATCTACGGGGGCTCCAACGGCGGGCTGCTGGTCGGGGCGGCGCTCACGCAGCGGCCCTCGGCATACGCAGCCGTGGTCTGCAGCGCCCCGCTGCTGGACATGGCGCGCTACGAGCTGTTCGGCCTCGGGCGGACCTGGAACGACGAGTTCGGCAGCGCGGCCGACCCGGTCGAGCTCGGCTGGCTGCTGTCGTACTCGCCCTACCACCACGTCCGCGACGGCGCGGCGTACCCGGCGGTGCTGTTCACCGTGTTCGACGGCGACTCCCGCGTCGACCCGCTACACGCCCGCAAGACCTGCGCGGCACTGCAGCACGCGACGTCGTCCAGCCGGCCCGTGCTGCTGCGCGACGAGCGCGACGTCGGGCACGGCGCCCGCTCGGTGTCACGCACCGTCGGGCTGAGCGTCGACATCCTGGCCTTCCTCGCCGCCCACACCGGCCTGCAGCCCGGCGCCTGAGCCAGGTCCGGGTTACTGAGCGAGACTGCTGTCGTGCCCCTCACCACGCTCGTCACCGGCGCCACCGGCTACATCGGTGGGCGCCTGGTGCCTCGGCTGCTTGCCGAGGGCCACCACGTACGCGCCATGACCCGCAGCGCCGGCCGGCTGCGCGACGTGCCCTGGGCCGGCGACGTACAGGTGGTCGAGGCCGACGCGCTCGAGCCGGCGACGCTCGGGCCGGCCCTGGCGGGCGTCGACGTCGCCTACTACCTGGTGCACTCGATCGATGCCGGCGATACAGAGGACACCGACCGCCACGCGGCGCAGGTCTTCGCCGACGCCTGCGCAGCTGCGAGGGTGGGCCGGATCGTCTACCTGGGCGGCCTCGTCCCGGCCGACCAGGAGCTCAGCGCGCACCTGCGCTCGCAGCACGAGGTCGGTCAGGTGCTGCTCGACAGCGGCGTGCCGACCGCCGTCCTGCAGGCCGCGGTCATCATCGGCAGCGGGTCGGCGTCGTTCGAGATGTTGCGCTACCTCACTGAGCGGTTGCCGGCGATGATCGCGCCCAAGTGGGTGGGCACCCGGATCCAGCCGATCGCGGTGCGCGACGTCCTGCGCTACCTGGTGGCCTGCGCCGCGCTGCCGCCCGAGGTCTCGAGGCGCTTTGACATCGGCGGCGACGAGGTCCTGACGTACGTGCAGATGATGCAGCGCTACGCCGCCGTCGCCGGTCTGCGCAGGCGCCTGATCGTGCCCGTCCCGGTGCTCTCGCCCCGACTGTCGGGCCACTGGGTCAACATCGTCACGCCGGTGCCGGCTGCGGTCGCCAAACCGCTGGTGCTCTCGCTGGTCAACGAGGTCGTCTGCTCCGAGCACGACATCAAGGACCTGGTCCCCGACCCGCCGGAGGGGCTGCTCGGCTTCGATGAGGCCGTCCGGCTGGCCCTGCAGCGGGTCCGCGAGGCGGCCGTCGAGACCCGCTGGTCCTCCGCGAGCTGGCCCGGCGCGCCGTCCGACCCGCTGCCCACCGACCCCGACTGGGCCGGCGGCTCGCTGTACGAGGACGACCGCCGGCGCGTTGTCGACGCCAAGACGGCGGACCTGTGGCGGGTCATCGAGGGGATCGGCGGCGAGAACGGCTGGTACTCCTTCCCGCTGGCCTGGGCGGTCCGCGGCCTGCTGGACCGGCTGGTCGGTGGTGTCGGCCTGCGCCGCGGCCGCCGCGACCCGCACACCCTGTACGTCGGCGAGTCGCTCGACTGGTGGCGGGTCGAGGAAATTCTTCCGGGCGAGCTGCTCCGGCTGCGCGCGGAGATGAAGCTGCCCGGCGTGGCCTGGCTCGAGCTGAGCGTGGAGGAGACCGAGGGCCGCACGGTGTTCCACCAGCGCGCGCTCTTCTCCCCGCGCGGTCTCGCCGGTCAGGCGTACTGGTGGTCGGTCGCGCCGTTCCACGGCGTGGTCTTCGGGGGGATGATGCGCAACATCACCGGTGCCGCCGAGCGCGCCCGGGCGACCCGGGAGGCAGCGCGCTGACCGAGTCCCTGTACGACCTGGTCGGCGGGGAAGCGCTCTTCCGGCAGCTCGTCGACGACTTCTACGCCGGGGTGGCCGACGACCCGGTCCTACGCCCGCTGTACGAGGGCGAGGACCTCGAGCCCGCCAAGCGCCGCCTGCGGATGTTCCTGGTGCAGTACTGGGGCGGCCCGACGACCTACTCGCAGGAGCGCGGCCACCCCCGGCTGCGGATGCGGCACGTCACCTGGCAGATCGGCGAGCGCGAACGCGACGCCTGGCTGGCTCACATGGCGGCGGCGGTGGCCCGGCTCGACGTCGACGAGCGCGCCCGTACCGCCATCTGGGAGCACCTGTCGCGGGCTGCCGAGTCCCTGGTCAACGTCCCCCGCTAGCCCTCCGGCACGCAGCTCTCAGCGGCGTTGCAGGCGGCCGGCGGCGCGCCAGCCGAGGGCCACGCCGAGCAGGTCGGCGGCGGCGTCCCGCCAGTCGCCGTCCCGGTGGGGCAGCAGGACCGCCTGGACGACCTCGCTGAGCGGGGCGTACGCGCACACCGTCAGCAGCACCCAGGCGACCGGACCGTACCGCCAGCGCCCGGCTGCCGGGAGCAGCGCGAACACACCGGCGTGCACGACCTTGTCGGCCTGCAGGAAGGGCAACGAGCCGCCGGCCGAACCGGGCGCGAACAGCACCACCACGCTGAGCGCGATCGCGGCCCCGAAGGCGAGCGAGGCCGTCGGGGTCGCCGTGCGAGCGGACGTGCTCAGTCGCGGGTGAGCTTGCGGTAGGTGACGCGGTGCGGGCGGGCGGCGTCCTGGCCCATGCGCTCAACCTTGTTCTTCTCGTACGACTCAAAGTTACCCTCGAACCAGTGCCACCGCGACGGGTCGGCGTCGGTGCCCTCCCACGCCAGGATGTGCGTGGCGACCCGGTCGAGGAACCACCGGTCGTGGCTGATGACTACCGCGCAGCCGGGGAACTCCAGCAGCGCGTTCTCCAGCGAGCCGAGCGTCTCCACGTCGAGGTCGTTGGTGGGCTCGTCGAGCAGCAGGACGTTGCCGCCCTGCTTGAGCGTCATCGCCAGGTTCAGCCGGTTGCGCTCCCCGCCAGACAGGATCTCGGCCTTCTTCTGCTGGTCCGGCCCCTTGAAGCCGAAGGCGCCGATGTAGGCACGGCTGGGCATCTCCTGGTTGCCGACCTGGATGTAGTCCAGCCCGTCCGAGACGGTCTCCCACACGGTCTTCGTACCGTCCAGGCCGCTGCGGTCCTGGTCGACATAGGACAGCTTCACCGTCTCGCCGACGCGGACCTCGCCGGCATCGGCCTTCTCGAGCCCGACGATCGTCTTGAACAGCGTCGTCTTCCCGACGCCGTTCGGGCCGATGATGCCGATGATCCCGCCGCGGGGCAGGTCGAAGGACAGGCCGTCGATGAGGACCCGGTCGCCGAACCCCTTCCGCAGCGCGTTGGCCTGGATGACGACGGAGCCGAGCCGCGGACCGGCCGGGATCTGGATCTCCTCGAAGTCGAGCTTGCGGGTCTTCTCGGCCTCGGTGGCCATCTCCTCGTAGCGGGCGAGGCGGCTCTTGCTCTTGGTCTGCCGGCCCTTGGCGTTCTGCCGGACCCACTCGAGCTCGTCCTTGAGGCGCCGGGAGAGCTTGGCGTCCTTCTTGCCCTGGATCGCGAGTCGCTCCTGCTTCTTCTCCAGGTACACCGAGTAGTTGCCTTCGTACGGGTACGCGCGGCCGCGGTCGAGCTCGAGGATCCACTGCGCAACGTTGTCCAGGAAGTACCGGTCGTGGGTGACCGCGAGCACGGCCCCTGCGTAGCGCGACAGGTGGTTCTCCAGCCACTCGACACTCTCGGCGTCCAGGTGGTTGGTCGGCTCGTCGAGCAGCAGCAGGTCCGGCGCCTCGAGCAGCAGCTTGCACAGCGCGACGCGGCGCCGCTCACCACCGGACAGGTGGGTGACAGCCTCGTCAGGCGGCGGGCAGCGCAGCGCGTCCATGGCCTGCTCGATCTGGCTGTCGAGCTCCCAGGCGTTCGCTGCCTCGATCTGGTCGAGCAGGGGGGTCTGCTCCTCCAGGATCTTCTCGTAGTCGGCGTCGGGCGCCCCCATCTTCTCGTTCAGCTCCTCGTACCGGAGCATGACGTCGCGGATGACCTTGACGCCGTCCTCGACGTTCTCGCGGACGGTCCTGGTCTCGTCCAGCTTCGGCTCCTGCATGAGCATGCCGACCGAGTAGCCGGGCGTCAGCTTCGCGTCGCCGTTGGACGGCTGGTCCAGGCCGGCCATCATCTTCAGCACCGTCGACTTGCCCGCGCCGTTGGGCCCGACGACACCGATCTTGGCCCCGGGAAGAAAGGCGAGGGTGACGTCGTCGAGGATCACTTTGTCGCCGACCGCTTTGCGGACCTTCTGCATCTGGTACACGAACTGGGGCATGCCACCAGCGTACGGGCGGGCCGGCCGGCAACCCGGTCGCGCGCCCGGGTGCCGAGCGAACGGCCGCGGTGCGGCCCGGACCCGGGACGCGGCCCTTCACGCGGGGCGCCCGGCGCGGGTCACGCGGCGGCAGTCAGCGCCTCATCGTGCTCGGCGGGATCGGGCTCCCGCGCCAGGACCGCACCTGTCTCGTCGTCGACCTGCCCGCTGGAGAGCCACGGATCCTGGTCGGTCACCAACTGGGGCGCCCGGAGCGAGGTCGCGGTCCCGCGGGACAGCTCCAGTCCCACGCTGCTGGCCTCGACCTCGAGGCCGATGCGCCTTTCGCCGCCCTCGGCCTCCCAGCTGCGCGTCGTGAGCCGTCCGGTCACGACCACCCGGTCACCTTTTTTCAGCGAGGACGTGCAGTGCTCGGCGAGGGCCTTCCAGGTGGTGATGCCGAACCAGATCGTCTCGCCGTCGGCCCAGGTGTCACCCCCCTTGTCCTTTCGTCGCGGTGTGGCCGCGATGCGGAAGTCAGCAACCGAGTGGCCGGCCGGGGTGACGCGCTGGCGGGGCGGACCGGCGACGTTGCCGACGACGGTGATGAGGGGCTCGTGCACGGGGGACCTCCGCGGGTTCAGCTCCGGTGGCGGTCCCACCGGCTGCCCCACGACCATGCGGCTTCGGCGCGGTCCCAGGCCGCTCCATGCGGCGTGCTGTGGACAGCGACGCGGGCTGTGGACGGCGCGCTTCAACCCGCCGAGCCGCTGGATCGTGACAGCTCGACCTGCCGATCGATGATGGCCGCGCCCAGTCCGGCTGCGGGCTGCTGCGTCCGCGGCACCGACCGGCGCGCTCGCGCAGCCGGATCGGGCAGACTCGACGCCAGGAGCACCGACGGGCCATCAGTAAGAGGGTTTCCTCTCGGCGTGCTGTGCCCCGCGCCCGTAGCTCAGATGGACAGAGCAGCCGCCTTCTAAGCGGCAGGTCGCAGGTTCGAACCCTGCCGGGCGCGCACAGAACGCCCCACGTTGGCGTGTGAGGCGTCGTCGTCGCCAGCCAGGGCCACGCCGAGCGCCAGCTCGTACGGGCCCGGCGCAGGAGGTCACCGTCCTGCTCGTCGACATCGACCGGCTCAGGCACGTCAACGACACGTTCGGCGACGAGGCGCTCGCCTGCTCGCCGGGCACAACCGGGTGCACGTCGCCGAAGACCCTGGTCAGCGGCGCGCGGTGGTGACACGCTGACAAACAGGTAAGCGCGCCGATCGACAGGGAGAATCGTGCTCATCCAAGAGGTTCTGGCCCGCAAGGCTCCCGGTGTGCTCACGGTGCCCGCGCAGACATCGGTGCGTGACCTGCTCAGGCGACTGGCCGAGCACCACATCGGCGCCCTCGTCGTCTCACCCGACGGTTCCACTGTGGCCGGCATCGTGAGCGAGCGCGACGTCGTCCGCCGGCTGGTGATGGCCGGAACCGCGCTCCTGGACCAGCCGGTCTCGCAGATCATGACGGCGCGGGTGCGCACCTGCAGCCTGACCGACACCGTCGAGGAGCTGATGGTCCTCATGACGCAGCAGCGCTTTCGGCACGTTCCGGTGGTCGACGGCGGCCGGCTCATCGGCATCGTCAGCATTGGCGACGTCGTCAAGCAGCGGCTCGACGAGGTGCAGACCGAGCGCGACCATCTGTCGGCGTACATCAACAGCTGAGCGCGGGGTCAGCTCTTGAACCAGCCGCGGAATCGCTTTCGGGAGACGGCGACCCGGGCGAGCGGCCAGTCCGCAACGGCGGCCTCGGCGAGCGCCTGCTCCCGCGCATGGAGCCGGCCCAGCGTGAACGCGTTCTCGCCGGCCGGCTGCCCGGCCGCGGCAATCTCCAGCAGCACCTGCCTGGTGACGGCGCCGTCCTGGAAGTCGCCGAGCGACTCCTGCAGCTGCGTCACGGCAGCGGCGTAACGGCGGGCCGGCCGGCCAAAGACCGGCTCCACGGCTTCGGCGGCGTACCGGGTGCGCTTGGCGTCCTTGCGTACCTCGTGCAGCAGCTCGTCCTGGCGGAGTCCGCGCGGGGCCCGCTCGGCGGCGGCCATCGCGCGGTCCAGCCTGCGCCACGACCGGCGGACCAGATCGGCAAGTACCGACTTGGCGTCCTCCCGCGCGCCGGGCAGGAAGGGCGGAGCGGCCACCAGCGCATCCAGATCGTCCAGCAGCCGCAGGTAGCGCTCGCCATCGAGCTCGACGACTACCTGGTCGTGGGCGACGCGGTGCCGACGCGCCATGGCGGCGTCGACGTGCTCGCGGACGTCCCCGAGAACCAGGTCGGCCCGCTCAGCGTCGATCAGGGCGAGCAGCCGGGCGCGCATCACCTCCGCGTCGCGGGCCGCACCGAGGACCGCGGCCAGCCAGCGGAGCTCGTCTCTCAGCGGGTCGGTCAGCTCCCGGTTGAGCAGCGGCCCGAACGTCGTCAGCGCGCTGCGCAGCCGCCTTGTCGCGACCCGCATCCGGTGCAGTGCGTCCGGCAGGTCGCGGCGGACCTGCGGGTCGCGGGCCACCAGCTCCGCGACCTGCCCGGCGAGGTGCGCCTGCACGGTCGCGCCGGCTGTCCGCCGACCGCCGCGCCGACCGCCGTCGGCCCACCACGGCTGCTCCCCGTCCACGGCCTGCGGCCGCGAGAGCACCCGGCCGAGCTTGGAGCTCGACGAGCTCGGCGCCGCCCCGGCAGCCAGCAGCTGCACCTGGACCGCGTCGAGCAGCGTCCGCCCGCCGCCGAGCAGCTCGACCTCCCACTCCCGCCAGAGCAGCTCCGCGCCGTCGGGCAGCGGCCGGCCGTGCACCGTGTCGTCGGCGAACTCGGCGAGCGGCGCGCCGTCCGGCCCGAGCAGCCGCTGTACGACTCGGCGGGTCGAGAGGCTCGCCACCGGGACGAGGTCGCGGCCCCGTACGTGCACGCGCACCAGCGAGGCAAGCTCCGCCGGCACGTCGCCCGCATCGGACTGCACCCGGATCTCCTCGCGATCGGCGCCGGCCGGGAGCTTGAGGTGCCAGCCGGCGTCCGTGCCGCCGGTGCGGTGGCGCAGCGTGATGCCGGCGCTGCGCAACCGCAGATCCGGCGTGTCGACGTACATCGCCTCCAGCAGGTGCTCCTCAGCCGGGGCCGTCGACGTCACCCCCTGCACGCCGGCCAGGTCAGGCACCGGGGTGCCCGGGCCCACGTCGTACTTGCGCTCGACCTCGAGCGCGGACGTCGTCACCTCAGCGCCCCCCACTCGGGAGCTTCCATACCGCCGGCCGCTTCTCCAGGAACGCCGCCACACCCTCCCGGGCATCCGGCAGCTGGCTGGTGGCAGCCATCACCTCGACCGTGTGGGCGTACGCCTGGCGTTCGTCGAGCCCCAGCTGGGCATACACCGTCTGCTTGCCGAGCCCCTTGCTCAGTGCGCTGCCGCGGGTGACGCGGGCCATCAGCCCCGCGACGGCGTCATCGAGCTGGTCGTCGGGCACCACGGCATTGACCAGCCCCCAGTCCAGCGCCGTCCGGGCGTCGATGGCGTCGCCGGACAGCGCCAGCTCCATCGCGCGCTTGCGCCCGACGTTGCGCGCCACCGCGACCATCGGGGTGTGGCAGAACCAGCCGCCCTTGCCGCCCGGGGCGGCGAAGCGGGCGCTCTCGGCGGCGACGGCCAGGTCGGCGCCGGCGACCAGCTGGCAGCCGGCCGCGGTCGCCAGACCGTGCACCCGGGCGATCACCGGCTGGGGCACCTGCTGCATCAGCAGCATCAAGCGGGTGCAGGTCTGCAGCAGCCCTCGCACCTCGAGCAGGTCGGCGCCCGCGACGTCGGCGAAGTCGTGGCCCGCGCTGAAGACCGGCCCGGCACCTGCCAGCACGATGCCGAGCGCGTCACCGGCGCCGGTCTCGGTGAACGCGTCCAGCAGCTCGTGCAGGTGCGCCGACGACAGCGCGTTGCGCGCCTGCGGGCGGTTCATCGTGATCGTGACGACGTCGCCGGACCGGTCGACCCGCACGTGCTCGTACGCCATGGTGGCCCTCCCAACGACCGGAGGTCCCATCCTGCTCCGCGGCGCCGGGGGCCACAAGGCCCCTTAGAGTCCGCAGGTGGCGACCCCCCTGCGCAGTGCGGGCCCCGACACGAGCGCGCTGCGCCGGATGAAGCGCACCGCCACCGGCCTGCTGGCCGTGACCGCCGCCGTCTTCCTGGTCGCCGCCGTGCTGCCGGACAGCTCCTGGATCGGCTTCCTGCGGGCAGCCGCGGAGGCCGGGACCGTCGGCGGCCTGGCCGACTGGTTCGCCGTCACCGCGCTGTTCCGCCACCCGTTGGGGCTGCCGATCCCGCACACCGCCCTTGTCCCGCGCCAGAAGGACGCGCTGGCGACCAAGCTCGGCGAGTTCGTGACCGCCAACTTCCTCACCGCCGATGCGGTCGCCGCGCAGATCGTCGAGTCTCGGGTCGTGCACCGGGCGGCCACCCAGCTGGCCACACCGGGCACCGCCCGCACTGTCAGCCGCGAGCTCGCCGCCGCCGTGGTCGCAGGGCTCGACTCGCTGGACGAGGGCCGGGTGACCGCGTCCGTCCTGGAGCTGCTGCGACGGGACCTCGCGCGCCGGTCGTACGCCCCGGTGCTCGGCGCCTTCCTCGCGCGGGCCGTGGACGGCGGGGTGCAGCGGCCGCTCGTCGACATCGCCATCAGCCGGAGCCGGGCGTACGTCGAGCAGCACGCCGACGAGCTCGCACCGCACGTCAAGCGGCTGCTGGAGGTGCACTGGGCCAGCGCGCTCGTCGACACCGGCAAGCTCAGCCGCCGGCTGCTCGACACCGCCGCGCAGATCCTGCGCGAGGCCGAGCACGACCCTTCGCACGCCCTGCGTAGCGGCCTGGACGGGCTGTTCGCGCAGTTGGCCGCCGACCTGCAGTACAGCCCGCGGACGACCCGCGACGTCGACCGGCGGCTGCGGGCCCTGGTCGAGGACCCGCAGCTGCAGTCGCTCGTGCACGACCTGCTCGCCGACGTACGGGCCTCCGTGCGCCACTCGCTGTCGGCCTTCGACGGCGACCTGGCCACCCGGCTCGCCGACCTCGTCCAGGAGTCGGCACGGCGGGTCACCGCCGACGCCGGGCTCGAGCGCCGCCTGGAGGCCCGGTTGGTCGGCGCCGCCCGGTACGCCGTCGAGCACTTCGGCGGCGCGGCCATCGTCCTGGTGCAGCGCACCGTGGCCGGCTGGGAGGCCCGCGACGCGTCCGCGCGGATCGAGGCGTCGGTCGGCCGGGACCTGCAGTTCATCCGGATCAACGGGACGGTGGTCGGTGCGCTCGCCGGCATCGCCCTGCACATCGTCACGCTGCTGGCCGGCTGAGTCAGGGCATCGTCAGCCCCCCGTCGACCGGCAGTGTCACGCCGGTGATGTACGACGACGCGTCCGAGGCCAGGAAGACCAGCGCGGCGGCCAGCTCCGCCGGCTCCCCTCCGCGGCCGGCCGGCGCCAGCATCCTCACCATCGCCAGCTCCGAGTCGGGCAGCGCGTCACTCATCTCGCTGGGGAAGAAGCCGGGCGCCAGGCAGTTGACGCGGATCCCCTTGCGACCCGTCCACTGCGCCGCGAGATCACGGGTCAACCCGATCAGCCCGGCCTTGGACGAGGCGTACGCCGCCTGCGGGAGCGTGCCGGGGTGGATCCCGAGGACGCTGCCGATGTTGATGATCGAGCCACCGCCCTTGGCCGCCCTGGTGAACGCCTGCGCCATCCAGTACGCCCCGTGCAGGTTGACGTCGATCACCTCCCGGAACTGCTCGGGTGTCTCGCGGGTCGCCGGGTAGGCGGTGCCGAGGCCGGCGTTGTTGACCAGGATGTCGACCTTGCCGAACTCTTCGATCCCCTTGGCGATCAGCGCCGTGCAGGCGTCGGGGTCGGTCACGTCGGTCGCGAGCGCTGTCCATCGGCGGCCGGCGGCCTCGACCAGCCGGCCGGTCTCAGGCAGCCGCTCGGCCCGGCGCGCCCCGAGCACCAGGTCGGCGCCGGCCTCGGCCAGTGCCTGCGCGAAGGCGACGCCGAGGCCTGATGACGCGCCGGTCACGACGGCCACCTTGCCGTCGAGGGAGAACTTGTCGAGCACGCTCACGGGACCTCCTGGGGTGGGGCTCGCATCGTGCCCCACGCCTGCGACACTTCCCCCGTGCTTGCTGCGCTCTACCGCTCCCCCGGCCCCTCCGACGTCCTGACCGTCGAGGACGTGGAGGCGCCCCGACCCGGCCCCGGCGAGGTCCGCGTACGGCTGCGCGTCGCCGGCGTCAACCCCACCGACGGCAAGCTGCGGCTGCGCGCCCAGCCGGACGGCTTCCAGATCCCCGGCCAGGACGGGGCGGGTGACATCGTCGAGGTGGGTCCAGATGTCGATGCCTCGCGCGTCGGCGAGCGGGTCTGGGTCTGGTTCGCTGCGGCCCGCGGGCGGCGCTGGGGCAGCTGCGCGCAGGAGACGGTCGTGCCGTCGCGCCAGGCGGTGCGGCTTCCGGACGGCGTGTCGTACGACCTGGGGGCGGGGCTCGGAATCCCAGCGATGACCGCCTGGCACTGCCTTTTTGCCGGCGGGCCGCTCGACGGGCGCACGGTCCTGGTCGCCGGCGGTGGCGGCTCGGTCGGCAACGCGGCCGTCGCCCTGGCCCGCCGCGCGGGCGCCCGGGTCATCACGACAAGCAGCCGCGCCAAAGCGCACCTGGCCGAGGCGGCCGGGGCGCACGTCGTGCTCGACCGGCACGCGGACGACCTCGCCGAGCAGGTCCGCGGTGTCGCGCCCGACGGCGTGCACCGGGTCGTCGAGGTCGCGCTCGGCGCCAACCTGGCGCTGGACCTCGCCGTGCTGGCGCCGCACGGGGTGGTCTCGACGTACGCAGACGACCCGCTGCGCGACGTGCCGGTCCGCGAGCTGATGGTCGCGAACGCGACGCTGGCGTTCGTGATGGTCTACGGGGTCGCCGACACCGACCTGGACGCCGCCGTCGCCGGGGTCGCCGCGGCGGTCGCCGACGGTGCACTGCCCGCCCTGCCGGTCGTCCGCCGGACGCTGGAGCAGGTCGGCGCGGCGCAGGACGAGGTGCTGGCCGGCGCGGCCGGCAAGGTGCTGATCGACCTGCCACTGGGTTGAGGCGACGGCTGGGCTGACGCGACGCTAGGGCTCAGCCGTCGTCGGGCGTGTCAGGCGGCAGCGGCGACGGGGCGCAAGGCCCAGCCGCGGTCACGGACGTTGCGGAACAGGTCGAGGCCGGTACGCGCCCGCAGGCGGCACAGCTGCACGTCGACGCGGCGTGAAGGAGTGGTGTCGCCCCAGCAGACCCAGTGCAGCTGGTCGCGGCTCCAGACCCGCCGCGGCGCGGCCAGGAACAGCGCGAGCAGCTCGACCTGCCGCGGCGACAGCTCGAGGTCGTCGCCGGACAGCGACACCGCGTAGCGGTCGAGGTCGACGATGAGGTCACCGGTGCACACCGGCCCGGTCACCTCGACACCGGCCGCGGCGGCCCGCCCGAGGAAGCCGCCGGCCGGCAGCACGTCAGGACTGGGGATGGTCGTCACGTGTCCTCCGAGATGGCCGCGGGTCGTGACCAGGACGCTAGGCAGGAAGGGTTACCGGCAGGAGGCCGCGGTGTTTCCGGCTCGTCTCGGTCTGGCTACCAGTTGCCGGACGAGCTGCGCCGGCGGCTCGTCGTACGGCGACGCCTCGACGCGGTGCCGAACAGCGACCGGCTGATCTCCCGGCCCGCCGCGCTCGCCGCCGCCCGCGCGAAGCTCTTGAACACGCTCGAGCCCAGGACGGCCGCAACCGCGCCGCGCCGCCCTCATGTCGCTGGACCTGCTGCTGGTCCTGCTGCTGGTCCTGCCGCTGGTCCTGCCGCTGGTCCTGCCACGGTGCCGGTGCCACCTTGGCGAGCAGCCTTT
>ENA-OBIO01000872-OBIO01000872.1-metagenomes-genome-assembly--contig:-NODE-872-length-13754-cov-3.19549_pt1 | contig 13754 bp, 11 predicted proteins | sample MGYA00153383_OBIO01 | MGnify analysis MGYA00153383 | reverse complement strand
GCCAAACAAAACTGCAACAACAATTAATATATTATTCAGTAAACCATCAATGCCGAAAGAGAGTTTGATGAGTATGGTTGAAATAATAAATCCTGAATTACGAATGACTTTATTGAATTTATCGGTATAAAGAAACGAGATGAGCAACAGCAAAACGTCAACCAAAATAAGCACCGTAAAAAAATCATCGAAGAAAACTTTATTCACATCTTTTATATTGTCAACAAGTTCTGTGATAGAAAAAAAACTTTCATATACCCAACGCGATAAACTAAATGTGCTTATGACTAAAATAATTGGCACTAAAATCATCGCAATAATAGTTTTAGTGCGCCTAAACTCTACAATTTCCAAAGCTTCTTTTTCGTTCCTTTCTGTTTTCACTTCTTTTTTCTGATTGAGTTTGTAAAAAATAAAAATTAAGAAAAATAAAATAACTGTCGCCATTAAATCGTACATGAATTGCAAATCTTCTTTCACTTTAAACCAATCTGTGGTAAATTCTAATTTAGAGAGGTGTTTGAAAACGCGCCGAATGACGATTAAAGTTATAATTTCGTATTGTTTGCCGATGTAAATTGAAGTTGACTTTGGCAAATAGTACACTAATAAATATACTTCATAAATTAGAATAAAAGAGAACGGCGTGTAAATTGCGGCAATTGGATTATCGAGCAAAGAAGCGTTCGTGAGTTTTAAGATTTTTAAATCTACGAGTGCAATAAGTAAAAGGTGAAGCACATAGCCCGAAATAGAAATAAAAACAATCACCGATTCACTACTTTTGCGCGTCCGCTCCGAGAGTAGCATCTTATAGAAATAGTCGAATCGTTTTTCGTTTTTAAGCATTGACACAGTTTTAAACAAAAGTCTTTAATAGAAATAAAAAATATCGCACAAAGTTCTGAATATTGATGCCTCATATAGTAAAGCTAAAATAATTTATTAAATCTGAGTGATTAATGATGTTCAAAAAAATAATTTTTCTCTGCGGTGTAAGTTTTATTTTTTGTGATAACGCGGTGCACACAAACGAAAAAAAATTACGTTGGGGTTTTTCTGCACATCAGCGCATAAATAAAATGGCAGTTTTTACGCTGCCCGAACAAATGTTGCCGCTCTATAAAAAAAATATTGTTTATCTCACCGAACACGCCGTTGATGCCGATAAACGCCGATATGCTTCGGCGTCAGAAGGATACAACCATTTTTTAGATTTTGAATTTAATGGTAAACTCAATCATAATTACACGCACGCTGTTTTTGAAAATGCTTCAGTTTATTGTACCGATTCGCTCGGCAAACACCTTTTAGTGTTCGATAAAAAAACGCTGCACCTGCGAAAAAAAGATTATTACTTCACTGCACCTGCTATAAAATATATTTTTGGTCGCGATTCGGTTGTCGTTGCCGATTCTTTCGCGCAATCGTTCATGAATTTTTTGACGCAGCACAAACGTACACACGATACGATTTTCATTCATCCCGATTCGTTACGAGAAATTTTTTTAAAAGAAAAACTTCGCGCTAAAGTGCCACTCAAAAATGTTTTTGCGATTGATACAGTCTACAAGCACGGCATCTTACCCTACAATATTTTACGCACTTATCGAAAATTGGTGAAATCTTTTTTGACTTTAGATGAACCTAAAATTCTAAAATTTAGTGCTGACTTGGGTCATTACGTTGCTGATGCACACGTGCCGTTGCATACCACGCGCAATTACAACGGACAATTAACCGGACAAGAAGGTATTCACGCTTTTTGGGAAACACGTTTGCCCGATATTTTTTCAGAGAGTCGATACACCTATTTTGTCGGGAATGCCAAATTTATTGATAACACGAGTGCGTTTGTTTTTAAAATTGTCGCTGACAGCTACGCCGATGTGAATCGCGTTTTGTTTGAAGAAAAAGCGTTGTCGCAAAAATATCCATCTGATAAAAAATATGTTTTGCAAAGTATAGGGAAATCGTCGCCGCAAAAAATTTATAATTTGCCCTACAGCAACGATTACCACACAGCACTGAATGGCATGGTGGAAGCGCGAATGCAAAAATCAATTTTTGCGCTCGGCTGTTTGTGGTATAGTGCGTGGGTAGAAGCTGGCAAACCCGATTTAAAAAATTTACCCAAGTCGCCGCGAATAATTAACGACAACGATGATGAAATTAATTTAACCGAAGAGGCGCAATTGCTCAAGGTCGGTGATAGTTTATATTTGGCGCAAAAAAAAATGTTGGGGCGCGATGAGTAGGGCCGCAATGCTTTGGAGCCGCAATGCTTTGGAGCCGCAAAGCATTGCGGTTCTACTAAAATTCAATACGTAAACCATCGTAAGCTAAAAAGATATTAGATGGTAATGTTTTTTGAACAACTTCGTGTTTCCCTAACCTGTGATTGATGTGCGTAAAAAAAGTTTTCTCTGCGCCAATTATTTGTGCCAGCTCAATTGCTTCGGGAATATTTAAATGTGCATGGTGTGGATTATAATGCAACGCATTTAAAACCAAAAAACGGGTGCCACGTACTTTTTCCAATTCTTCTGGAGCTATAGTTTTGCAATCAGTAATGTAAGTAAAATCGTAAAAACGAAAACCCAAAACTTTCATATCGCGACCATGCGATACTTCGATCGGTGTGACGGTTGTGCCGTTTAAATCGAAATTACTTTCTTTGGAAATATTCACGAAAGAAATTTGCGGCGCACCAGGATAGGGATTCTCTTCGAAGGCGTAGGCAAATCTTTTGCGAATGTCTGTTTCAACTTTTTGAGTAGCATACAGTGGCAGGGCACTTTTTTTTATAAAATTCAAAGGTCGCACGTCGTCTAAACCTGCTGTATGGTCGCTGTGTTCGTGCGTAATTAAAATCGCTTCAACGTCCGTTATGTTTTCTCGCAAAAGTTGTTGTCGAAAATCGGGTCCTGCGTCAATCACAAAATTTTTATCGTCCAACGTAATTATTCCCGAAGTACGTAAACGTTTATCGCGCGCATCCGTTGATATGCAAACGCTACAAGTACATCCAATTATAGGCACACCGAGCGAAGTACCTGTTCCGAGAAAAGTAAAACAACGCATTCTGTGTCTGATTCTAAGTGGGAAATTCTAATTTTGAATCGTAAAGTTTAAATTTTAGGAGTAACTCCATGACGGCAAAAACATCTCGCTCGCAATACCTTGCGATGCGATCGGTACTTTTTTCTTCGCAATACACTTTAGCTACATCTGCTCCTGAAATATCGCCTTTAGGCGATTTGATACCAAACAGCGCACATAACAATTTGAGGGAAGTGTATGCTTTATTGTCGCCAAATTTCCAGATTTCTAACGTATCAACAATGAACTTAACTTCCCACGGTTTTTTTCCTGCGACATCAAACAGAGTGGGTAGTTCGAGCTGATTAATTACCATTCTTCGACATACGTAAGGAACATCGAATTCGCGAATATTATGTCCGCAAAGTGACACAAATGGATTTTCTTTTTTATTGAAGAACTGATTTATAATTGCCGAAAATTCTTTGAGAAGTGTTTTTTCATCATGTCCATGAAAACTTTTTATGCGCACTTCAAAACTTTTTGTCTCTTTATCTGGGTGCAAGTAACCCACGCTAATACAAATAATTTTACCAAACTCGCTGTAAATTCCAGCGCGTTCGTAGGCAATTTCCAATTCTTCACTTGAAATGTTCGCTTCATCTTTTTTTAAAAGACTTTTACATTTATACGCCCACAATCCTTGCCAATCTAAATTAAGGAGTTCAAATTTTTCTTCGGCTGGTACGGTTTCAATGTCGAAAAATAAAACGCGTGTAATATCTATGTGATCGAGCATAATCGTAAAATTAATTTATAGCAATGATACAAAAATTTATAACACGATTAAAGTCGTTTTTCGATATTTTTAAAATTTTACTAAAATTTGTAGCACGTTTTATTGCTTCACACTCTCTTTAATAATATCTTTCAGAAGAGGTTCAAATTTTTTCCACGTCGGTTCATTCGGCAATGGGGCGACAACTTTCATGTATTCTTTTGTGACGGGATGAATCCAAGCCATGCTGCTACAATGCAAATGAATAGATGCATCAGCGTTCGGTGTTGGATATCCATATTTTAAATCGCCCAAAATAGGTGAGCCAATATGCGCCAATTGCGCGCGAATTTGGTGCGAACGACCTGTTGCCGGTTCAACTTCTAAAACCGTATCGCCGTATAAATTACCGACGATAGTATATTTTAATTCCGAAAGTTTCGCATCCGGATGTCTTCGACTTGGTTTATCTATCACATGCGTTGTGTTTCGCTCGGTGTCTTTATAAAGGTAATTTGTCAAAATGCCTGAATCAGCATCAGGTCTTTTTTTAACGACTGCCCAATATTTTTTTTCAACTTTGCGATCTGCAAAAAGTGCATTCATGCGCTCTAAAGCTTTAGATGTGCGCGCTAATATTACGGCACCACTCACAGGTCTATCAAGTCGGTGCACAATGCCCAAAAAAACATCGCCAGGTTTTTTGTAGCGCTCTTTAATATATGCTTTAGCTTGGTCGGCAAGCGTTATATCGCCTGTTTCGTCACCTTGCACCAATAAACCCGCAGGTTTGTTCACCACTAAAAGGTGGTTGTCTTCAAACAGAATAGGTATAAACATGAGGCAAAGGTACGAAAAATAAATCTTAAACTCTATGATGATCGGCACGCCAATTTTGAATGGATTGTTTAATATCTTTATTGCTCATGTTGTTCGCTACTGCTTTTTGTGCTAAATCTACAAATTCATCATTATCTGCAAAGCGGAGTGCTGTAATTTGTTGGATGGTTAAATTTTTATCGAGTAATTTACCCGTTAACACAAAGTGGCGCAAATTTTCTTCTGCTCTGATGCCACGATCTTGCGCTTTTAATGCAAAAGATCGAAATAAAAACATGCTCACAAAAATTGCAATAGCGATTAAAAAAACATAACAGAAAGAAGCGTAACACCTCTATATAAATTAATGCTCGCTAAAACTAAAATTACTACGGAAACTGCCGCTAAAAAATAATGGTACAAGGGCACAAACTGTGCATGGTTTTTAACGTTTTGTGTTGACATAAAAATTTTGATTTAAATATTTGAACTATTTTTTGATATGTAAAGAGACAAAATTTCTTGCAGACTTTACAAATTTCAGCCATTTTTTATAAAACTTTCTGCGAAAGTTTATATAGTCAGCGAGAAATTCTTTTATTGATTTTAAATTTCACTTTCTGCCCGTTGCGCATCCAAATAATTTTTAAATAATCGAAGTTCTTCCCAACTGTATTTATCGTTCAATTTTTCCTTGATACTCGTAATGCTCACGCCGTCAAAATCTTGAGACGCAAACATCATATCGTCTATTGCTTGTTTGCTTAAAAGTGTTTCAATTTTTATCTTTCCTTTAGCAACGAATTTTCCTAAATGCGTATAAATTGTTCCGAGCGCCATGCTTCTTTCTTGTGCAATTTCTTGAGGGGATTTGCCGCTCAGAAAGGCATTATAAGTTACTAAATAAGTTTCACCCAATATTTTTTTAGGCTTAATCGGTGGTTCAGAAAAATTGTTAAATTTATCTTCTCCTCTTACGGATTGCGCCGCTTGAAACAAGGATTTATAAATTTCATCTTTTTTAGCGTTCGCAAAGTGCTCTTTAGTTATTTCTTCACCGTCTAACACGCCTTTCAATAAAACTGTTGCTTTAATAAATGCTATAAGTTGATTGAGTAAAACGGTTTCTAACTCGCTCAACTCTTCTGTGTAAGCTTTCGTTTTAGAAAAACGCACCATTTTTTCGCGTTGTTTGCGAATGTTTATTAACACAGTTTTAAACTTCCCTACAAAATATTCTTCAGCCGCCTGCAATCTTTTTAGTGCTGCAATTAGGTCAGGGTTTTGATGGTTGAGGAGTTGTTGCAGATGTTTAGTAAATGTTTGAGCGTGTTTTTTTTCGGTTTCCAGCAATTCATATTGTTCTGTCGCCCACGAAAAATGTTTTTGTTTTTCCGAGTTTTGCTCGCTTTTATTATACGTATCCACATGGAGTCGCAATATTTCAATTGCATTAAAAAGGTCGAAGGTTTTGAAGATAAATGCTTTTAAAAAAACGAAAATTTCGACGGCTAATATGCCCGTCATCTCCGGCATTTCTTTTTTAGTAGAAGCAAAACGTATCACTTGTGCGTCGCTACTAATAACGTTGAGATTAAATTTTGACGTTAAAACCAAACCTTCTAATGAGCGTAATCGGGAAAGGGCGACATAAACTTGTCCGGGTGCAAAAGCACTATTCACGTCAATGACAGCGCGATCAAAAGTTAATCCTTGACTTTTATGTACCGTGATCGCCCACGCTAACTTAATAGGATATTGAGTAAACGTGCCGATGGTTTGCTCTTCAATTTCTTTAGTCGTATCGTTGACGGTGTATTTCTGATTTTTCCATTCGTACTTTTCTAAGGTTAAAAGTTCTTTTTCATCTTTAAAACGCACTTGAATTTTATCGTTTTCCAGACTTTCCACAATCGCTAATTTTCCATTGAAAAAACGCTGCATGCCCATTGGATCATTCTTAATAAAAATAATTTGCGCGCCGTGTTTCAGCATCAAATCACTTTCGGTAGGCTGACTAAATAGCGGAAAATCACCCGTGATTTCTGCTTTAAAAGTTTGTGATTTACTGCTTAAATTATCTAAAGCTGTTTGATTCAGTAAAACGGCTTTAGCGTTATGTGTAGTAAGGGTGATAAAATTGTCCTCAGTTGTCGGTTTAAAATCAGGTTTGTGATAGCGATTTAAAATTTCCAAATCTGCTTTCTCAATCCTATTATTTCTCAGATTATCTAAAATATTGATAAACCCAACGTCTTTTTGTCTAAATATTTTTTGCAGTTCAATGTACTGCGGTTTTTCTTGTTGTAAAACTTTGGCATGAAAAAAAAATATACCCTCGTAATACGGTTTCAATACATCCCATTCGTCATTTTTTACAACAGGTGGTAATTGCATTAAATCGCCGATGAATAAAACTTGTACGCCACCAAACGGCAAATCATACTCTGTTCGGACAGAGCGCAAAACGTAATCCATTGCATCCAAAATATCTGCGCGCAGCATACTCACTTCGTCAATAATTAAAAGTTCCATCGCCTTCAGAGTTTGGCGCTTGGCAGTGCTCATGTTCGAATGTTTTCGCAGCGTATTAAAATTGTTAACTACCGTTTGCGTATCGGAAGGCACGGGTGAATGCGTTGGAATGAAAGTGCCAAACGGGAGTTGAAATTGCGAATGAATGGTTACGCCACCAGCATTAATTGCAGCTATACCTGTTGGCGCCACAACAACAGTTCGCTTGTGCGTTTTTTCAATAACCGATTTTAAAAAAGTCGTTTTACCTGTTCCTGCTTTGCCTGTTAGGAAGACTGATTTATTGGTTTGATTGATAAATTTTGACGCAAGTACAAACGGGTCGGTAAGTGTATCGGTTTCCATAGTAGTTATGTTTATTTGTAATTGTGTGGAGGATAAGAGACTCGAACTCTCCACCTCTTGCATGCCATGCAAGCGCTCTAGCCAGATGAGCTAATCCCCCAGAAAATTTACAATCGCAAATATAGTTTTTATTATTGATTTATTTTACGATTGCTTTTACGATTTAAGTTTTTAATGACTGCTGATATTTTTCAACTAACTCTTTCTGAGGTATTCCTTTTTTATAAAGCTGGACTATTTTATAATTGGCTATTTGGACTTTAAGCCAAGGAATGGAATCATATTTACGGATTGAAACCAATGCAGTGTCTGAAAAAATTTTATAAAGCGCCAATTGCTTCGCGCGTTGGACAAAATCGTATTCTTCCATAATCAATAACGATTCGTCGTATCCATTGATTTTGTTAAATAAGTTTGCCGTTATGAAAAGTGTTTGATCCCCGCCGTAACACACAAACCAATCGAACCGCGTAAAAAAAGCATTGAATTTTAGCAGGAATTTATTACCCTTAAATTTTGTTCTATAACGACCGATGGCGTAACCGTTTTTTACTGCCGAAATAATATCTGTATAAAATGTCTGTGGGGGAATAGAATCGGCGTGGATGAAGTAAATGATATCAAACTGCGCCACGGTTGCGCCCATATTCATTTGTATTGCCCTGCTTTTTTGCGCAGATTCAATGACCTTAACATCTAAGGATGCAGCACGTTCTCGCGTTCTATCTGTGCTTCCGCCGTCAACAATAATAATTTCCGCATTTTTTCCCGCGCAACATTTCTGCAAATACGAAATAAGCATTGCAATATTTTCTTCTTCATTGAGTGTTGGAATTACAATGCTCATCATACTTTAAGGCGTTTTTTTCATTTCTCTAATATTAGCAACAACCGCCGCCATCATAAAAATATGTGCTTTGGCTGATAAAAATATCGTCGCGACCTAATTTGGTTAAATTATTTGCTGTTTTATCGCAAACGGCTAATGGCTGATAGGCGACATGACGTGTCCTTTTTTTATCGTCAAATGATGGAGCGCTACCATAATAAATAGCAGTTTTACCCGTGAATACACACGGTCCGTCGGCAGGCATCGGGTCTTTTATGGCGCATACTTCTACGCTTTCGATATAAATGATTTTATCCGTAGCGTAATTTTTAGGATCTAAAATACGGTATGGTCTTTTTGCGCGAATTTCAATTGTACCGAATCCGACATCGGTCATCATTTTTATATAATCTTTCAACGGTAACGAACCGCTGAGGCATAAAGCGCGCAAGCGATCGTCTTCTTTCAATGCTTCGGGCATTTCGGTATCGCAAATCGGATCGCTCATCACTAATTTACCATGTGGTTTTAAAACACGATACATTTCTTCGAGTGCGCGTTTCAATTCTTCTTGTTTAAAAATATTGAATAAACAATTTTGCGCAGCAATATCAATGCTGTTGTCTTCAATCGGTAGGTTGAGCGCATCACCTTTGCGCAAATCCACAAACTCTTTTTTAAACCAAGGATTTAATCTCTCAGCTTCATCAAAATTGCGTTCACTCGCTTCGAGCATTTCTTCAACAACATCAACGCCGATAACGCCGTGCTTTTGGCGGCTAAAATAAGCAAATTGCAAAAGTTCCATGCCACCGCCTACACCGACGTATAAAATTTTTGGATTGTTTACTAAATCGCGCGGATTGACCGTACTGCCGCAACCATAATTCATTTGTTGCATGATTTTGGGCATATCCAAACCTGGCAATTGCCAAATGGGTGTGGTGGTGCAACATAAACCGATGTCTGGTTTTTCTGCTGCTTCTTTATACACGTTGCGTGTTGTTTCTAAATAAGCTGTAGCTGACATAATTATTTATTAAAAAGTTGAATGATAAAATAAAATAAAGCGCTTAACAGTGCTGCAACTGGTAGAGTAAGCACCCATGACAATCCAATTTTTGAAATTTCTTTGTTGTTAGCAGTTTTATTAACGAGTCCAATACCATAAATACTTCCTACCGAAACATGCGTAGTAGAAACGGGTAAACCAAATTTACTGGCGGCAATGACTAAACAACCAGTAACTAAATTAGCCGTAAAACCTTGCCCATGATTCATAGTGGAAATTTTTTTGCTCATGGTTTCGGCAATGCGTCGCGCATTTAATATGCCACCAATTGCCATTACAATGGCTAAAATGAATATGTTTACTTGAATTGAAAAGAAGTTACAAATTAAAAGCAATGACACTAATTTAGGCGTATCGTTAAGCCCTCGAGCAAAACTTACAACGCCTGCACTTATATAATGCAGTGTGTTAAGGAGCGATTGAAAATTAATTCCTAAAAATTTACCTTGATATTGGTTTGCACAATTTGATGTTGTATCAACAATTATTTGAGTTGTCTGTAAGGGTATAAAATTTAAACTGTGCGACTGCGATTGTATAACAGGAATCCATTGATTATTGCCGACACATACACAAGATTCTTCAGTAATACCGACAGCTTGCCTACTCTTTTTTAAAATAATATACAGCCCTGCCGAAATTAGTATTGCTACAAAAGGGCTTAACAATAAAGGTAAAAAAAATACTTTGCCGAGGCTGCTAAAATTAACATTTGCACCTGCTGCAACCAAACCTGCGCCAACTAACGCTCCCACCAAACCATGTGTTGTTGAAATCGGGAATCCAAATTTAGTTGCTAATAAAACGGTTGTTCCTGTTGCTAAAGCAACTGCTAACGCAAAATCTGCCGACTGAACAATATTGTCAGGCACTAAACCTTTACCTGAAAAGTTTTTTATCAATGCTGCGGCAAAAAAGTATGAGCAAACTGCACCTGCAAATGTTGTTATTGTTGCTAATATTAATGCGGATTTATAAGGAAGGGTTCCGCTACCATATAAAGTAGCAACGCCTTTAAAATTATCGTTAGCTCCATTAGAGTAAGTTAATAATAGCACAGCAAGAAAAAGGAAAATTAGAATTGTCATTTTAGAATTAATTATTTTTAGTCAAACTTTACGCCACCGCACCCCCACAACTACTACCTGCGCCAGCAGTGCAACCGTAACAATGTTGACTCACAATAATATTTCTGTTTTGTAATTCTGTTGCATTATAATCTGAAATGTGTTTGCTCTTGCAAGCCACTTTGAGTTCCAACATTTGGTTGAAATCACAATCATATAAATAACCATCCCAACCAATTGAAATAGTTGAGCGACACATCACGTTTGCTGCTGCTACTGGATTGTAAGAGTCAACTAATTTTTCCATGTAACCTTCGTAATTACCGCTTTCGAGTAAATAATCTAAAAAACGACTGATTGGCAAATTGGTAATAGCGAATAGATCATGAAAATGAATGCCAAAATCTTTGAGTAGAGCCGTTTTAAATTCTTTTTCTAAAGAATCCTGCGAAGGTGGCAGAAAAGCACCCGCTGGATTATACACCAAATTGAGTTTTAAAGCGCTGCCTTCCAAACCGTAACCGACGGCATTAAGCATTTGTAACGCGTTAATCGAATCTTCAAAAACCCCATCACCGCGTTGTTTGTCGGTTCTATCTTTACTATAAAATGGTAGGGAAGAAACGACTTCAATGTTGTGCAATTTGTAAAATTCGGGCAAGTCATAATATTTTTTATTCGCTCGAATAATAGTAAGGTTGCACCGAACGATGATATGACGATCAAGTTTTTTTATTTCTTCCACAAACCATCTAAAATTGGGGTTCATTTCGGGTGCGCCACCCGTTAAATCCACCGTTTGCAAGTTTGGGTTTGTAGCCAATACATCGAGGCATTGCTGCATGGTTTGGATGGTCATTATTTCTTTTCTGTCGGGTCCTGCATCAACGTGACAATGCTTGCACACTTGGTTGCACATTTTGCCTACATTGATTTGAAAAACCGAAATATCCGTCGGCTTCAACGGATATAAATGACTTTCTTCGAGTTTTTGTTGAAAGAGGGTTAAGCTGTAATCGCCCGATTCACCGTGTTCTAAAATATCTATTTGCGCTCTGGCATCCGATAATCTATTCTTCGTCGCTAATAATGACTTCATATTTACATTGAAATTTTTTTAACCTTATTCATCATCTGTACACCATGTACCAAAGCTGCTCCGCCTTTTATAGCTGCGGCTACGTGTACGGCTTCCATCATCTGTGCTTCGTTGCAACCTTTTTCATACGCATCGCTGCTATATGCATCAATGCAATACGGGCATTGAACAGCATGAGAAACTGCTAATGCGATGAGTGATTTTTCTCGCGCCGTCAGTGCACCTTCTGCGAAAACATCGCTATACCATGAAAAGAATTTATCGGCTAAAGGTTTTTGAAATTCACCAATTTTACCAAATTTTTTTAAATCTGCTTCGTTGTAATAATGATTTTCCATAAAATAATATTTTTAGATTTTTTCTACAAATGTAGTTCTTTAGAAACTTTTTATAGCTTTTTAAACTATTATTTTGTGGTCTGAATAATTTTGAAACTCAGTACATATATACGTTTCATATTTAAAATCAGATTTTTAAAAACCCTTAAGAAGCTAATAATATTATTCAACAACTTTAACTATTTTTTGTTGGTTAGTGTCTCGGAATAGGGCTTTCTTTTAAAAACGAAATTAGGTTTAATTCTCGAAAAATTACTTTTTATTTTTTATGAGAAAACCCTTTATCTCGGAATAAAATTTTCAACAATGGAATGCAAAGAAGCGCATTCTACGATCTGTGCCACCTATCACAATCTTTGATAAACCAAAAATCACCTCTTGTTCCAACGATGGAAATAACTATTTGGTTTAACCAATTTTCAATTTTCAACTCTTTTCCTTTATAAATTATGGTAGAAGACTAATTAGTGGAGAAGAGACGACAAATTAATTAAGAAAAACGCAAGCCTAACGCCATGCTACACCTTGCTTGTAGTTGAACTCGTAATGCTCGGTAATTTAATGGTAAAAATAGTTCCTTTGTTGATAACTGATTTTGAAACGAAAATTTTACCACTGTGATAACTTTCAATAATGCGCTTGGCGAGCGATAATCCGAGGCCCCAACCGCGTTTTTTTGTTGTGTATCCCGGTTTAAAAACCATTTGCCATTTATCGCGCGGAATACCTTTGCCAGTATCACTCAGGTCAATACAAATAAAATTTGTTTCAGAATAAACGTGCGCACCAATAGTTCCTTCACCCGTTTCCATGGCGTCGAGTGCGTTGCGAATGAGGTTTTCTAAAACCCAATCGAATAATTGCAAATTAATACGCACGTTGAAATCAGGATTTTTATCTTTAGCCGTTGGGAAATTAAATACAACTCTGCGCGATGCTCTGCGCTGCATATAAATACGCACACGCTCTACGGAATGGTAAATATTTTCGACGACGAGTTCTGGATCGGAGCCAATTTTAGAAAACCTATCGGCTATGAGCGTCAATCGCGCGACATCATTATCGAGTTCATCCACCACTTCATGATTTTCGGGTGTCAGCGCTTCCGAACTTCGCAAGTGCTGAATCCAACCACTGATGGCTGCAATCGGTGTTCCGAGTTGGTGCGCCGTTTCTTTTGCCATGCCGACCCAAACGCGATTTTGTTCCGAGCGGCGCGTACTACTGAACGATAAATATCCAAAACCGACAAAAAGCGCGATAAGAACAAATTGAAGCAACGGATAATACTTTAGCAGCGTCAACATTTTAGAATCGTCGTAATAGATGCGATCGTAAATCATGTTATCTGCCTGATGAATAATTATGGGCGTTGCGCCACGTGCGATGAGCGCATTCAATTTATTTTGCGCATTCAATGAATCGGCAGCATTTGCGAGGGTATCTAAATCAAAAAAATTACGCGCATCTTTTACATTGAAATGATCATCAGTTAAAATGACGGGAATCGTTGAATTATCCTCTTGAATACTTGTAATGAATGATTGAATTGTCGGTGGTAAATTATCCCAAGAAGGTGTATTAATAAATAGTTCTTGCGCATTCCGATACTGTTCAATTTTTTTGCGCTCTTCTATTTTAAGTTTTTGAACAACATAATACGTATAAAACGACGACACCGCAATGATAAACAAACCCAATAAAGCCAAATAAATTTTTAGGCGCGACTTTAAGGTATAGTCGTCGGTTGAAGAAGAAGTAATTTTTTTTACAAAACTTGGTAAATAACTCATACAACGCATTGCAAAATCTCTTTCGTCTGAAAGAGGC
>ENA-OBIO01000871-OBIO01000871.1-metagenomes-genome-assembly--contig:-NODE-871-length-13758-cov-3.08867_pt1 | contig 13758 bp, 10 predicted proteins | sample MGYA00153383_OBIO01 | MGnify analysis MGYA00153383 | reverse complement strand
GAAAAAGGCGCATCGTTTTTTTTGTTCGTCAACCGCAAACGAATGCTGACAGAACCATATCCATCAATTTCTTTCTCGATGACAGCCGCTGCTTTAGTACCTGCATTTTTAAATTTTATGGATTCATCGCCGTCCACTACCAAATCGTTAATGCTACACTTTGTACCATTTTGCGATTTTTCGCCACCATACAATCTGTGGTAATTGGTTTCATTTTCTGTAAAAAGCCAATCCGCGCCATTGTAATCGAGGTGTAAAAAATAATTCCCTAAATCTTGCTGATATAATTCTAAAACACCATTATTTAAATTCATAGTGGGTTTCGGAATTTCAGGGTGAAACGCCCAGCGATTGCGAAACCAAACAGTCGGTAAAAAATGTAAAGTCGCCGATTCCGAATACCGATTGAAAGCCGTAATATTTATTAAAATATCGCCGTCGTCCGCTTTAGCATATTCTATAAATATGTCGAAGTAGGCGTTCTCGTCAAAAATCCCTGTATCTAAAATTTCATATTCAGCGTCCAATCTATTTCGCTCCCCATTCACGCGCAAAAGCTCCGCGTATGGAAAAGCATTTTGCGGATATTTATAAAGCATTTTCATGTACGAATGGTCGGGCAAATTGTCTAAAAAATAGTACAACTCCTTCACATCCTCACCATGATTACCCTCTGCATTCGTTAAACCAAAATAGCGCTCTTTAATAATGCTGTCCGCGCCGTTCCAAAAAGCTGGCGCAAAACATAAATACTGAAAATCATCGCTGATGCCGCCGATGCCTTCTTCGCCCCAACGCCATGCTTTCGAGCGTGCCATGTCGTGCGTCGTGTATTGCCATGCATCGCCGCCTGCACTATAATCTTCGCGCACTGTCCCCCATTGTCTATCGCTTAAATAAGGTCCCCACGTTTTGTTATCCATAATTTTATTTCTGTGGCAAAGGTAGTAATCAATATCGAATTACTGATTCAAGTTTTAAGAAGTCACAAATTGGAGTTGAATCTTCCTTTAAACTATTTTTATTTCAACACTACAATTAGTAAAAATTTGAGTATTTTTGTTGCTCAAAACATAACGATGAGAGTACGTAACGATACCTTGCTTAAAAGTATTATTGAGGAATACTGTGTAGAATTTATTCGATTTTTTTTTTCGAATGCAGATGAAATTTTCGATTTAAATAAAAAAATTTTATTTTTTGATAAGGAATTCGCTAACTTGTTTCCACAACATGGCGACGAAGAAAACGTTATGTACGTTGATAAGTTGATACAAGTTTAGCGTAAAGATGGTAAGAAGGAATGGATTTTAATTCATATTTAAGTGCAGGATAAACCTGAAAGAACTTTGCTGAAAGAATGTTTGTTTACTATTATCACATTCGCGATAAATTTAAACATAAAATTACAGCGATAGTTATTTTTACAGGTACGAATAAAAAATTTGCGCCCTCTTTTTATAAAGAAGAGCAACTCGGGACGGGAATAAAATATTGGTTCAACACTTACAAAGTTTTTGAACAGGAAGAAAAAACATTAGAATTAAGCAATAATCCGTTTGCTGTTATCATTCAAACGATATTATTATCGCTTAAAAAAAGAAAAATTGAAGAGGGAAAATTGCCCGATTTAATGATTAAAATTGCAGAAAATTTACAAAAAAAGAATATTTCTGAAGAAAAAATTACAGGTTTGGCTCTGTTTTTAAGAAATTATGTGCGTTTAAATCCTGAGAATGATGCTATATTTGAAAAAAAATATTTACAACTCACAAATAAAAATAAGTTTCCGATGAGAATTCAAGATCAAGTTTTAGAAATTGAAAAAAAAGAGGCGCGTAAAATTGGCAGAGCCGAAGGCATTTCTCAGGGCGTAGAGCAAGGTGAAGAAATAAAAGCCCGTAAGGTTATACGCAATTTGAGATTTGTAAAAAAGTTTTCCATTGAACTTATCGCGGAAGTTGTAGAGGTTTCTCCTGCTAATGTTCGTCAAATTTTAGATGAAATGGGAATTGAGTAAAATGCTCTCAAAGATTGAAACACTAAAAAAATTTGAACACTTCCAATTTTGCTTCCGTTATTTTACCGTTGGCTCTGCCTTCGGTGTTTACTTATAAAATTTCTGAAGAACTAAAACCCGAAATACAATTTGGTGTTCGCGTTGAAGTGCAATTCGGTAACGGTGCTGATTTGTATTCTGCTATTGTAGTTGGTTTTTCGAATGTTGCGCCTGAAGGTAACACCAAAAGCATTTTATCTGTCATTGATAAGACGCCGATTATTTCGCCGATACATTTTAAATTTTGGGTGTGGATCGCCGATTACTACATGTGTACGCTTGGGGAAGTAATGAGTGCTGCGCTACCATCTAATTTAAAATTAACGAGTTCCACTAAAATTAACTACATTGCTACGCATGGTGTAGATTTAAAAATTCTTACCAACACCGAATTTATTTTGGTCGAAGCACTTCAGTTAAAAAGTGAATTGAGTGTAGAGGATGTCAAATTGATTACGAACACAAAACATATTTTTCCAATTTTAAACGCTCTTGTCGCCTGGGGGATAATTTCGATTGACGAAGTTATAACAAACAAATATACACCGAGAACAATTTTGTTTGTGGGTTGGAACATTCGCATGACGACTGAAAAGGATATTTTTTTAGCGGAAGTATTCGAGAAAACTAAAAAAGCGGAAGTTCAAACGCGCTTGTTATTAGCATTATTAAATCAATTAAAAGATAAAAACCGTGCGCGCGTAACGGAGGTTTTAGAATCTGCAAACGCGAATTTAACTGCTTTGCGTTCACTTGAAGAAAAAGGAATTGTTGAGATTTTTTTAGAACAAGTGAGTCGCATTAAATCGCGCATACAAAACGAAGCCGATACGCAACCTCTGACAAGCGTACAAGAATTAGCGGTAACGGACATCAAAAATTATTTCGAGACTAAAAATGTTGTGTTGTTAGAAGGCGTAACGGGTAGTGGTAAAACGAGGGTGTACATAGAATTGATGAACGAAGTTTTAGCTTCGGGTGGAAATGTTTTATATCTTTTGCCAGAAATAAATTTGACAACAAGCATTATTGCGCGCTTAGAAAAAATTTTTGGGGATAAAATCGCGGTATATCATTCGCGCGTAAATGCGCAAGAACGCGTTGAGTTGTGGTTAAAAGCATTTAACGGACAACGTATTTTTTTGGGTGTACGCTCTTCGGTTTTATTGCCACACCAAAATTTGAAATTAATTATCGTTGATGAAGAACACGACGGTAGTTTCAAACAGACAGATCCTTCACCGCGATACAGCGCGCGCGACGCAGCTATTAAATTAGCAACATTGCACGAAGGCACAAAAGTTTTATTAGGTACTGCAACGCCTTCCGTCGAATCGCGCGTGAATGCGATGCAAAATAAATTTGGTTGGGTACGCTTGAATGAGCGTTTCGGCGGTGCAGCTTTGCCTGAAGTGCAATTGATTGACCTATCGAAACAAAAAAAAGGATTTAAAAATGGCGAAAATAATTTTACGGAAGAAGCGATAACTGCTTTAAAAAAAGTCATTGAAAATAAATCACAAGCCATTGTTTTTTTAAATCGGCGTGGATTCGCGCCATTTTTATTTTGTAACGTTTGCAAATGGACAATGAAATGTCGCGATTGCGACGTCTCGCTCACGTACCACAAACAAACGCGCGCCATGACGTGCCATTATTGTGGCTATGCAGCGCGCATTCCGAAAGAATGTAAATCGTGCCATTCGACAGATTTGTTTATGAAAGGGTTTGGCACCGAACGCATCGAAACAGAACTCGCAGAATTATTTCCCGACGCGCGCATTGGTCGGCTCGATTGGGATACTGCAAAAACTAAAGCAGGTTTTTTAAAAATTTGGGAATCGTTCTCAGCGGGTGAAATAGATTTTTTGGTCGGCACACAAATGGTTACTAAAGGACTTGACTTCGACAACGTGAGTTTAGTTTTAGTGCCTGATGCCGATGCGATGTTGCGATTGCCAAATTACAGATCGAATGAGCGCGCTTTTCAGTTATTAACTCAAGTAGCAGGCAGAGCAGGAAGACGCGGTGCACCGAGTAAAATACTTATTCAGACGTTTGATGTAAAAAATAAAACCATCCAACGTTTTTTAAACAATCAACACGACGCTTTTTACGACGATGAAATTACGGAACGCTCGAATGCAGCGCATCTTTATCCGCCGTATTCGCGCTTAATTTTTGTGCAAGTGCGCCATCGCGACGCTACTATTTTGCAAAAAGCAATAGATTTTTTTAGCTTCGAAATTAAAAATATATTAGGGGATAAACGGGTCATGGGTCCAACTGTGCCGAATGTAGCGCGCGTAAAAACATATTACGTACAGCAATTTATTATTCGCTGCGAAAATAATGCAGCGCGATTGATTGAAATAAAAAATGCCCTGAAATCTATTGCCGATACAACGACGAAACAAAAAGGCTTTTCTCAAACGCGTTTCGCGATTGAAGTAGATTATTAAGCGTGTGTTTAAATTTTTTGTTTTGACTTGTCCCTACTTGTAGGGATTGAAGTGAAAGGTTATGAAATTTATGACATACAGCCCCGCTCGTAACAAGTAATAGTATAAATAACGCTCGCAACGCTACACGCAAAATACATGGCAGTTCTATTGAGTCGTCAAAGACGACTTGATAATGCAAAGATATGAGACTAAATCCAGCGTTTACATTTTATACATACTGGTGGTGAGCGAGGACAAAAGCTGAACAGACTTATAAATGCGCATTGTTATTCCGTCTGCCCAACTTGCACAAAACTCAATAGGATATGCACCTCTGCTGATTGTACGAACGTCAAGCCTTACTTGCACAAAACCCCTTGTTGGCTGCTGGTATATTAATATTCTTTGTCTATTTATTGTTTCCAAATAAATGTTTCTTTGTTTTCTTGTTCTAACTCATAAATATTTTTAAAAGTAAATATTTGTCTATTAGAAAAAGTTCTGTCACTAGGAATGTCTTTCAAGTCTCCCCAATAATTATATGGTTCTACTCCTTTCCGCTCAAAACAGCAGCACCAATCAACAAATTTTTAATCAATAAACGTAAAAATTAAGTTTGTAAAATTCTATACTGCCTGCGAGGCTCAATTTATGCTTGTCCAAATTTCAAAAAAAAACTTGTTAGGTTTTTTTAATGAAGCATCACTAAAAAACCTAACAAGTTTGCGTAATTCTAAAAGCTAAAAGTCAGTTAAAAAACTTTTTGCCTTAACGTTGAATTACAATTTTTCCATTCTGAACTTTATCATCTGAATGGATATTATAAAAGTAAATACCCTCATTTAATGTTGAAGTATTGAATTTAATGGTGTGCCTACCTTCATCAAGAGAAGATTTAGCCAATTGTAGTACCGTCTGACCAATGGTATTGACAATATCAACGTTAAAATTATAGATAATAGATGTGTAAATATCAAGCGTTAATTCGTCTTTAGCAGGTGTTGGATAGAACTTAGCATCAAAACTGCCTTTTAAACTCAAAGAGATTATTTTGGAATACTCAATTTTGCCATTATAATCTTCTTGTTTAATTCTAAAGTAGTAACGGTCAGGTGTTTCAAGTGCTTTTACAAATGTATATTTACTGATTGCAGCAGTAGTTCCTGCACCTTTAATTTCTCCAATAGCTTCAAAGTTTGTTCCATCTGAACTTATCTCAACTGTATAGCCTTTGTTGTTTTGCTCCGATGCCGTATGCCAAACTAAATTAGCATTTTTGTCTTTATCTAAAGTGGCAGTGAAATCGAGCCAATTAACCGGTAGCGGTAATGGAGAACTGATTGCAAAATTAGAATTCGAAACATCGAAGAAAATATTATTAATAGCTTCAACTTTAATACGCGCCGTTGTAGTATTAATATTAGGTAACGTTACGGAAGCAGCGCCATTATTGGGTGTGCTCGCCGACAAAACAGTTGGAAAAGTTGCACCGCCGTCAGTAGAAAGCGATATTTTTACGTTCGCTGCACCTAATCCTGTAACCGATCTAAAATTTACGCCCCCAGATGTTGAACCTGTAAAATTGGTATTATTGACGCTCCAATTAATTGTTTGAGTAGTATTACCAGAATAAGTACCCGTTAGATCGTTCATAATTAAAAATGGTCCCGAAGTTCCATCAACTGTAATAACTGTGTTGGTATTATTATATGCTACACCACCACCTGCTGCATTGTTATCGCGCGTCACTAATCTAAAATTCATAGTTGTTGCAACAGAAGGAAGTGCTTCTCCGACAGCTGCATTTGTACCATCTAAAATTCCGGACATTACAGGAAAAGTTCTAACATTTCCTGCTGCAACAGGTGCGAAACTTTTAAAAAATGGTGCAGTAATTGAGGTGGGTGCTCCTGCGGTTGCTCCGGCATCTACTTCTTCCCAAACATAAGTCAATGGATCATTTTGAGCATCGGTTGCTGAGCCCGTTAAAGTAAAAGGTGTTGATTTTGGAATAGTGAAATTAGCACCTACAGTAACGGTTGGTGCCGTATTAGTTGTTGCTGTAGTAGAAAATGGCGCTGGGCATCCTGCAGCTGAAATAGTCGTAAAAACTTGATCGAAATTTGCTGTATGGAATTGTAAAATTACACTTCCTATATCTTCAGGACTACAAGTAGCCGCATAACTCATTAAAGTAACACCTGCACCCGGTTCAACAGCTGTTCCAGCCGAACGTGTTGTACATGCACCAGCTGAACCGCTATTAAATGAATGTGAACAACCAAATTGGTGGCCTGCTTCGTGCAAAATGAGGTGAAATGCAAAAGCATCGGTAAAAGAGTCACCAACACGAGATACTGCGTCACCTTTACCCGATGCGCCACTTGTTGTTAAACATATACCTCCTTGAGAAGCAATACCGTCGCCAGTGGCAGTTGTTTTTCCCATTATATGACCAATGTTGTAATTTGCTGCACCAATTACACTGTCTATAACAGGAGTGCCACGATCAGACATTGTTGAGGTCGAAGCATTTCCGATTGGAGTTCCAGGTGTAGTGAATATCAAATTGTCGTTATTAGCAACTAACATAAAATCGATTGATAAATCGCGTTTATAAATTGCTTTCATTTGATTAACATAGGTGCCAATCAAGCCTGATGCAGCCGAAACGCTCCCTGCAGCATTTGTAAATTCTGCATTGCATAAAAATGCTGCCCTGTAAGTTCTTAGCATATCACCCGAAGAAGCTGAAATTTGATCTGGGGATAATGTAATTTTCTGTACATCTACAGGAATTTTCCCTTCTTTTTTATCCGCACTACAGTAGCTTGTAGGAATCGAACCGTTGGGAGCCCTTAAATCGCTCATTTTATAAGCCATAACTTGATTGCCAGGCGTAGGAGCTAAATAAACAGTTTCATTTAACCCAAGGATAATAGCATGAAAGCCATTCTCTGTGTAGCCAAAGCGGGTTATTACAGCCTTGTTTTTTGTCGAATAGCCTTCATAAAAACGCTGATTCGGATGGTTCTCCATGTATTCAGGCGTGGAAATAGGCGATTCTTTAACAATAAAAGTTTCAAAACTGCCGTTATCTAATGGCAAATCAAAAGATATTCCTTCTTGTGTTTTTAATTGATCATTCGGTGCTGTAGCTAAGTAAGCTTTAACATTTGCTTGATCCCAATCGTACAGTTTAAATTTTTGAACGTTTTTCGTTCCTACATCCACAGTAGCAGTTGCTAATGATTGCACGCCTTCAATTTGCTTAAATAAAGATTTCTGACCAAAACAGTTTAAAATTGTTAGACTAACAAGAAAAAGTAAAAAATTTTTTTTCATAAAAGATGTTATTTTATTTATCTAACCGCAAACATAGTTCCAATTTATGTGGATTACTAAACATTTTTTAATATTTTTTAATATTTTTTAGTTGTAAGTTTTTAACTTATTCCGTAAGAAATTGCTTTTAATTATAAAAATCCTGCTCCAATTTTTATTTTCGAGACGCGTCAAAAATCCAAATTTTTTATTAAGAGCTGTTCTAAATTTTTCTTAAAAAGTATTCTTACATTAATTCTTGCACTTAAACCGAATAATGTTAAATTTTTTAAATGCTTATGATTAATTTTGCAAAAAAATATTTGTAATGGTAGATACGACGTATATCCCGATTTTACTGATGATGATAGTGGCACTCGGTTTTGTTGTTGCGACAATGTTTGCAACACATTGGATGGGACCGCATAAAAAATCGAAAGTAAAATCTGAACCCTTCGAATGTGGAATTGAAGTACACGGCAATGCGCGCACACCATTTTCGATTAAATATTTTTTGGTGGCGGTTTTATTTGTTTTGTTCGATGTCGAAATCATATTTATGTATCCGTGGGCTGTGAACTTTAAGAAATTAGGTTTGTTTGGTTTAGCAGAGATGTTTACATTCATCGCCGTTTTTTTGGTAGGCTTTTTTTACATCATCAAAAAAGGTGCGTTGGACTGGGAAAAATAATATAGTTGTCAGTTGACAGTTGAGGGACTTTAATTATTCTATCAACTGACAACTGACAGCTGTCAACTAACAACTAAATTAATTATGTCAGAAATTACAGCAAATACAGCTATATCAATTGATGCAGCACACACGCCGCCCAATGTTTCAGGTGCAGGTTTTTTTGCAACGCGTTTAGATGCAGCAGTAGGTTTGGCGCGCAAAAACTCTTTGTGGCCCCTACCCTTTGCAACGTCTTGCTGCGGTATAGAATTTATGGCAACAATGGCTGCGACGTACGATTTAAGTCGCTTCGGAATGGAGCGTTTAAGTTTTTCGCCACGTCAAGCTGATTTATTAATTGTTGCTGGTACGATTTCAAAAAAATTAGCTCCCGTTCTGCGTCAAATTTATGAACAAATGGCAGAGCCTAAATGGGTAATTTCGATGGGTGCTTGTGCATCGAGTGGTGGAATTTTCGATACGTATTCTGTTTTGCAAGGCATTGATCGCGTCATACCCGTTGATGTGTATGTTCCAGGGTGTCCACCAAGACCAGAGCAACTACTGGAAGGCATTATGAAAATTCAAGAGTTAGTTGGTTCTGAACAGCGCAGTCGTCGCGACTCAGCAGCCTACGAAAAGCAATTGAATCGTTTTGGAATCGAGTAATCAATAACGAATTACGTTTTGAGTTAAACATAATAAGTTATGGTTGAAAATTTTAGCAAAAGTTTAAAACTGTCAACCGTCAACTAACAACTGTGAACTAATTTATGAATGCGAATACATTTAATCCGGCAGCGAAATATACAACACCCGTTGTTGAAGCATTGCGCGCAGAAATAACGGATAAGTTAACAGCGCGCTTTGGCGATAATTTTGTGGAATCACATTGCGATTACGATTTTCCAGTTTTTGTTGTTAAAAGTGCGGTCGTGATTGATATTCTAGAATACTTGTACTACGATACGACGACTAAATTTCAATTCTTAACAACAATGTGCGCTTCGCATTTTCCAGAAAATGTGGGTGAAGAATTTGTAATGATGTATCAGCTGCACAATTTACAATCAAATACGCGCATTCGCCTCAAAACTACACTGCCTTTAAGCAATCCGAAAATACGCACAGCCACAACTATTTTTGCGGCTGCAAATTGGATGGAACGCCAAGAATACGATTTTTTCGGAATTATTTTTGAAGGACATCCGCATTTAAAACGCATTTTAAACATGGATGAAATGAATTATCATCCGATGCGCAAAGAATTTGCTTTGGAAGATGAGCGACGTGAAGATAAAGACAATACTTTTTTTGGTCGGTAATTAACTTGTAAGGACGCTGCATGCAACGTCTCTACCAAACAATAATATTTTGGTATGCTCGATACAGTATTAGTAGAACAAAAACTCGTTGATAAAGAATATCAATTTCTGAATCTCGGACCAACACACCCCGCAACGCATGGTATTTTTCAGAACGTGCTGAAAATGGATGGTGAAACTATTTTAGATGCCGAACAAACAATTGGATACATACATCGGGCGTTTGAAAAGTTGGGCGAGCGTAGACCATACTATCAAATTCCAACTCTTACTGATAGATTAAATTATTGCTCTTCGCCCATCAATAACATGGGTTGGCACATGACGGTTGAAAAACTTATCGGTGCAGAAATTCCGAAGCGTGCGCAATATATGCGCGTTATAATTATGGAGTTGTCGCGTATTTCCGATCATATTGTTTGCGATACCGTTATAGCTGTTGATACAGGCGCGATGACAGGGTTTTTACATTTGTTTCAATGGCGCGAAAAGATTTACGAAATTTTTGAAGAGATATGTGGTTCGCGTTTAACCACAAACATTGGTAGAATTGGCGGCATGGAGCGCGATTTTAACGAAAAAGCGTGGAACAAACTTTTAGCTTTCCTTAAAGAATTTCCAGCAGGACTAAAAGAATTTGATGCACTCGTTACGCGCAATCGTATTTTTATGGATCGTGTAATTGGTACTGGACCGATTTCTGCTGAGCGCGCTTTGAATTACGGATTTTCGGGTCCGAATTTACGCGCAGCCGGTGTTGATTACGACGTGCGCGTTCATTCGCCTTACAGCAGTTATGAAGATTTTGAATTTGATATTCCGATTGGAAAAAGTGGCGACACTTTCGACCGATACATGGTGCGAATGGAAGAAATGTGGCAATCGCTTCGCATCATTCAACAAGCTGTAGAAAAAATGCCGAGTGGACCTTTTCATGCGGATTTACCAGAATTTTTTCATCCTGAAAAAGCGGATGTGTATTCTAAAATGGAAGCATTGATCTACCATTTTAAAATCGTCATGGGTGAAACGGATATTACTAAAGGCGAAGTTTATCATGCGGTTGAAGGGGGTAATGGTGAATTAGGTTATTATATTATCAGCGACGGTGGGAGAACACCTTATCGTTTTCATATTCGCCGACCAAGTTTTATTTATTACCAAGCCTATCCAGAAATGATTCGCGGCGGAATGTTGAGCGATGCGATATTAGTAATGTCGAGCATGAATGTTATTGCTGGCGAATTAGATGCTTAATCAGCTTTGAGTTTTGAGATTTTGAGCTTTGAGCCACCTGCATTATATGTGGGTAGCTCAAAGCTCAAAAACTCAAAACTAAAAGCTCAAACTATAAAATTATGGTTTCGGTTTCAGAAACACCTACAATGCCTTTAAAATTTTCGGAAGTTGCCATGAAGCACGCCAATGAAATTATTGCGCGTTACCCAAGCGATAAAACAAAATCAGCTTTGATTCCATTATTACACATCGCACAAGATGAATTTGGTGGTTGGCTGAGTGTGCCTGCAATGGAATACGTAGCGACAATTTTAAAAATTCAACAAATAGAAGTTTTTGAAGTTGCGTCATTTTATTCGATGTTTAATCTAAAACCACGTGGTCGCTGCCTGATTGAAGTGTGCAGAACGAGTAGTTGTTGGTTGATGGGTGCTGAAGATGTTGTGAAGCACATTGAAGATAAATTAGAAATTAAAACGGGTGAAACGACAGCTGACGGACAATTTACTTTAAAAACAGTGGAATGTTTGGGTGCTTGTGGGTACGCACCGATGTTTCAAGTCGGAGAAAAATTTTATGAGCATTTAACTTTAGAAAAAGTAGATTCGCTTTTAGATCAATTCAGAAATAATTATAAAAATTCGTTTTCAGCGTATTTGCAAACGTCAGAAATTTAAAATTAACCATCAAAGCTAACAGGTTTTAAAAACCTGTTAGCTTCAAGAAATTATATAAAATGGGAAAGAAAATTCTTTTAGAAAAAATTGACGTGCCTGGCATTGAAACTTTTGAAGTGTATCGTCGCGAAGGCGGTTACGCTTCAACGGAAAAAGCCATCAAAACCATGACACCCGATGCGATTGTAAACGAAGTGAAAACTTCAGGTTTACGCGGTCGCGGCGGTGCCGGTTTTCCAACGGGATTAAAATGGTCTTTCTTAGCAAAGCCTGAGGGTGTGTCGCGTTATTTGGTGTGCAATGCCGACGAATCAGAACCCGGTACTTTCAAGGATAGATACCTGATGGAAAAAATTCCGCATCTGCTCATTGAAGGTATGATTACGTCTTCTTTTGCGCTCGGTGCTAACACATCGTATATTTATATTCGCGGCGAATACTCACACGCCTATAAAATATTAGAAAAAGCAATTGCTGAAGCCTACGCTGCAGGTTTTTTGGGAAAAAATATTTTGGGCTCGGGCTATGATTTAGATTTATATATGCAGCTCGGCGCGGGTGCTTATATCTGTGGAGAAGAAACGGCATTGCTCGAAAGTCTCGAAGGTAAACGCGGCAATCCTCGTATTAAACCACCGTTTCCAGCCGTTGCAGGTTTATGGGGTCGTCCGACAGTTGTGAATAATGTAGAAACTATTGCGGCTGTTGTGCCAATCATCAATATGGGTGGTGCGGAATATGCGAAAATTGGAATCGGTCGCTCGACGGGAACAAAATTAATTTCAGCATCTGGGCATATTAAAAAACCCGGTGTCTATGAAATTGATTTAGGTTTACCTGTCGAAGAATTTATTTATTCCGATGAGTATTGCGGTGGCATAAAAGGTGGGCGTAAATTAAAAGCGGTTGTTGCAGGTGGATCTTCGGTGCCTGTGCTTCCAGCAGATTTAATTTTAAAAACAGCCAAAGGCGAAGCGCGCTTAATGAGCTATGAAAGTTTAGCAGATGGGGGCTTCGCAACAGGCACTATGCTCGGTTCAGGCGGATTTATTGTGATGGATGAAACGACGAGTATTGTTAAAAATTTATTCACGTTCGCGCGTTTCTATCATCACGAAAGTTGCGGACAATGTTCGCCTTGCCGTGAAGGAACGGGATGGATGGAAAAAATTATGCGCAAAATTTTATCAGGCAAAGGCTCAATGAGCGATATTGATTTACTCTGGGATATTCAATCGAAAATAGAAGGTAAAACAATTTGTCCGCTCGGCGATGCTGCGGCTTGGCCTGTTGCGAGTGCTATTCGCCACTTCCGTTCAGAATTTGAAAACTATATTCAAAAGCCGGAGTTGATTGTGGATGTAAAACATTATTACAGATTGCAAGAAGCGGTTTAATAATGATTAATGGTTAATGGTTAAAACTAAATAGCATTTACTGATTTTAAGAATAAATTATCAGCTCTAAAATTAATAGAGGACTTTTCTGAGTTCTCTATTTTTTTGTATCTCTCAAACATCCGTTAAACTATTTCATTAAAAACGATTAATTTTGCAAAACTTTAGCTCTAAATAAATACTTATGCAAGCGCCGCCGACCCATATTAAACGCATACACGATAAAACATTTGAAATTTATTTGAGTGCACAAGATATTCAAAACCGTATTTCAGTTTTAGGAGAACAAATTTCGCGCGATTACGAAGATAAAAATCCCATCTTGCTCTGTATTTTAAACGGTGCTTTTATTTTTGCTGCCGATTTAGCGCGTGCCATTAGCATTAATTGTGAAGTCCATTTCGTTAAACTTTCTTCTTATCTCGGTGCGCAAAGTACAGGTAAGGTGAGAACGATAGTTGGTTTAGATGTTTCTATAAAGGGTAGACACGTAATAGTTGTCGAAGACATTGTTGATACGGGTTTGACTATGCAACGTTTGTTGCGCAATTTATGGATTGAAGAACCACTCTCAACGGCTGTTGCTTCGTGTTTTGTTAAACCTTCTGCACTTCTACATC
>ENA-OBIO01000870-OBIO01000870.1-metagenomes-genome-assembly--contig:-NODE-870-length-13771-cov-2.84172_pt1 | contig 13771 bp, 5 predicted proteins | sample MGYA00153383_OBIO01 | MGnify analysis MGYA00153383 | reverse complement strand
TAATTTATCTTAAATTTCTAAAACATTCCTTTCGCCTTATCAATCGCTACTTTCAGGCCTTCTAATTTAGAACCGCCTGCTTGTGAATAAAAAGGTTGACCACCACCACCGCCATTAATTTCCTTTGCTAAATCTTTAATCATAGTTACTGCATTCAGGTTTTTATCTTTCACTAAATTGTCGCTGATGATAACAGAGATACTTGGTTTGCCTTTTACTTCTGCACCAATAATGCACACGCAATTTTCTGTTTGATTACGGATCTCAAACAACATATTTTTAAGTTCTTCAGCACTATCAAATACAACTAACTCACAAATAAAATTGATACCGTTAGCCGATTTAATTTTAGACAATAAATCGCGTTTAATCGTTTGTGCTTTTTCGCGCATGAATACCTGCACTTGTTTTTGAAGGTCGGTGTTCTCTTCAAGCACGTTACTCAAGCTTTTCACCACATCTTTATTGTTTTTTAATAACGCTTTTACCTCGTTTAATAATAGCGTTTGATTATCAAAAAACTCTTCTGCTTTAAGAGCCGTAACAGCTTCAATACGTCGGATGCCAGCAGCTACAGCGCTTTCGGAAGTGATTTTGAAATAACCAATTTGTCCGGTTGCTTTCACGTGTGTACCTCCACATAATTCAATCGAATAGTTTTTATCAAATTCAACTACACGAACTACATCGCCATATTTTTCACCAAACAAGGCCATGGCGCCTGTTTTTTTAGCATCGTCAATGGTCATTTGTTGAATGTTACTATGGATGTTTTCGCGAATTTTTGTGTTCACTATTTTTTCGATTTCATATAATTCCTCCTCAGTAATTTTAGAGAAGTGCGAGAAGTCAAAACGTAAATATTCATCATTTACCAAACTACCTTTTTGTTCAACATGCGTACCTAATACCATGCGTAAAGCTGCATGGAGTAGGTGAGTAGCGCTATGGTTATTTTCTGTATAACTACGTTGGTGTTTGTTTACTTTAGCTGTAAATGTGGCAGAAATATTATCTGGTAATTTATCACAGAAATGAATAATTAATCCGTTTTCTTTTTTTGTATCAGTGATAGTTATGTTTTCATTGATATTTTCAAGAGTTCCTGTATCACCTATTTGTCCGCCACTTTCAGCGTAGAAAGGTGTTTTGCTTAATACCAATTGAAACTGTTCTTTATTTTTTGCTTTTACTTTTCGGTAACGAACAATCGTTGTTTCGCATTCTAATTCATCATAACCAACAAAATTTGTTTGCTTATCATCAATCGCATTTTTATCTACAACCATCCAATCATCCGTATCTACAATAGATGACGCGCGTGAACGATTTTTTTGTTCATCTAATAAACGGTTAAATTCTGTTTCATCAATGCTTAAATCGTAACCACGTGCAATTAGCGAAGTTAAATCTAATGGGAAACCAAAGGTGTCATACAATTCAAATACAATTTTGCCGTCAATCACTTTAGTAGTGTGTTTGGATGTTAAATCAATACACACCTGATCAATACGTTTTAAGCCTATTTCAAGAGTTTTGTAAAAAGAGAGTTCTTCTTCTTTAATAACTTTTTCAATTAATAATTTTTGAGATTTTAGTTCAGGAAACTGCTCGCCTAATTGATGTGCCAATGTTGGCACAATGCGATACATAAACGGTTCTTTGATATTTAACGATTGATATCCGTAACGAATAGCACGACGCAAAATACGACGAATCACATAGCCTGCTCCTGTATTGCTTGGTAATTGACCATCTGCAATAGAAAAAGAAATCGTACGAATATGATCCGCAATGACACGCATTGCAATATTAACAATCTGTTGTTTTTTGTGATTTTCTTCGTCTACCGGTTTATAACGGAGCCCGCTTAACTCTTCAATTTTATTTAATAAAGGTGTAAATACATCTGTATCGTAATTAGATTGCTTGCCTTGTAACACACGCACCAAGCGTTCAAAGCCCATGCCTGTATCAACATGTTGAGCTGGTAATTTTTCAAGGCTTTTATCTGCTTTACGCATAAACTCCATAAACACGTTATTCCAAATCTCAATTACTTGCGAGTTATCGCTGTTTACAAGTGTAGCTCCATCAACTTTAGCACGTTCCTCATCACTTCTTCCGTCGTAATGAATTTCAGTACATGGTCCGCATGGGCCAGTATCGCCCATTTCCCAGAAGTTGTCTTTTTTATTCCCATTGATGATTCTGCTTTCTGGTACAAATAATTTCCATGTATCATAAGCTTCTTGATCGAAAGGAACATTTTCTTCCACGCTTCCTTCAAACACGGTAACGTATAAACGTTCTTTATCAATTTTATAAACGTCAGTCAATAATTCCCAAGCCCAGGTAATGGCGTCTTTTTTAAAATAATCGCCAAAGCTCCAATTACCAAGCATTTCAAACATGGTATGATGGTAAGTATCAACACCAACTTCTTCTAAATCATTATGTTTTCCGCTTACGCGTAAACATTTTTGTGTATCGGTAATGCGAGGAAATTTAATAGGTGCATTCCCTAAAAATATATCTTTAAAAGGAGCCATCCCACTGTTATTAAACATGAGCGTAGGATCGCCTTTAACCACCATGGGTGCAGATGGCACAATTTGATGACCTTTTGATTTGAAAAATTCTAAAAATGTTGAACGTACTTTACTTGATTCCATAGTGATTTAAAAAATAGAGAACGAATATAATAAAAACAGCCCATTCAGAAGAGTATAATTTATCCACTTTTAATGTGATTTTTAAGTAACCGTAGAAAGGAACTACACCTTCAAGGTTTTTAAAACCTTGAAGGTGTTTATGTTATAGGCTATTATTTAATCCTCTCTTTCAATTTTATTTCCAAAGGAAAACTTAATTTAAAACTAAAGTTTCTACCCATACTATATATGCCCGAACGCCCGGTACCATTGTTAGGATAAGAGTCGAAATACTTTAAACGACTCATATTAGATTGATAAGCCACATCCGTTAGGTTGGTTACAAATATACCTAAAGTGCATATCGTATTTCCTTTTTTGGTACAAACATCTGTCCCGAAACCTGCATCAAATAAGGTATAACCAGGAGTTTTTGTTTCAGTATGATAAGCTAAAAAGGCGCGATTTTGATCGGCATAATATTGCATACCAACTTTGATGTATAAGTGTTGAAAGCAGCCTATTTTTTTTCTGAATTCAGCACGTAGTTCAGAGGTTGTATGAACAGGAGGAATGAATGGCAAATATTTATTACTGTCGTTAATCACGGCGCCGTTTCCGCCTTTATTGATGGCATATACCAACGATATGGAATTTTCAAAATGTAACCAATCGAGTGGATGCGGATGAATATCAATGCGCGCTTCACCGCCAAATAACTGCGCTTTGGTTTGTTTGAATTTATAAACAGGATAATGATTTCCAGCTTCAACGTATAAAGAATCGCCACCCGTAAGGCTTTGGAGCTTTTGATTAAAAATATAATTATCAATCGTATTACTAAATATTTCGGCACTAACAGATACATGGTGTGTATCAAAAAATATCCCAATATCTTCTTGTAAATTAAATTCAGGTTTAAAATTGGCGTCGCCTAGCTGTTCAAAGCCAGTACCGGGATGAACGCCCTTAGCTGAAATCTCAGAAATATTAGGCGCTCTAAAACCACGAGCTACGTTCGCTTTGATTAATAATTTGTCACTGATATTATAGGTAATGCCCAAACTACCCGAAAAGCCTGAGAATACATGACTGTAATTATCGAATTGTTTAGTAGCACCTATTGTATCAATTGTTTTATTTTCAAATCCGGTTGTAGGATTTTTGGTGGTATAAAGAGCAGTGTTCCGAAACGACCGCGTATCATAGCGTGTACCAAAAGCAATATCAAATTTTTTAATTTCTTTTTTAATAAATAAAAATGGCGCAAAGTCAAATAAGGTATAGTTCGGAATGACGAACTCAGTACCTGCATCGCAACTATTTACCTGATACATACCATTAATTCCAATGGTAGATTCCCAACCTTTTTTTTCTGGTAAATAAAATTTTAAGTCGTAAGTGGCCGTTTGCATTTTAAGATAGAGTCCAGCTATATCAGGGTTTTGAGGATGTGCATATTCTCGTCGGATACTTTGTTGGTAACCTAATTTTAGTGCTAATTTACCTTGTCCAACAATAAATTGATTGATAGAAAATAAACGATAATGCTGTACTCGCTGATGTATAGGGCTTATAGCGTATGCATTTAACTCAGCAATACTCACTATTGGTCGTACGGTGTCGGCTTCAGAAATTTGTTTGGTAAATTTTCGTGTCACCGAATCGCGGCTACCATCAGGGATTTCCTGCATATTATCATAAATACTAAAATTAAGATGTGAGTACCCCCATTTTCTAGTAACACCTAAATAGGCATTAAAATCCGTTTCTTTAAAACCAGTATTATACACACGGCCATCATATTTGTTTTTAAAATTTGTGGCTTCTTTGTGCGAAGCCCGCATACCAAATACAATACTTTTCATGTTGCCTGCAAAGGCTACAGATGCTGCATATAAGCCGTTATTGGATTGGTAATTTGTTTGTACACTTCCTTTCAGTGTACCTTCAGGGACGGTGTTAGCAGGAATTAAATTTACAACCCCCGCTAAGGCATCAGAGCCATAAATTAAACTTGCAGGACCTTTTATAACTTCAATTCTATCTATTAAAAATTGATCTACTTCTATACCATGTTCGTCGCCCCATTGCTGGCCTTCCTGTCTAACGCCATCAAATAAGGTCAAGATACGATTAAAGCCTAATCCTCTAATGTATGGCTTGGATACGTTAGGTCCAGTACTTAATACATTAACACCGGGAACTTTAATGATGGCATCAATCGCATTTGTAGCTGTGTTTTGTTCTAAGTATTTTTGATCAATAGAAACCATTGGGATAGGATTTCGTTTAATTTCGGTTGCCTTTGAAACTCCTGTTACTACCACTTCATTGGCTTCAATGTGCGATTGTTCCATTTCTATGATAATAGGAATATGTAATGCTAAATCAATGGTTTTAATAACCGTTTGATAACCTAATAAACGTACTTGTAATAAGGCTTTAATATGCGGTAAATTGTTGACCTCGAAAGAACCGTCTGGCTTAGAAATGCTAGCGCTTTTTAAATCAGGAAAGTATAAAATAGCGCCTGGTAATACATCGTTGGTTGCTTTATCTTTAACAACCCCCGTGAGTTGCGTTTGTGCATATACATTAAATGAGAGGCATAGCGCAATTAGGCAAATTATTTTTTTGATAAACATACATTTATTTTTTTGGAAACTTATTCCAGCTCTTTTACTTCACTGGATCATAGCCTCTACCGCCCCAAGGATGGCAACGCATAATGCGTTTGATTGACATCCAACTACCTTTTAATGCGCCATATTTATTAATGGCGTCTATACCGTATTGCGAACAAGAAGGCTCAAAACGACAAGATGGTTTTAATAAGGGAGATATAGTGTATTGATAAAAGCGAATAACCGCTAAAGGAATAAATTTCAATTGGTTTAATTAATAGATTAATAACTCATGTATTACTCAATGAATTAAGCTATTGGCGGGCCTCTTAGAAGAGATGTATTATATTGAAATTTAGGAACCGATAATTCATTAAAATAAAATGATGTTTCTTTTGCTTTTTTTAGTGGCAGGAAATTTAATATGAATTTGAATACGCTGTAATAAACAGGCGTGTCATATTTTTCAAAGTTACAATCTTGCGTATCGCCGTTTTCACTAACGGTATCATCTGAAGAGGAATGTAATGTATTATGAATATGCCCTAATAAAGAGTGAATGTAAACCTTTGGAACAGATGCAAACAATACAACTGCGAGTAAGGCAACAGAACAAATTATTTTAATTTTAGATTTCAACAATGCAAATATAAGATTTATTTTAGAACTGATTATACCTCTTTGTTTTAGTGACTGGGTGAACAACATGAATTTTTTCATGTATTTATTCTAATATCTTTTCATGATAATTTAACTAAACCAATTATTTAATTTAGATTATGTCTAAATAAGGTGCGTTAATTTGCATTGAAATCAACACATTAGCCTCAATTTTCAGGAGCTAAAATAGTTAATCTTGTTTTTTTAGCCCTATTTATTGGTTTAAAAGATGAAAATCTGTTTTTAATAGACTAAATAATCATTTTTCGCAAAAAGGGTCTCATTTTTGCTATACTGTAAGCAAATTAAATGTTAAAAAACTTACACATGTAAGAAATAATTATATTTTTGTTTTATGTAAAAAATTGTCTACTATGAATTTATTAAATTTCAAACATGCAGCTATTTTATTAGGTAGTTTTGTTTTTTTATCACTCAACACTATCGGTCAATCCATTTCTAATTATGCCACCACAGTCAATTCTGGTGCGTCTTATTTATCAGTTAATTTAACGGGTAATGCATTTAATAGTTGGAGAAATACGACTAGTTTTACTCAGGATGATAATCGATCTGATTTTACAGATATAGGATTTGATTTTTGGTATAACGGAGTGCGTTATACTCAGTTCTCAGTTTCCACGAATGGTTTTATAGATTTTTCAAGCTCAACAAACGATGGAGGCCCTGCAGGCGGGGCATTTAGTTTCGATAATACGGCCTTTTCAGTGAACACTAATCCAGCTATTGCCCCATTTTATGATGACTTAACGGCACAGGGAGGCACTTCTGCTTTGGGTAATAGTCTGAAATATGTTGTAGCAGGCGCAGCTCCTAATCGAACCTTAACGATTGAATGGATTAATATGGCGGTTTACGGAAACACGACGCCAAGTTTAAATTTTCAAGTTAAGTTGGTTGAAACAACTGGTGTTATTTTGGTAAACTATGGCATTATGAATTCAGGAACATTTACGTTTTCATATTCAATGGGATTGAACGGACAAACAATTAGCGCAACTCCTACAGCCGCTCAACTAAAGGAGTTACAAACTGCTAATTCAAATTCGTTTAGCAATACTATCCAGAATAATTTATCGGCCATGCCAACTGCCAATTCGCAATATGTTTTTACGCCACCTATTCCTACACCTGCATCTGGAGCCTTGTCATTCACTGGCGTCGGACAAAGCAACGTAACTGTTAATTGGCCAAATTGGGCAATTAATGAAGTTGGTTATGTAGTATATAATTCTACTGATAATGTTAATTTTAGTTTTGTGTCCCAATCGGCATTTAATGTGGTAAGCGCTAACGTGTTGAGTCTTTTACCAAGTACAGTTTATTTTTGGAAAGTTTATGCTGTTACAGAAGGTTGTTTAAGTTCTGCAATTACAGGCAGTGTTTCAACCCTTGCGGCAGGAAGTAAAACGTCAGTTGCAACGGGATCATGGAATACTGCTGCAAATTGGGTTCCATCTGGTGTTCCATCATCAGCAGACAATGTAACTATAGCAAACGGGCATACTGTTACTGTAAATGTAAATGCTACTTGTTATAATTTATTAGTAGGTCAGGGAAGCAGTGGTGTATTAGCTATTGGGAATAATGCTACCGCTAGAATCATTACTGTGAAAGGAAATATAGTTGTTAATTCTGGCGCTACTTTTAAAGCGAATACGGCGTCAAGTGCTACTCACAGCATTACTATTCCTGGTAATATTACAAACAATGGCATACTTAATTTCGCTACAAGTGCTACCAGTATGTGCGATGCAAGTTTCGTTAATAATGGTAATCAAACGATTAGTGGTTCAGGTGCTACAACGATATTTAATTTAATGACATTGAATATGGGCACATCCATAAATAACGTATTGGATATTCAAACATCAAGTTTTGTTGCGCCAAGCGATTTTTTAACCATTACCAATGGAACATTTAAATTATCAACATCAGGAGTTTCAAATATAATTCCATATACGATTGCTACATCTATTCCTCAAAAGGGTGCTATATGGTTAAACTCGGCATTATCTTCTATAAGTACATATGCTACTTTAACTATGTATGGAAATATTACAGTATCTGATGGTGTATTTAATATTGGTAATGCTGCCGATCAGGATTTATTGTCAAACGGAGGTTACCTAACAATTAATAATGGAACATTAAATATAGCTGGTAAATATTACGCTGTAGGAATAAATAATCTTTCTAAATTTTCGATAACAGGAGGTAGGGTAATTGTACCAAGCATTGGATCTACAAACACAACAATTGCACCATTTCAAATTGCAGGTATAGGCTCTCAATTTAATATGAGTGGTGGCTCTTTAATTATACCACGAGAAGGCGGCGCAGGAACTCAACATTTAGGTTTTATAAATACGGGTTCAAGTGGGGGTAGTGTAACAGGTGGGACACTACAAATAGGAAGTAGTAGTTCTCCAGCTTCACAAATTATACAAATAAATTCAAATTTTTCTGTTGGAAATATATTAATAAACAGTCCTAACGTTAATGCATCTCTTCTAACAAATTCATTAAGTGTGATAAATGATGTTGCCATAAATTCAGGTACGTTAACATCCAGTAACTTAAATATATCATTGGGAGGGAATTGGAATAATAACGGAGGTTTGTATGCTTCTGGTTCGGAAACAGTATCATTCTTAGGAACGACATCACAAACTATTTTTAAATCAGGTGGAGAAACATTTAATAATCTAACATTTTTAAATGCAGGAACTAAAACATTGTTAAGTGCAATTACAGCTAGCAATTGTTTAATTAACACAGGTGCTACTTTAGATGTAAATACGGCAAACAATCAACTTTTGTTAAAAGGTGATTATACAAATAATGGAATTTTTAATGCACGCAAGGGATTAGTTTTATTAAATGGGACTGTTGCTCAAAGCATTGGAGGAGCGAGTATCACTGCTTTTTATGATTTAACGATTAATAATACAGCTGGTGCAGGATTAAGTAATGCTGAAAATTTATTGAATACATTGACATTGAGTAACGGTATTTTTAATACAAATGCAAAGGTATTTACGATGGTGTCTACAGCATCTAATACCGCCCGTATAGCGCCAATTACAGGCTCTGGAGATATTTTAGGTAATGTAACTGTTCAGCGTTATGCCCCAGGAGGATATACAGGATGGGCTTTGTTAGGAGCACCCGTTACATCTGCATTAACTTATCTAGATTGGAATGATAATTTTCCAATAAGTTGCGTGTCTTGTCCTAATGGAAGTGCTGGCGGTTTCATATCAATTTATACTTATGATGAAACAGCTGTGGGTTCTTATTCCTCAGTAGCATCATACATCCCAATGACAGGTATCACAAATCCTATTTCAGCAAATAAGGGGTATTGGGTTTATTTAGGAACGAGCCTCACATCTTCTGCTCCAATAACTATTGATGTGGTTGGCGCAGTAGGTAAATTTAATACAGCGATTGCTTTGACAAGAACAAATACTGGGTCAGTTGTGGATGATGGTTGGAATTTAATTACCAATCCATATCCTTCACCAATTAAATGGAGTTTATTAAAAGGCGCTACTGCTAATATTGATAATGCTATATACTCATACAATGCTGATTTGAATGGTGGCTTAGGAGGCAGTGCAACTTATGTGAATGGAGTTAGTAGTCCGGCAGTTGGCGCGGGAGGTATTGGAGATACGATTCCGATGTGTCAAGGTTTTTATGTTCATTCCACAGGCGCTACAGTTTTAAATGCTACTGAAACTAACAAGGTTGCAGGTAATCCAACATTCTTAAAAATGAATAACACATCAACAGTTGCTTCGTCTTCCTTACCATTGATTAGACTGCATTTAGACGGTAATTCTAATTATAGTGATGAAACGGTTGTTTATTTACAATCAGGAGCTACTAATAATTTTGACACACAATATGATGCTATTAAAATGGGAAGTCAGGATCCGTTTGCTCCATCTGTTAGATTATTTGATGGAAATGCAGAGTTTCAAGTGAATGCCATAAGCCCTACATCATCAAACTTTACAATGCCTTTAAAAACAACAACTGGCTATACGGGAACTTACACAATCAGTTTAGCTAATTTCAATTCATTTCCTAACGGAGCTTGTATTACATTATACGATACTTATTTTAATACAACTACTGATTTAAAAAGTTCTAATTATGTATTTACATTAGTAGATACTACAACGGTATCTCGCTTTACACTTAACATAACTATTAATCCGTTAAATATTACCTCTAATTTAGTTCAACCAACATGTATTAACCCTACTTTAGGAGCAATAAATGCTAAAGGAGTTAGTTCAGGTCCTTGGAATTATTATTGGAAAAATGCAACTGGCGCAATTATTAAAACTAGTTTAAATAAAATATCTGCAGATACCATAACGAATTTATTAGGTGGAAATTACACGTTGGAAGTTAATACAGTTGGTCTTTGTGATAATAATGATTCTCAATTTTCTATTAACACTATAGAGATTCCGGTTGCTCAATTTAGTAGTACAGATACGTCATATCTTTCTAATAATGGAGCGATTAGTTTTATAAATAATTCAGTTAATTCGATATCAAACATTTGGGATTTTGGAGATATGAATGGAACTTCAACTTTAATTAATCCTACATATAATTATATTTCGGCGGGTGTTTACACCGTTAGTTTAATAGCCGAAAGTAATAGTGGATGTTTAGACACAACTCGGAAAAATATCGTTATAGTAGACAATACATCTGGTATTAAAAATCCACAAAATACAATGGGTTTAGTTTTAAAAACGTTAGATAATAATATATTTATTTTAAATGGAACTTATACAGAAAGTGAAAAAGTTCAAATTTCAATCAATGATGTACAAGGTAAAAACGTGTATGATTTTGGATTTGTAAATTCGAAAAACATACAATTTCCAATAGATTTAAGTTCGGTTAACGCAGGAATATACTATTTAGTTGTTGCAGGAAATAAAACTAAAGTTGTATATAAGTTACCAGTGAAGTAACTATCATAAATTAATTAAATAAAAAAGAGGCTGTCCCGAAAAAGACAGCCTCTTACGTTTAAGTTTGTAAGAAGTTAACGCTTTACATTAAATAATATCTGATAGGTAAGTTTATTTGTAAAATACTGTGTTTTATATGTTTTAATGCCAATCCATAACCTATCTGCATTTTTATATTGATTATCCAACAAATGATAGGAGCATCATTTATTTCTTTTTTTTACCCAAAATCCAAAAAAGCAATACGGGTAATAAAAAAATATCAGCAATAACTGCTATGATAATAGTGATGCAAATTAAAAAACCAAAATAAAAGGTGCTTTGGAAGTCGCTAATCATCAAGCTTACAAAGCCTCCCATTAAAATAAAGGTAGTTAATAAAATGGGTTTGCCTGTTTCAAAATAAGTCCGCTTAAAGGCATATAACAATGATTTTCCATATCCCAGCTCTATTTTAAGCCGAGATATAAAATGAATGGTGTCATCAGTGGCCACACCAAATGCAATACTAAATACTAAAGAAGTTGCTGCTTTTAATTCAATACCCGCAAAGCCCATGATGCCTGCAATTATTATTAAGGGTATAAAGTTTGGTAAAATAAAGACGATCACCATTTTCCAACTACGATGTAAAAAATACGTGAGTATACCAATAACCACAATAGAAAATAAGAAACCTTGGATCATATTATTTACCATGTATTCATTGTTTCTATCTATTAAATGAGCAGCCCCTGTAATTTTAATTTCTATATCTTGTTGGTTAATATTTTGTTTTAAAAATTCTTGAAATTTTTTATTACGTTCGTTAATGACGATACTCCCTACATCAGCTATCTTTCCATTGATACGCGCATAATGCCCATCAATAGTAATAATACGTTTAATGTCTTTGTTCTTTTTATTGGACATTAATTGTTTTTTGATTGGCTCGTAATCTTCTTGAGTAGGAAAAACGCCCTCTCCGGATGATTCATCATTTAAAGCTTTATTAATAGTTTTAGTAAGCATTGCAGGTGAATACATGAAGCCAGCTTGATATTCTTTTTTCAGAAATTGATCAACAGAATTTAGTTGCTTCATGATGTCATAATCCCAAACCGTTTTATTTTTATTTTTTATTTCAACGGCTAACTCTAAAGGACGAACGCCACTGTAATGTTTTTCAAAAAAATAAAAATCCTGTTTTATCTTTACTCTATCAGATAAATCTTCTAATAAAATATTATTGACTTTAATATTATATATGCCTACAATAGATAACGCTACGAGCAAACACGACGTTACAAAAATGGTTTTTTGATGGCGCAAAATCCAAAACAATACATTGCGCATAATGTTATATGTTTTATTATCATGGCTATGTATGGCCACCAATTTTTTCGGCGTAAATAAATATAATAAGGCGGGAAGTAAAGTATAGCTGAGTATAAACGCAATTACTATTCCGATAGATGTATAAATTCCAAAATCTTTAATTGGTTTAATAGATGAAAATAGTAACGATAAAAAACCTACAACGGTTGTAATAAGAGTTAGGAAAGTAGGAAAGCCTACTTCTTTTAAAATGAGCGGATATATTTTTAAACGTTCAGTTCCCTTGGAGAGTTCTTCAAAATATTTTGAAAAAAAGTGAACTACATCACTCATCCCGGCAATAAATATCATGGTTGGCAACATCACTGTCATAATATCAAGCGATTGACCGAGCATTGCCATTATACCGAGAGTCCAAAAAATAGAAATAATAACAATAGCCATAGGCACTAAAACCCCATATAAAGAGCGGAAAGACAGCCATAAGAAAAACATGACCAATCCAAAAGAAATAGCTAAAAAATAAACGAATTCGTTTTCTAAATTTTTCAGATAAACATCTTGGGCTACAATCCTTCCAACAAAATGTACTTCATCAAAATGATATTTATTAAACGCTTGTTCAATGTTACGCGCGAGACTATCACATTTTACTTTCGACAAACCTTCGTCTGTTTTTATAAAAACAGAAAGTGATTTAGCGTCTGTTGGAAAAAATGAACCAATTAACTCTGGAGTATTGTAAATATTTGTACTATCTTCTGTATATAAACTTTCATCTTCTATATGCATTAAGCGCTTCTGAACAGGGGCTAATCCACTTAGTGAAATGTTTTTAATATTAGTAGGCGATATAATTCTATCTGTATACCGTAATGTTTTTAAATCATTTGAAAATGATTCTACCTTTTGCAAAAAATCTTTTTTGAAAATCCCTGCCTTATTTTCAATTCCAATCAACACAAATTCATTATCCCATTCAAAACGATTTCGATGTGTTTGATATACTTCTAATTCATTGTCTTCATTAGGAAAAAAAGCTTCGAAATCGTAATTGAATTGTATTTTTTTATTTGAAAAGCACAAATAATTGTGAACCCTATAACGAAGGTAAGCGTAATATAACTGAGCGTTTTTTGCGATACCTTCATATTTACCAATGTTTATCTATTAAATATATAATAGAACCAATAACCCCTGCACTTAGTTCAAGTTCACGTTTATTTATTTTATCAAAGGTATCGTCTGCCGTATGGTGATAGTCAAAATATTTCTGTCCATCAGGTTCAAAACCAATTAACGGTACACCTAAATCTTGCAAGTATTCAATATCGGCACCATGCCCTCCTTGTTTTATATAATGTACAAAGTAAGGATCTAATAGATTTTTCCAACTTACTATTTTTTTATAGGCACCCATCGTTGTGTCAACGCTAATCCCCCGTGGCGAAAAACCGCCAGCATCACTTTCTAAAGCCGCAAT
>ENA-OBIO01000869-OBIO01000869.1-metagenomes-genome-assembly--contig:-NODE-869-length-13791-cov-22.6768_pt1 | contig 13791 bp, 19 predicted proteins | sample MGYA00153383_OBIO01 | MGnify analysis MGYA00153383 | reverse complement strand
GTGACGCAAGGACCGGGGATGCGATATTCGATCGTTTTGGGAGGTTAAAGTTGGGCGGTAAACTGAGTGACAAACCGGGCGAATGGCATTCGTCCTTACTAAGGCGTTGTGTTTTAGCTGTGTTTCAATCGATCGGCAAGATGGTCTTGGTCTGATTAGTGATCGCATTTCAATATATTGGGTAATAATGAGAGAAAATTAGCTTTGGACTACCTCACTATGTTTGTCTCTGCCTCAGTGAATTTGCAGCGATCGGTTGAGCAGGTTTTGCAGTTGGTGGGTGAGGAAGCGGGGTTAGCGGCGATGAACCTTACAATGCAAACAACTAATTCCTTGAACTCAATCGTAGCTCTGACAGCCTGTTTCCATTATCTCCTTCAGGCTAGATGACATAGTATGACGGTTCAGCTCTACATTCTTCATCTTGGGAAAATAGACACCTACATAAAATCTGTGGGGTAATTGGCGTCTTTGCCCAAAAATTTAACTTACCCGCTAAATTTCACCTGTCCATCTCCTTCGTGCTACCCCCGGCTAAGTGGGAGAATAGAACGTTCGTCATTGAGAGACTGCAAGCTGCTATGGAGGAGCTAGACACCCCTTGCGGGAGAATTAAGCCCAAGTTAGTGAGCATTTCACCATTTCCCGAAGGGATGGGGATTTTATTAGGTCAAAATGTAGACATTAAGGATGTCCTCACGATGACTGTGGTGATGCTAGGTTTTCGGAATGCTAGTGTGTTTACGTCGAGCAATGGTACGGTTAATCGCCCCCATCCTTCGGATTTGGGGTTTAACGATTTGCTCAAAGAGATCGCAGGTAAGACTGGCTATCACATCGGAGCTATGACCGAGCCAGTTTTTAAGCATTAGCAAAGTCTCAACAATGTCAAGACTTGGGCTAAATATATTGCCCAATTAGAACTAGAGCTAAAGCAGTATCGAGAGGGTCAAAGATCGTTCTCGCCTAATCAAGCTGAAAACGTAACAACCCTGATTAAATTTCAAGAAAACGCTGAAAAAGCTAAATTAGCGATTACTCAAAGTTTAACTCCGCTGCTGCGCTGTACTGGTACAGATCGTCAGATTGAGTTAGATAAGTTGATTGGAGCTATCGCTACGGCTAATCGTCATTACTGGGGTGAGTTAGCTGATTGGCTGGAAGAAATGATGCCATCTCAATCAGATCGGGTCTGTATCGCTGGTGGTACTGCTAACTATTTTAAGGTGGAGTTGCAAGATTTTCTCAAAACTAAGGTAGTTTCTCCAGTTGAAGGTGCTGTGTGCTGGCATTCAGCGATTGAACTACCAGATCGCTTTAAAGTGTATAACGACCGATTTGATGATATCTACTCACTGTGGCAGCAAATGGAGCGGCGATTTGTACCTGCTACTGTTGGCTCGAAAGTAACGACCTAGAGGTGAAAATCTGACACCTTGCCGTCTCTGCGATGGTGCGATTAAATCGCGCTCTCCATTAGCAGGGTGTGGATTTTGCCGCTTCACTCAAACTGGTACAGTTGTTAGACCAGTAAGCCTGAAAATAATGAGACTCTGAAATGTTTGCTATGAAAAGGTTGTGAGCTTAACGGCACTTTCTGCACACTTGCTACCCAAACACTTGGATCGGCTATTCACTGTGGTTTCAATTTACTCACCTTGAGCCTAAATTCTCCATGACTATTTTCACCAAAGCCCCGAACCCTGATGATATAAGGACCAGAATCGATAATTCTCGCGAACAACAGAGAGTTGGTAGAACCATCATCATTTACCCCAATAGTGCGACCTTTAGCATTAAGTAAAACTACAACAGTATCAAAGGCTTCAGAAGTTAGCTCGATCGCGATTTGGTCGCCAGCCGTTAACTGAATTGAATAACCCCGTGCGAATCCACTATCGCCAATTGGAACATCTCGTTCGGACAGAACATCTTTGATTTCCCCACTTGCAGGTAATGGAATCGGTGTATAGACAAAATTACTAAGTTTCGGTATTGACTCGATCTGTTGAGGAGGATTCGCACTTGCAGTGTGGTTAAATGTTGTCTGAACCAGAATTAGAACGGGTATTAGCAAGCAATAACAGCAACTTTGATTTAGACGTGACATTAATTATTTCGTTCTAATTATTTTAGAGTCACTTTGCACTAACTATATGTCTCCTGAATAATACTCCAACTCACGGCACTGACTCCGGCATCCAGACTCAACCGACTGACAATTTGCTCTAAGAACGCATCATCCCGCTCTTGAGTTACGAGATCCGCTTCGACCTCTACTCGCTCGGTGTTTTTGAGATCGGTGCTGCTCAGAGATCTCAACTGCATTTTGCCACTATTGACCGCTTGCAGTAGCAAGGCGCGCACATGAGCTTCATCTCGCTCGCGACAAACCACCGAACAGCGATAGCACAGCTCGACTTCAGTGCCCTTGAGTGGCTTCTGATTGATGCTATGTCCTAATGGGTGCAGTAAAATGTTGGCGATTAGTACGGCGATAGTTCCAGTTGCGGCATGAATTAGCAAACCCGATCCCGACAAAGAGCCAATTGCCGCTGCACACCAAATCGTTGCCGCTGTGTTTAAACCACGCACACTCAACCCTTCGCGTAAAATCACACCGCCACAAAGAAAGCCAATGCCAGAGATAATTTGCGCCGCAATCCGCGTCGGGCTGGAATCGCCTGGAGTCAGTACTGCTAACATCACAAATAGCGATGCACCTGTGGACACTAGAGTATTAGTTCGTAACCCTGCCATCCGTTGCCGCCACTGCCGTTCTAGCCCAATTAACGATCCCAATGCAAAAGCTACGGTTAATCGCACCACAAACTCCGTTCATACCATCTGCTTTCTCCTAATTATTGATTTGATATCCTACCTATCAATAGGTTAAGTTCTTGGAGTTACCCCTGTTAAGGTGACCGTTTGTACTAGAGTTTTGCCGATTTCCTCAACGTAAAATGTACGTTTCAGGCTTCGATAAGATTATTTGCTAATCAAAAAATTAATTTGATGCCAATTCTGAACTGTTGATTTTGGAGGGCGATCGTTGGAACCCTTGTAAATCAACAGTAGTACATATGATCACCTTAACAGGGGTAGTTTTTGAAGTCTATCATGCGATCGTCAAGGTGAGATTATTAGATTATTAAATTGATTGACAGCTAGTTAATTTTAAAGTTAGACTTGCGGATGGCAGTTAAATATCTTAATCAACTGCTTACTAGTTATTTCATTATTAAGGAGAACGACTGATGAAGGCTTCTGGTAGTAGTTGCTTAGTTGTAGCTCTTGAAGAAACCACTGTGTCTAAAGAAGACCCCGACCCTGCTGGTGGTCTAGAGGCGAAAGGGACTACGGTACGCGATTTTGTTTGCCGCAATAATGAATCTGCCTATATGACTCTCACTTAGAGTCCCAGGTTCATTTCCCGATCGCTGCTAGGCACGGCGATTGTACGACAAGGAGATGAACCATGCAAAGTTTTAAACTACTTTCTTCATAGCTAACTGAACGATAGCCATCAACTGAACGGGTAACGATTGTTTGTCTCAAAGCGATCGTTTAAATTTTGATGTATTCGCTCGGCAGTCTAATCTAAATGAATCTGTTTTGCGATCGAACGAAACGGCTGATGTTTTAGATGAAAATCAGCATAGATTGATTTTAGACGAGCGATTATTAACTATCGATTGATAAGCATTATTCGACTAAAAATTAGTCGAATAATGCTCAAATTTTAAGTCTTAATGTACCAATTTTGATGTTAAAGGGGGCTAATTTTTAGCTGTTTAAAATCAGTAGCTAGTTCACACACTGCGATGCTTGATTCGATCGCCCAGCTATAAATTATTCAGAAGCCTAACCCTGAATGGGGGTGAGTGTCATGTTTGAAGTTTGCTTATTTTGTGTTGCTGCTGAAGTGCTGGGAATCACCCTGACTGAAGTAATGGGAATTGCCCTAGCGCAAATTATTACAACCGCAGGCGAACAGCTCGTTGCGGATTATCTGAAGTAGCTGACAGATCCACCCTGTCAAACCTAATTAAAATCAGAGAGGAGATTGAAAATAATGACCAATATCAAACAAGATTCAATGACTGATCTCAAACAAGATTCGCCACTTGGAGTGCGCGTTCGTTCGCGTAAGGTACGCGATCTTGTCACCTTTTTGATGGTGGCAGGTCCGGGGATCATCGTCATGGAAGCAGACAATGATGCTGGAGCTGTCTCGACGTACATACAGGCGGGTGCCCAGTACGGAACCCATTTGCTGTGGATTATGCTGTTGCTCCTACCGATTACCTTTTTTATCCAAGAGATGGTAGTGCGCCTGGGGATTGCAACTGGTGAAGGACACGCCGCTCTGATTTACCATCGCTTTGGCAAGTGGTGGGGACGGTTCTCACTATTTGACCTGCTGCTGGTAAACTTCTTGACCTTAGTAACTGAATTTGCCGCCGTCTCACTAGCAGCATCAGCAGCGGGGATTCAACCTCAGTTAGCAGTGCCCTTGTCGATTGGCATCTTGATTGCCATTGTAACTACTGGGAGCTATCGCAACTGGGAACGGATGGCTATTTGCCTTTGCTTGCTAGACGTTAGCTGGCTTTTGTTAGCTTTTTTCGCACATCCTGTAGCTGGAGATGCAATCCACAACACCCTAGTACCGAATATCCCACCAACTGGGATTACCAACGATCTGGTATTCCTATTAATTGGAATTGTGGGTACCACTATTGCCCCTTGGCAATTATTCTTTCAACAAAGCTGCATCGCCGATAAAAAACTCCGCTTCCAAGATCTGAAATGGTCGCGGTTGGATACATTTATCGGTGCCTGTTTCACGGTATTGGTGGGTGGCTGCATGATGCTGGTGGGTGACCTCGGCTTTCGTAATAACATTGATTTCAGAGATCCGGCAGATCTAGCGGTACATCTAGTTCCCTTTGCTGGCCCAATTTTCAAAAACTTCATCCTCCTGATGATGTGTAATGCGGCTGTTTTGGGGGCAACTGCTGTTTCTCTCGCTAGTGCTTGGGCATACAGTGAAGTTAATGGCTGGACGAATAGTCTGCAAATGAGCTGGCGACGGGCACCAGGTTTTTATATTGTCTACGCCTTGTGCTGTGGGGCGGCGGGGGGGATTGTGCTCATCCCCAATTTACCCCTGCAACCGATCGTTGTCGGCGTACAGGTGCTGGCGGGGATGATGCTTCCCGTCGCCATCATCTTTCTACAACTGCTGTTAAATGACCGGGAATTGCTGGGAGATGAGTTTGTGAATAAGCCTTGGAACAACTATATCAACTGGACGATTATTATCGTCTTGTTCTTGATGTCGCTGGTCTTAGTCGTGCAGCAACTGGCCCCTAATCTCTTTCCAACTAGTTCACCAGGTTAACCAAAATCGAGGCATAAAATCATGGCTAATGACAGAAACCAGGGCAATGCAAACTACTATGCAATTCATCCCTTGGATGATGTGGCAGAGCAGAAGCGGTCTTACAAAACTTTGGGTCAACTTAAAATGACCCCAGCCGTCAGAATTTCCCTAATCGCATTACGTGGCTACCTGCTGCTAACGATCGGACTGGTGTTCTACCGTGTGCTATTACAGGCAGGAATGTTTGGTGGCTTACCTCATCACTGATTAGGGGGTCGAGCCGAGAGCCAGATACTGTTGGCGAATTCAAAATCAATCAGGGGATAGCGAGGCACACCGCTGACGAGAGCAGATCACTATAGTCCTTCGACTTGTCGCCATTTTATCAAAATGAGAACTGCGAGTCGGCGCTCTCCCCTTGCAGAACCACTGCTTGCTGCTAAACCATAAACCTTTTTTGCAAACCAGGGAGGTATGCCATGATCGAAGCTGATTTCTTCTGCTCTTATACTTCGTATCGGGGACAGTTCACTCCTGAAAATCTGACATTTAACGCCAACTTGCAGGAGTTTGCTCAACGGGTCAGCCTCATTGTAGGACTAGAAACAGGAGGCAAACTCTCACCGTCAGAAGCTTTCGCCCAGATTGAACAACTCTGGAGACAGTTATCCCGTTCTAGCGAACAACTGCAACTCTAGCTTCTCTAAATCTGAAGGACGTACTGATTAAAGGTAGGTGTCTATTTTCCCAGAAAAAAGCAATGAAGTTTCTTCGCGCCCTTCAATGCCCCTTCTCATGGAGTAACTTTTTTAGGTCTTCATTTTCAGCGGATAACGCTCGATTTTTAGATTCTAATTCTTCAATTCGTTCTCGTAAGCGTTTGAGTTCTTGGAGCAGGTCGGTCTAGTTTTGAGAATTCATTGGACTAACGTTCCAGACCTTACAATGCAAACAACTAATTCCTTGAACTCAATCGTAGCTCTGACAGCCTGTTTCCACTATCTCCTTCAGGCTAGATGACATAGTATGACGGTTCGGCTCTACATTCTTCATCTTGGGAAAATAGACACCTGCATAAATCTTTCTAAGCCGTTAGATGATACGGTTATTATGATGGGAAAAATAGGGATAAGTAGCGAATTGATGGAAGAAAGGATAAATGAACTTCTCTCATCTTATTCATATACTTTCCATGAAAAACTAGTTAATTCAAAAATAATAGGGTCAAACGACAACTCGTCTGTCTGGTTTAAAGAAGGTTTCCCTTCTCGGATATTGCAGCCAGGAGAGCACTGGAAAGAGGGAAAAATTCGTCTTCGCGTTGTTGCTGAATTCATTCCTGATGAACCTGAAACAATTCCAGCCGATCGCCCGATCGAACCTTCCCTCGATACCTTCCGCGAAAGCCCATGAACTCTATTGTCCCGCCTCTAGAATCTGTGTCACCGTCAACTCAGGAAAAGCCGGAGAAATAACCACATCATCACCCCGAAAGGTCTCAAATAAATAATCCCCCGCCCTCAAAACACCAACCATCACCCACGATCGATCGGGATCAACAATCCAATATTCAGGAATCTCACGATCGGCATACTGAAACAACTTATCCTGATAGTCGCGCCTGTAATTATCAGAATTCTCATCACCCAGTAAAACGACTTCCAATACCATTTTAGGCGGAGGCATATCAAACGTAATCGTAGAGCGCCTTCTAAGCAAAATCAAATGAATGTCTTCTAATACCGTCAAGCCTGGAAATCTTGTACGAGGTCTCCCCGTCACGGCAACCTCAACCGCACCCGGTCGAATCAACTTAAACGATAACCCGATCGCCATCAAAGCAACAAAGATAAAATTTGCGATCGCATTATTACCCAGGGATTCAGACGTAACCGGAATCAATTCTCCATCCCAATACTCACAATGGCCTTCTGGCAAATCCCAAGGCTCAGCCGCTAAATACGTTTCAAAACTCGCAAACTTTACTTGAGTGAACGTCATCCGATCGCCCTTACTAACTCGGTCATCCCCATCATACCTTGACCAACCAACCTCATGAAACCAGACAAAACCCCACGGGGCAAAATTCCCCCCGCCGTCCGTCAGTATGTGCTCGATCGCGACAACAACAGATGCCAAAGCTGCGGCACCACCGAAACCCTAACGATCGATCACATCATCGCTCTTAGCCTCGGCGGCCCCAACGATGTAAGCAACTTTCAGACATTATGCCAAAGTTGTAACTCACGCAAACGCTATCGGCCTGACGATCGCTTTCAACGGCACTTTACGTAGACAATCTAGGTATAGATGAGCAGATTGTTAGAATAGAGAACAATAATGCTTTATGGCCGATTAACATTTACTACAGCGCGACGATTGAAAATTCACGATCGCCATACACCATTGTACGATCGACAGCACCTAAAGTTTGGTTATAGCTTTTGGGATTGTTCACACACTGACTAATCAACTCAGCTACATCAGCGCGATGAATGATTCCACCAATGCTGGGGTCAGCGGTGAGCACGCCGTTTCCTGTCGCAGGTTCAGACTTAAGACCACCCGGACGAACGATCGTATAGGTCAATCCGCTATTTCGCAAATGCTCCTCGGCAAGGTTCTTTTCCTTCAACACCGCACCTAACGCCTGCAACGCAGAATCAGGAAGGGCGATCGCGCTATCTCCCGTGCCTATAGACGTTACCAAAATAAAGTGTTTGGCACCCACGTTCAGCGCCGCATCGATCAAATTGCGATTCCCCACAAAGTCCGATCGCACGCCCTCAGCCGAAATTCCCCCGATCGTACTGATCACCGTTTCAATGCTACTTCCGACCATCGCATCTGCGACCTGATCAGGGTTCATCGCATCGCCCTGTCGAACCTGGACACCTAGGGCTTCAAGCTCGGGCTGAGGTTGACGGAGAAGGACGATCGGTGGCATCGATCGCCCCACAAGACGCTTTGCAATTTCAAGACCCACACCACGACTGGCTCCGGCAAGGAAAACGGTAGACATAGCACAATGACTTTAAAGAGAACGCCTACAATTTTATCGTAGATTGAAAGAGTACAGGCCCTTTCAGTCGTTCCCATGTTGATTCTTCTCCTTGCCGCTGTTCTTGATGCCCTAATCGGAGATCCCTGGAACTCGGTTCATCCGGTGCAAGTGATGGGCTGGGTGATTCGCTACTATTGCACCCTCGCGCTAAAGGTTTGCAAACGTCCGATCGCCCAGATTTTTGCAGGCATCGGTTTAGCCATTATCCTAATCGTCGGCAGCAGCACGATCGCCTATAGCTTAATCCAAATCGCTAAAACCATCCATCCCATTTTTGGCACGGCGATCGAAGCGGTTATTCTTGCAAGTTGTTTCGCTGGACGGAGCCTCAGAGATGCAGCCGATGACGTGCTAAATCCGTTGCAAACGGGTGATTTAATCACCGCGCGACAAATGCTCAGCCGCTACGTCGGTCGTGATACTCAGGATCTAGTTGAATCTGAAATTCTGCGTGCTGTTCTCGAAACCGTTGCAGAAAATGGTGTTGATGGCGTAATGGCTCCATTGTTCTGGGCGATCGTCGGAGCATTCACACCGATGGGTCCGGCAGTGTTGGCGATCGCATTTAAAGCAGCTAGCACACTTGACTCTATGGTGGGTTATAAAAAACAACCTTACCGTTATCTAGGGACTGCCAGCGCCATGACCGATGACGTTCTCACTTATATTCCCTGCCGCCTGATGGTTTTGACTTTAGGCATCATGACCCAAAACCCGATCGCGCTTTGGAAACAGTGCGCCAAAGACGGCAGTCAAGACTCCAGCCCCAACTCCGGCTGGAGTGAATGCGCCTATGCTGTCGCCCTACAGGTCCAGCTTGGCGGACCCAACACCTACCAAGGCGTTCCAAGACCAAAGCCCCTATTGGGAACTCCCATTAGGGCGATTACGCCGGATGTGGTTCGATCGGCGCTACTTTTAAATCGTCGTGCATTCTTAAGTTGGTTGTGTATTGCAGTATTCTTGTTAACGCTGAACTAGTAGGAGATTGTGATGGTTGCTCAGTCGTTACGAGTGAAAATCTGTGGGATTACAAGTCCTGAACAAGGAACGGCGATCGCGGATCTTGGCGCACATTCGATCGGCTTTATTTGTGTGCAAAAGTCACCGCGCTACGTTACGCCTGAGCAGATCTTAAGAATCGCTTCAGTGTTGCCGAACGATGTTCATCGTGTGGGAGTATTTATGAATACTCGCGTTAGTGAAATTGTAGCAATTGTGAAAAGATCACGATTGACGAGCGTTCAGCTTCATGGAGACGAAAGCGTTGAATTTTGTAGTGAGCTGCGATCGGCTTTACGTGAACAGATTATCAACTTCAACGTTGAGTTGATCAAAGCCTTTCGCGTTGAATCAGCGGCGGGACTTGTGAACATGCATCCGTATAGCGCAGTAGTGGATTGGTTATTGTTGGATGCATACCATCCGACGATGGGCGGTGGGACGGGGTTGACGCTGGACTGGGCAACGCTAGAAGATTTTAAACCGACGGTTCCTTGGTTACTGGCAGGTGGGCTGAACCCAGACAATGTGCGGGACGCCTTACAAACGATCAATCCTCAAGGCATTGATTTATCGAGCGGAGTCGAACGATCGCCCGGAGATAAGGATTTGGGCAAAGTCGCGCGGTTGTTTGAGCAGTTGAAAAATTAGATTAGGCACTCGGTTACGATCGGCATTTGGCTAAGTTATATTGGGGACCTTTTAATCCTCGAATCACACGGACAGCCGGGATGCTATCTAAGAAAGATTCTCGTTCTGATAGGATGATCAAGGTTGAGCCTCTCCCTTTGGAGAATCGGTTAAAATGGTAGAAAGTGTTGGGGAGAGCGATCGGGATGCAACAAATTATGGTGGATGTTCCTGATGAAATGGCGGCACGGTTGGCTTCTCGCCCGGATGAGTTACCACAGATTTTGGCGTTGGGGTTACGGGAAGTGAATGCAAATCCGGCGAGTGGATTTTCGGGGTTGTCGGAGGTGTTGGAATTTTTGGTGCAGTTGCCGCCGCCACAGGAGATCTTGGCGCTGCGGTTATCGCCTGAGGTTCAGGCTGAGGTGGATCTGTTATTAGAAAAGAATCGATCGATCGGCTTAAGCGCGGTTGAGAAAGGTCTGTGGCAACAATATGAGTATGTGGAACATCTTGTGAGAATGGCGAAGGCTCAAGCGTTATTGAAGCTTAAGTCTGCAACATGAGTAAAACGTATGTTTCTGCAAGTTTACGCCGTATGGTGTTTGAGCGTGCGGGTGGGAATTGTGAGTACTGTTTGATTCCTGAGGCGTTGGCGTTGGCGTCTCATCAGGTGGATCATGCGATTTCAGAGAAGCATGGTGGAGAAACGGTTTCTGAAAATTTGGCGCTTTCTTGTTCGTTTTGTAATCAGGCGAAGGGAAGTGATGTGGGTTCGATTGATGCAGAGACTGGTAAGTATGTTCGGCTTTATCATCCTCGGCACGATAGATGGATGGAGCATTTTCAAATCGATGATGGGACGGGGGAGATTTTGGGGATTAGTGCTGTGGGCCGGGTTACGGTTCGATTATTACAGATGAATCGATCGGCTTATTTGCCTGAACGTCTTTTGTTATTGCAGGCTGGAATTCTTGCTATGCCTGGGGTTGTGGAGTAGAGGACGATCGACTGACTGGAGAAGTGCAATCGACTTTGGGATTTTGTAGGTTAGTTGGGGAGGAGTGCGATCGACTTCGGGATTTTGTAATCTAGTTAAGGAGAGTGCGATCGACTTGGGGTTTTTCTAACTTGATTTGGGAAAGTGCGATCGACTTGGGGATTTTTTAAGTTTGTTGGGGAAGGTGCGATCGGGTTTCCCTCATGAATTATCACCCTTGCCACAAAATGCTTTACAAACCCTTTTTCATTCCATGTATTCCTTAAAGTCTTCCAGTGGCTCATCAAAGTCATCAGGCAAAGGCAATACAAACGTACCTTTTAAAATGCCCAAGCCACCCCGTTTAGCACGAGGTTCGATCGGATCACTATTCGTTTTTGGATATCGCTCAGACAGAAACTCGATATAGTGCAAAACTTCAGTTTGCAATGACTCTGACAACTGTTCCAATTTCTCTAGAATGATTGGCTGAACCATGATGCTTCCTCCTTTTGATTTACGGTTTCTGATGATCTACAGTATCGGGTATTTGTCGGATAATTTCCATGGTCTGAATACTAACGGTACAGACTCGCTGGAGTAGGTCGATAACGTGTTCTAAAGCTCCATCATAGAACTTGAATTGAGGTCTTGTTGTTCAAAGACGCACCCATCCCTCAAGCTACGGTCGTCTCTAACGAATCCTCAGCGATCGTCCTTTCCCCGGTCTATCGCACTTTCTCTCGCTTACCTCACGTTGCCTAGGCGATCGGACTAGATCGATCGTTTGTCTGAAGAAGCGCGATCGACTTGGAGATTTTCTAGCTTGACTGATGAAGAAGCGGTGATCGACTTTGGGATTTTGTAGGTTTGTTGGGGAAAGTGCAATGGTCTATGCTTAATCTTGAACCACCAATCGAGCAGGAAGTTGATTAGGTCATGGATGCAAAGAATGGTGATTGTATTTCTAATTGTATGAGTCATCAGAAATTGATGCTGATAAAAATTCAAGCAGCACGGTTTGTAAGCTTTATAGCTATGACGATAAAACAGCAGAGATCCTTGTCTGAGTAATACATTTAAACTAATTGTCAAGAGTTTGTCAATAAGGATATCATAAAGGATGAATATTGAAAGGATTATAGAGGCTCGTGTTCATGCAGAATATTACAAATTGGCCATTATTTGTTAAAGCTGGCTTCTCATTAATTATTGGAGTACTTGTTGTTGGAGGTCTTTTAGAGATTCCAAAACTTAATGTCCAAAAAGGTCCAGGAGACAAGTCATCTCAAGAAACTGCTAAAGAACTGATAGAGATTGATATCATTATTGAATCAGACACACGTAAAGCTTTAGAAGATGCTGAGATTAGATTTGTTTCTAAGGGTTCACCAGAGATCAGAAAGACTAATACTGATGGATATGCTCGAATAGCAATTCCAGTCAGAAATGATGTTGACATTAATATTAGTAAGAAGGGCTTTGAAACATCAAGGCATACCTTAAATCTGAGTAATGATCCAAATCGCTCTAAAATTTTTTATTTAAAAGTGCAGAAGCCTTAGTGAAGAATAATGAAGTCTAGAGATCTATCAAGCATACGATCATCTCAACCAATTTATTTATTGGGTGAAGTCCTAATTAAGCTCTTTACATTAGGTGTATTTTCTGTTGAATCGGGAGCAAAAGCTTATTTTGAGCTTGTATTAGTCATTGCTGTGTTGTGTGCTTGTGGATATATACTTTGGTGGCAAATCCCCCTTCTTTTAGCAACAATCATATTTGGGACTCTAGCCGCAGGAATGTTTTCTGTATTAGCTCCACAATATTTATTAGGGCCAAACAGTATAGAGGCAGACAAATTTATTTTAAATTCACTTAAAAAAATATCTGAAGATAACCTTAAGGAAATATCAAAACTTTCTGGTCAGGCACTTGAAGAAAGGCTAATTTGTTTTTACAAGGCCCAGAAAATACTTGAAGACCATTCTAATTTGGCGTCTAATATTGCAGAGCTTGATAAAATTTTAGATAACATCAAGCAGTCGCGTTACACGGCGACGGAAAGGATTGAAATTGAAATTAAAGAGGAAGCTTATAGAAGGAAACAATCAGAGGACTTAGAAAAACAACATAAGGCGAATGAATCAAGACAACGTAAGGAACAGGAAGATAGAGACAAAGAAATCCAGGAAGCTTATCAGGAAAAAATGCGGCACGAGGCAAAAGTTGAAGCTCAGCAGGAAAAAAAAAGAAAAGAAGCTCAAGCTGCAAAAATAAAAGAAAATAGCGAACAAAAGAGAATTTGGAATGAATGGCTAAAGGATCAACGAATGAGAGAAGATTTTACAGGAGGATGTCCACCTGATCATCAGTACGACTCACCACGATGTAGACCTGGGTATCCTGTAAAAGTTACCATAGCAAGAAAGGAAGATGGATTTGATGGGATTATTTGGCAACCTTCAGACAAAAAATATGACTCCGTAGTTAATTTCAAATGGTGTTATAAATCTGTAAAAGAAGCAGAAAATGAGAGTGGAAAATATAGATTTAGAAGACCTCAAAAAAGTTAGAAAAATTCCAAGCTTGACTAAAAACTTGTTAGACAGAATTAATTGTATTTAAAGCAATACTTTTGGTCATCCTTCATCCAAACTATTGCAGTAAACCGATCGTCCAGTATAAAACTAGCTCGGTTTACAATCTAAAAAGCTCAACGAATCA
>ENA-OBIO01000868-OBIO01000868.1-metagenomes-genome-assembly--contig:-NODE-868-length-13800-cov-5.14718_pt1 | contig 13800 bp, 12 predicted proteins | sample MGYA00153383_OBIO01 | MGnify analysis MGYA00153383 | reverse complement strand
GTGCCCGTGCGGCAGCGGCAAAAAGTACAAGCAGTGTCACGGCCGGCTGGCTTGATCGCCGACTGACCTTCCGTCGGCCGTCCGGCAACGCACGCGCCGAGCATGCCAAATTCAATTGGGTGAGCGTTATGCTTCATGCATGATCGATAGCGTGATCTCGGAATCGGGCGTGCGGCACGAATTGCTGCGCCTGGCATTGATCAATTCGGCGCGCAGCGTGGCGCTGCAGGTGATCTCTGTGGTCGTCATCGCCTCGATGGGCCTGCATGCGAATCGGCCCGTCGCGGCGGCTGCGGTCACCATGATCGGCGTGGCCGTCGCGGTGTGGCGGCTGCTGATCTCACGCCGCTTTGCACAGGAGCGCGTCGGCCTGATGCGCCTGCAGCAGGAGCTCGAAGGCAACGCAGCGCTTTCTGGCGCGTTGTGGGCTGTGGCCACGCTGTTCATCTACCCCGCGTTGCACGGCACGCTCGGCACCACTTACGTGGGCATGGTGTTTGGATCGATCACGGTCGCCGCGTTTTTCATGACCCTGGTGGGCCGCTCGTTCCCGATTCTGTCGAGCATCCAGCTCGGCGCGCTGATCACCGTCAGCCTGGGCAGCGAGGTCGTGCGGTCGTTCCCGCTCGCGTTGTTGTCGGTGATCTTCGGCGCCACGGTGTACCGCGCCGCGCGCGAGTTCAGGACCACTGCCACCCGCGCTTTCCAGCACAGCCGCGAGGCCGATGAGGCAAACGCCTCGCTGCAGCGCGCCAAGGAGCTGGCCGAGTCGGCCAACATGGCAAAGTCGCAGTTTCTGGCCACGATGAGCCACGAGATTCGCACGCCGATGAACGGCGTGCTCGGTGCGCTCGAATTGCTGCGTCGTTCGCCGCTCGACACCGATCAGCGGCGGCTCGTGCGCACGGCGTCGTCGTCGGGCGCCTCGTTGATGACGATCCTGAACGACGTGCTTGATCACTCCAAGATTGAGGCGGGCAAGTTGAACCTGACTCAAGCGCCTTTTTCACTGCACACGCTGTCGGTTTCGGTGATCTCGCTGTTCCGCGGCAATGCCGAGAGCAAGGGGCTCAAGCTCACGCTCGATCTGGAACCTGACGTCGAGGAATGGGTGCTCGGCGACGCGCAACGTTTGAAACAGGTGCTTCTGAACCTGGTCGGTAACGCGATCAAATTCACCGAGCGCGGTGAGATCGTGCTGCGGATAGCGCCGCAGCGCGCCGCGACAGGCCTCGCGGGCGTTGCCATTGAGGTGCGGGACACCGGCATCGGCATTCCGCCGGAGGCGCTCGAGGGCTTGTTCCAGCCGTTTCACCAGGTCGACGGCACGCGCAGCCGGCGGCGCGGAGGTACGGGGCTGGGCTTGGCCATCAGCCAGCGCATCGTCGAGGCGATGGGCGCCAAGATCGAGGTCAAGAGCCGCGTCGGGCAAGGCTCCCGGTTCCGGTTCGGGTTGACGCTGGAATCCGACCGTGCCTCGGTGCACGCGCCGCAGGCCGACTCTTCGCTCGGCGGCCTCGACGGTGACTCCACGCTGATGGGCAGCGTGCTTGTCGTCGAAGACAACGACGTGAACCGGATGATCGCGCGCGAAGTTCTGCAGTCGCTCGGGCTGAGCGTGATCGAAGCCAGCGACGGGCGTGAGGCCCTGTTGCAACTGGAATCGCACAGTGTCGACGTGGTGCTGATGGATTGCCAGATGCCGGTGATGGACGGCTATGCCGCCACGCAAGAGATCCGCAAACGCGAGTTGCGCCTGGGGCTGCCGCGCCTGCCGGTGTTGGCACTCACCGCCGACGCGTTCGAGGAAGACGCGGTGCGCTCCCGCGAGGCGGGTATGGACGCCCACCTTGCAAAACCCTACACCCGTGATCAGCTGATGGAGTTGCTGAGAGCCTGGCTCTGAACGGAACGCCCGGCGCGGGCGACGCGCTCAGGCGAACGCGCCCCATTCGGTCACGCCGGTGCGCTCCTGGTCCCACGCAGTGTCGAGCTCGATCTGCTTGATCTCGGCCACCGCGCCTTCGTCACCGCCGCCGGCTTTGCGCACTTGGGCGCGGGCGAGCCGCTCCATCAGCCGCAGGTCGCGGTCGGTCAGTTGCAGCGCGGTCTCAACCCACTGATCGACGATCGCCATCAGCGACTCGTAAGTGATGGGCGCGGCATGGCGCCGCGCCTCGAGCGCTGCGAGCGTGCCGCGCAGGCGTGGGTTTACGGCGCGCAGCACGGCCTCGATCGCGGCCTCGCCTTCGCCGTCTTCGACAACCATGTCGACCAGCGCGCGCTGCTGCAACTGCTCGGCGGTATAGAGCCTGCCGGACAGGATCATCTCGTTCGCGACCGCGAAGCCGGCCTTGCGGATCGTGAAGTCCCACGCGCCCATGCCGGGGAAAAGGTTGAACAGCACTTCTGGGAAACCGGCCTGCGCGCTGCGCTCGAAGATGACCTTGTGGAACGGCATGACCGACTCCAGCCCGCCGCCGAGTGTGTCGCCTTGCACCAGCACGGTGGTGTGCACGCCGAGCTTCGACGCGTTTTCCATCCACCACACCAGGTCGATGCAACGACGGCCATACAGCCGCAGCGATTCGACGTCGCGCGCGCGAATCAGCAGCACGAACAGCGACAGGTCGCCGCCGAAGTTGAAGACGCCAGGCACGTCGGAGGTCATCACGTAGTGCTTGACGAGCCCGGGGTTCTCGCCGATGTCGCTGAAGACCCGTTGCAGTTCGCCCATCGCCGCCAAGCTGTAGCACTGGATCGGCTTGACGCAGGTGCGCAGCCGCAGTGCGGCCAGCTCCGCGCTCCACTCGAGGCGGATGTACTTGTACGGGCGCGTCATCAATGTGGCGAGGGCCACCGCGGTATCCGGCTTCATACCGACTCGAACACGCGTGTGAAGTGGTGGAAATTGACCAGGGTCGACTCGACCACCGCCTCGCGCGCGGCGTCGTCGGTGATCGTGTTGAGAATCTTGCGCAGCGTGACCATGTGCTCGGCGTCCATCGTCGCGTGCGAGCTGATGAACGACACGCCGCGGTCACCTTCGAGCAGCAGCGATTCGCGGATCGCCGCGGAAAACGTGCCGCCGTAGACCGAGGCGATCACCTCGAGCGCATACATCATGCCGAGCACCGTGCACGGGTGGCGCCGGTCGGCGGCCCAGTGGTTGTAGCCGTTGAGTGCCAGCGTGTTGATCGACGCCGCGTGCGCGCGGGTGACGGCATGGCTGACACCAACGGCCTCCAGGTCGTTCATCACCCACTCCTCGTGCCCGGACTCTTCGTGCATGTGTTCGTAGAGAAAGTAGCGCACCTGTCGATGGTCATCCGACACACGGCTGGCCGCCGCAGCGCAGACCGGGTTGAAGTGCCAGACCACGTGGTACAGCTCGAGCAGCAGCCTGCGGTAGCGCTCGATGTCCATGCCGTGCGCGACGGCGTCGAGCACGACGGGGTTGGTCTCGAAGTCACGGCGCGCTTCATCAGTGCGCATGACCAGATCAGCAAAAAAGGGCAGCATTCTGGGTTCCCGACAACGTTGTTTTTTGCATCGTCGATGCATATTCCCGACCGACTCTAAGCGAGCCGCGTGAATGTGAACATCGGAAAGCCTTACAGGTGCCCCCATGGCCGCCGCGCCGGCGGTTCCTACAATCAGTTGCTCCCCCTTTCACTGCGAACCACGCCATGCCCGTCAACCTGCACGCCCCCGATCCGAACAGCCTTCACCCCGTGCCCGGCATCGAGCTCGGCATCGCGATGGCGGGCGTGCGCAAGGCCAACCGGCGTGACCTGACGGTGGTGACGATCGCCGAGGGTTCGACCGTGGCGGGCGTGTTCACGCAAAACCGCTTTTGTGCCGCGCCGGTGCAGCTTTGCCGCGTGCATCTGGCCCATGGCACCGGCCCGCGCGCGATCGTCATCAACACCGGCAATGCCAACGCCGGCACCGGTGTAGACGGCCTGGCGCGCGCGCTGGCGACCTGCGTCGCGCTGGCGGGCCACATGAACATCGCGCCCGAGCAGGTGCTGCCGTTCTCGACCGGCGTGATCATGGAGAGCCTGCCAATAGACCGCATCGTCGCCGGCCTGCCCGCAGCGTTGGCCGACCTGGCCGCCGACCACTGGGGTGCTGCCGCCGAGGCGATCATGACGACCGACACGCTGCCCAAGGCCGCCTCGGTGCAATTGCAGATCGGCGGCAAGACCGTCACCGTCACTGGCATCGGCAAAGGCGCCGGCATGATCCGCCCGAACATGGCCACGATGCTCGGCTTCGTCGCGACCGATGCCGTGATCGCGCCCGCATTGGTCCAGGCGCTCGTCACCGATGCCGCCGATCAGTCGTTCAACCGCATCACGATCGATGGCGACACCTCGACCAACGATTCGTTCGTGGTGATCGCCACCGCCAAGGCCGGCCACGCCGAGATCACGCAATTCACGTCGGGCGACGGCAAGGCGTTGCGCGACGCGGTCGTCGCAGTCTCGCGTCAGCTCGCGCAGGCGATCGTGCGCGACGGCGAGGGCGCGACCAAGTTCATCACCGTGCAGATCGACGGTGGCCACACCGAAGCCGAATGCCGCCTCGCGGCCTACGCGATTGCGCACTCACCGCTCGTCAAGACCGCGTTCTTCGCGAGCGACCCGAACCTCGGGCGCATCCTCGCGGCGGTTGGCTACGCCGGCATCAACGACCTCGACCAGACGAAGATCGACCTGTTCCTCGATGACGTGGCCGTCGTGAAAGACGGCGGGCGCTTGGCCGACTACCGCGAGGAAGACGGCGCCCGCGTGATGAAGCAAAGCGAGATCACGGTGCGCGTCGACCTGCACCGCGGCGCGGCGTCGACGACGGTGTGGACGTGTGATCTCAGCTACGACTACGTCAAGATCAACGCGGACTATCGGAGTTGATGAAAGGCAGCGACTGGCGCGTCGCGGCCCGCAGTAGCCACAGTGCTGCGCCGGCCGCGAGCAAGTGCTTCAGCGTGTGGCCGCTGGTGAAGCCGAGCGCGTCGAGAACGGTGTGGTCGGCGAGCTGCATCAACTTGGCCGCGGCATAAAGGCCGAGCACCATCCACCAGTCGCTGTCGCGCAGCGCGTGTCGACCCTGCGCCGGCAACTTCAACAGCAACGCGATCGGCGCGAGCAGCATCGGCAGGAACTGCACGAACAAATACGGGCGCAGATCGCCCACGCCGTGACGCTCGCCGAGCCACCACAGCGCGACCGCAGCCGTGGCGGTCAGCACCACGACCGACAGGCTTGACGTGCTGCACCAGCGCGCATCCACGCGCTCCGGCAGCAATGCGCAGGTCAGCAGCGCGCAGGCCCATGCGATCGGCAACCGGTCGAACACGAGCGCGCCATTGCGTGGCGCCCAGTGGTAGATCGCCGACCCGAACGCGGTGCAAATCAGCGCGAGTGCGAAGCCGCGCCAGACCAGAGGGCCAGGCTTCTCGCAGCGCGCATGTGCGCGCCACGTCCACGCTCCGATCAATGCGAACGGCAGGTTGCTCAGCACGTTCTCGGCGTTCGGGGTCGTGCGGCAGTGAGCCCCGTCACCGCAAGTTGCCCGCACGCAAGAGGCGCGCGGCGCGTCCACGGGTACCGTACACCGGCCCGCGAAAATCCATAGCCGAGTGGAGCCGGCACAACGCCGCGGTATTGCGTTGGCGCAGTCCTCGCCGCTAGGATTCCTGTTTAACGTCTTTCGATCGCACACGAAATGAACCAGCCGCTCCGACCCGCCCAGCACACTGCCCCGCGTGGTGCGGCGTTCGTTGGCGGTCGCTGGCTCGACACCTGCATCGCGCCGGGCCTCGTCGTCGATTCGAACCGACCGGCGATCGACACCGCCATCGCCATCGCACGTGGGCTGCTGAGGCAGTTCGGCGCGGCGCATTAGTCACCTCGGCATCCGCTTCTGACCCAGGAGCTTTCGCTGAGAAGTCAGCGGAAGAATCGGATACACGGCTCCTTCCTTTCGCTGCACCGGGTCCACCGACCCATCAGGGCATCCACCCGATGCCCGCGCGAAGTGAAGAAGAAAGAGGTACGGACCATGAAACAGGTCTTGATGAATTTGTGGCGTGGCTGGCGAGGCCGCTTTCGCCTGCCTGCCGACGATCTGTTGCGCAACGCGACCTATCGGCGGCTCTGGAGCTCGATCCTGATCAGCTCGTTCGGTGGGCAGGTCACGATGCTCGCGCTGCCACTCACCGCTGCAGTCTTGCTGCACGCGAGCCCGACGCAAATGGGCCTGCTCACGACGATGGAGATCGCGCCCTTCGTGCTGTTCTCGCTGCCGGTTGGCGTGTGGCTCGACCGTGTGCGCAAGCTGCCGATCTACATTGCCGGCGAAACGCTGCTCGCCTTCATCGTCGCGAGCGTGCCGCTCGCATGGTGGATGGGCTGGCTCTCGATGGGCTGGATGTACGCCTGCGGCTTCTTGCTCGGCACGATCTGGACGGTCGCGGGTGCAGCCGCGCAAATCGTGTTGACGCAGGTCGTGGCACGCGAGCGGCTGGTCGAGGCGCACGCGAAGAATGCGCTCGCGATGTCGGGCGCCGAGGTCGCCGGGCCGGGGCTGGCGGGCGGGTTGATCAAGCTCGTCGGCGCGCCGCTCGCGCTGCTGGTCGACGCCACGATGTTGATCGCATCGGCGGCCATCCTGCGCGGCATCGTCATCTTCGAAGACCCGCGGCCGCGTGCCGATGCGCACTTCATGCGCGACCTGCGCGCGGGCGTGCGCTTCGTCGCTCGGCACCGCTTGCTGGTGGCGCTGGCCGCAGCGGTCGGTGTCTGGCAGATGTGCCACAACGCGGCGCTCGTCGTGCAGATTTTGTTCGCGACGCGCACGCTGGGCTTGTCGGAGCAGGCCGTCGGGCTGAGCTACATGGGCATGGGCGTGGGCACGATCGTCGCGAGCGTTTTCGGCAGCCGCAACAGCCGGCGCATCGGGCCGAGGCCGTGCCTGGTGCTCGGCTTCGCGGTCTGCGGGGCCGGCTGGCTGCTGCTCGCGGCGGCACCGGCCAACGCGTTCGGCGTGGCCGCGTTCGCGCTCATGTTGATGCTGTTCTCGACCGGTGCGGTGCTGGTCTTCATCAACTTTCTGGCGCTGCGCCAGGCGGTCACGCCGCCGCACCTGCTCGGGCGCATGACGAGCACGATGCGCTGGTTGATCCTGATCCCGGCCGGGCCGGGCGCGCTGCTCGGCGGCTGGCTCGGCGAGCACTACGGCCTGCGTTCGTCGCTCGCGTTCGCCGGCTGCAGCGCGCTGCTGCTCGCGATCGTGGCATGGCGCGCGCCGGTGATTCGCGATGTGCATACGCTGCCGCAAGCCGAGCGCGAGCACGACTGGATCGGCGCCGAGGCCGACGTGCGGCCGGCGCGCGCTGCGGCTGAACCAGGTTGACGGAGACGATGACGATGGAACCCCTGCTCGAAGACGTGCCCGAGCGCATCGAGACCGCGCGGCTGATCCTGCGCATGGCGCGCTGCGACGATGCGGCAGCGATGAACGCGGCGGTGTGCGAATCGCTCGACGACCTGCGCGTCTACATGCCGTGGGCGCAGTCCGCACCTTCGCTCGCACAAAGCAACGCCGATTGCCGCCGCATGCAGGGCAAGTTTTTGCTGCGCGAAGACCTGTCGTTGTTCATCTTCGAGCGCCATGCTGACGGCAGCGAAGGCGAGTTCATCGGCGGCACCGGGCTGCACCGCATCAGCTGGATCGTGCGGCGCTTCGAGCTCGGCTACTGGTGTCGCACCAGCCGCCAGGGTCAAGGCTTCGTCACCGAGGCTGCGCTTGCCGTGACGCGCTTCGCCTTCGATCAGCTGCGCGCGCGGCGCGTCGAGGTGCGCATGGACGACGCCAACGAACGCAGCTGGAAGGTCGCGAAGCGCGCCGGCTTCGTGTTCGAGGGCGTGCTCCGCAGCGATTCGCTCGACCCGCTCGGCGCCGTGCGTGATACGCGGCTGTACGCGCTGATCGGCGCAGGGCCGGAAACCGGCGAGTCAGTCGTGAACGCCTGAGCTGCTTGGGGAGAAACGATCGACCGCGTCGGTGATGATGCCGTCGATGCCGAGTTCGATGAGGCGCCACGCTTCGGGCTCGTCGTTGACGGTGTAGACCAATGCGCGCATGTCGGCGCCATGCAGTTTGGCGATCATGGCCGCGTCCATGATCCGAAAGTTGGTCACCACCGCGCTGCAGCCCAGCGCCTGCGCTTGCTCGAACCAGCCGTCGCGCAAGGTGTCGAGCAGCAGGGCGCGCGGCAATGCGGGGGCTGCATCGCGCGCGGTCTGCAGCGCTTCGGGTTGAAACGAACTGAGCAGCGGCGGCACGTTTTTCTTGGCCCACAGCCGTGCCGCCTCCGCTGCCACGACGCGCCCGGTTCGCGCTTCGTCGCCCGGTGTCGGCTTGATCTCGATGTTCAGCGCGAAGCCGTTGCGGATGCAGTACGCAGCGATGCCCTCCAAGCTTGGCAGCGGCTCGCCCGCGAAGCTGCGGCCGTGCCAGCCACCGGCATCGAGGCGCGAGAGTTCACCCCACGTCGAATGCGACGCCGTGCCCCGGCCCGAAGTCGTGCGCTCGAGCTCGGCGTCGTGCAGCAAAAACGGCACGCCGTCGGCGCTCAGCTTCACGTCGCATTCGAACCCGCGGTAGCCGTGCGAGGCGCCGGCACGAAACGCCGCGAGCGTGTTCTCGGGCGCCAGCTTGCCGGCGCCGCGGTGCGCGATCCACAAGGGATACGGCCACGCCTTCATCCTTCAGATCCGCTTCGTCGTCGTCGCGTCGAACCAGTGCAGATGCTCCGGCGTGGTGGTCAGCGAGACCGTGTCGCCGACCTTCGGCGGCACCAGCGTCGCGTCGATCCGCACCGTGAACAGCGTGTCGCCGACGTGGCCGTAGACCAGCCTTTCGGCACCGAGCATCTCGAGCGCCTCGACCCTGAGCTGCCAGCCTGCCGTGTTGCCTTGGCTCAGTTCGGCGTGCTCGGGCCGCACCCCGAGGATCAACTCGCCGCTGCGCGGCGCCGCGGCCGGCAGCGTCAGTGTTTGCCCGCCGGCAGTGAAGCGCGAGCCATCGGCGCTGCCTTTGATCAGGTTCATCGGCGGTGAGCCGATGAAGCTCGCGACGAAGGTGGTTGCGGGCCGGTGGTACACCTCGTCGGGCGTGCCGATCTGCTCCATTCGGCCCGTGTTCATCACGATCATGCGCTGCGCCAGCGTCATCGCCTCGACCTGGTCGTGCGTGACGAACAGCGAGGTCACGCCGAGGTCGGCATGCAGCTTTTGAATCTCGAGCCGCGTTTGCGCGCGCAGCTTGGCGTCGAGGTTCGACAGCGGTTCGTCGAACAAGAACACCTGCGGCTGGCGCACGATCGCGCGACCCATCGCGACGCGCTGGCGCTGCCCGCCCGACATCTCGCGCGGCTTGCGCTGCAGAAAGGGCCCGAGCTCGAGAATCTTCGCGGCCTTGTCGACGCGCACCTTGATCTCGGCCATCGGCACCTTGGCGATCTTCAGGCCGTACGCCATGTTGTCGAACACCGTCATGTGCGGGTAGAGCGCGTAGTTCTGGAACACCATCGCGATGTCTCGGTCGCTCGGCTCGGTGTCGTTGACGACGCGCCCGCCGATCGCGATCTCGCCTTCGGTGATTTCCTCAAGGCCCGCGACCATGCGCAGCAGCGTGCTCTTGCCGCAGCCCGAGGGCCCGACGATGACGATGAATTCGTGGTCGGCGATCTCGGCACTCACGCCGTGGATGACCTGGTTGGCCTTTGGGCCGCTGCCATAGCGCTTGACGACGTTTCTGAGAGAAATGGATGCCATGTGCGTGTGTGTTCTCGGTTTCTATTTTTCCGTATCCACCAGGCCCTTGACGAACCAGCGCTGCATGAAGATCACGACGATCGCGGGCGGCAGCATCGCCATGATCGCGGTGGCCATCACGATGTTCCACTCGTTGCCGGAATCACCGCCGGCGATCATGCGCTTGATGCCGACGACGACCGGGTACATGTCTTCGCTGGTGGTCGCGAGCAGCGGCCAGAGGTACTGGTTCCAGCCGTAGATGAACTGGATCACGAACAGCGCCGCGATCGAGGTTTTCGACAGCGGCAGCAAGATGTCCCAGAAGAAGCGCATCGGCCCGGCGCCATCGATCCGAGCGGCCTCGACAAGCTCTTCGGGCACCGTCAAGAAGAACTGGCGGAACAAGAAGGTGGCGGTGGCCGAAGCGATCAACGGGATCGTCAGGCCCGCATAGCTGTTGAGCATGCCCAGGTCGGACACCACTTTGTAGGTCGGCAAAATCCGCACCTCGACCGGCAGCATCAGCGTGATGAAAATCGCCCAGAAGAACACGCCGCGAAACGGGAAGCGAAAGTAGACGAGCGCAAATGCCGAGAGCAGCGAGACCGCGATCTTGCCGAAGGTGATGACGAGCGCGGTGACCAGGCTGACCCACATCATTCGGCCCACCGGCGCGTTCGAGCCCGCGCCGCCGCCGTGGCCGGTGAGCGCGGCGCTGTAGTTCTCCCAGAAGTGCGATCCCGGCAGCAGCGGCATCGGCGCCTGCACGATCTCTTGCGCGGCGTGGGTCGAAGCGACGAATGCGAGGTAGAGCGGGAACGCGACGATCAGCATCCCGAGAATCATGATGGCGTGGGCGAGGATGCCCAGCGTGGCGCGGCGTTCAACCACAGGAATTCTCCATCAGTAATTCACCTTCTTCTCGACGTAGCGGAACTGCAGCACCGTCAACGCCACCACGATCAGCATCAGCACCACCGACTGCGCCGCCGAGCCGCCGATGTCGCCGCCCTTCACGCCGTCTTGGTAGACCTTGTAGACCATGATCGCCGTGTCACGCCCCGGGCCGCCTTGCGTGGTGGCGTCGATGATCGCGAAGGTGTCGAAGAAGGCGTAGACCATGTTGATCACGAGCAGGAAGAACGTCGTCGGCGTCAGCAGCGGGAACTGAATCGTCCAGAAGCGGCGCCACGGCCGCGCGCCGTCTATCGCGGCGGCCTCGATCAGCGATTTCGGGATCGACTGCAGGCCGGCGAGAAAGAACAGAAAGTTGTACGAGATCTGCTTCCACACGGCGGCTGCGACGACCAGCGACATCGCATGCGTCGAGTTCAGCAAGTGATTCCACTCAAGCCCGAAAAACTTCGACAGGCCGTAGGCGACGACGCCGATCGACGGTGAAAACATGAACACCCACAGCACGCCCGCCACCGCCGGTGCCACCGCGTACGGCACGATCAGCATCGTCTTATAAAGCAGCGCACCCTTGATGATGCGGTCGGCGAAGACCGCCAGCATCAACGAGAGCGCGATGCCGAGCACCGCGACAAGGATCGAGAAGACCGCGGTGACCTTGAACGATTCGAGGTAAGCCGAATCACCGAAGAGTTGCTTGAAGTTGGCCAGCCCCACCCATTCGGTCGAGAGGCCGAAGCTGTCTTGCACCTGCAGCGATTGCAGCACCGCCTGCACTGCGGGCCAGAAGAAAAACACGCCGATGATGATCACCTGCGGGGTCAGCAGCACCCACGGCAACCAGGCAGATCTGAAGCGAACGCGCTTTTCCATTGAGACTCGGTTTCGTTCAAGCAAGCGACCCCGCCGGGGTTCTCCTGGCGGGGTCGCGTCGGTTGGCCGTGCGCGGCGCCCGGTCGATTGCTACTGCGCGGCAGCGGCCTTGTTGGCTTTTTCGAAGCGCTCGAGCTGCTCGTTGCCGCGCTTCATCGCGGCTTCGAGCGCCTCCTTCGGTTCCTTCTTGCCAGACCAGATCGCTTCGGTCTCTTCGTCGATGATCGTGCGGATCTGCACGAAGTTGCCGAGGCGAATGCCGCGCGACTTGTCGGTCGTCTTGCGGATCATTTGCGTCACGGCCACGTCGGTGCCCGGCTTCTCCTTGTAAAAGCCCGACGTCTCGGTCAGCTGGTAGGCGGCCATCGTGATCGGCAGGTAGCCGGTGCGCTTGTGGCTGGCCGACTGCACTTCGGGGTTCGACAGGTACTTGAAGAACTCGGCCACGCCCTTGTACTCGGCCGGCTTCTTGCCCGCCATCACCCACAGGCTCGCGCCGCCGATCGCGGTGTTTTGCGGCGCGCCGGGCACATCGGGGTAGTAAGGCAGCGCGGCCAGGCCATAGCCGAACCTCGCGCCCTTGGCCACGTCGGCATACGAGCCCGACGAGCCGGTGAACATCGCGCATTCGCCCGACACGAACGACGGCACCGCCACGCTCGCGCGCCCCTTGTAGACGAACAGGCCCTGCTTGGACATGTTGGCCAGGTTGTCGAAGTGGCGCAAGTGCAGCGGCGAGTTGAACGCGAGCCGCGCGCTCGGGCCACCGAAGCCGTTGTTCTGCGTCGCGAACAGCGTGTTGTGCCAGAGCGAGAAGCTCTCGAGGTGCACCCAGCTCATCCAACTCGTGGTGTACGGGCACTTGCTGCCGCTGGCCTTGAGCTTGGCCGCTGCGGCCACCACTTCGGGCCAGGTCGTCGGCGCCTTGTTCGGGTCGAGGCCGGCGGCCTTGAAGGCGTCTTTGTTGTAGTAGAAGATCGTCGTCGAGCTGTTGAACGGGAACGACAGCATCTGGCCGTTCGGCGCGGTGTAGTAGCCCGCCACGGCCGGCACGTACGACTTCGGGTCGAACGCGACGCCGCTTTGCGTCATCACCTCGCCGACCGGCTTGATCGCGCCCTTCGACGACATCATCGTCGCGGTGCCGACCTCGAACACTTGCAAGATGTGTGGCGCATTGCCGGCGCGAAAGGCCGCCATCGCAGCCGTCATCGCCTCGTCGTAGTTGCCTTTGAAGGTCGGGACTATTCTGTAGTCTTTCTGGCTCGCGTTGAAGTCTTTCGCGAGGTCGTTGACCCATTCGTTCAGGCCGCCGGTCATCGAGTGCCACCACTGCACTTCGACCTGGGCCTGCGCCGAGCCAGATAGCGCCATCGCGAACGCGCCGCAAGCGATAGCAAGAGACTTGAATTTCATGACAACTCCGTGATTGTTTCAGGTGTAGTTCGTGACCAAGCCGGCAGTGTGCGTCGGATTTATGACAGCGCCGTTTATCGCGTGCGCGCGGCACCGAAGCAATCAGGATCAACCGCAGGTTCAGCCAGCACCCCCGCCTCGGGCCGGGCCGAATTTTGGCATTGCTGCGGTGCCACAACGGCTGCGTTACCATAAGTTCCCAAGTGCTCACGCCGGTGCAAACAGGCGCCTGCTTCACCATGAACGCACCCGTCCCGTTGAGCCAGATCACCGCAGTCGCACAGGTTGCGCACACCGCACCACGCCTGCGTGAAATTCCCTACAACTACACCTCGTTTTCCGACCGTGAGATCGTGATCCGCTTGCTTGGCGCGCGCGCTTGGGAGGTGCTCGATCGCTTGCGTGACGAGCGCAACACCGGTCGTTCCGCCCGCATGTTGTACGAGGTGCTCGGCGACATCTGGGTCGTGCAGCGCAATCCGTATTTGCAAGACGACCTGCTGGACAACCCGCGCCGCCGCGGCCTGTTGATCGATGCGCTGCACCACCGCTTGGGCGAGGTCGAAAAGCGCCGCACGCCGTCGGTCGATACCGAACGCGATGCCGCCGTCGGCGAGCTGCTGCAGATGGCCAGCGCCGCGGTCACGGCCTTCGCCGAGCAGTTCGAGGCCGTCGCCGAATTGCGGCGCCGCGCAGCCAAGGTGCTGGGCCGCGTCACCACGAAAGACAATATCAAGTTCGATGGCCTGAGCCGTGTTTCGCACGT
>ENA-OBIO01000866-OBIO01000866.1-metagenomes-genome-assembly--contig:-NODE-866-length-13822-cov-3.26643_pt1 | contig 13822 bp, 9 predicted proteins | sample MGYA00153383_OBIO01 | MGnify analysis MGYA00153383 | reverse complement strand
CGGATACCAGGCCGTGATCGACAAGAACGCGGCCATCCGGGTGACTCTCGATGACGGGGCGAGCACCAACTTCCTCTCCGCGGCCAACACCGCGAAGCCGCTGCCGTGGCTGAGCCTAGCCGCGCCGCTGCGTATCGGGGCATCGGTCAGCTTCACGCGACCGGTGATCCTCGAGTTCCGCAACAGCCTCTGGAAGCTGCAGCCGACCACCGAGCTCACCCCAGCCGACGCGACGACCGTGCAGCCCGCCACCTTTGCGAACACCCGCACGACCGCGCCGATGAAGGTCGGCGGCACTCTGAAGGTGGCCACCTTCAATGTGCTCAACTACTTCCCCACGACGGGGGAGCAGCGCACCGGCTGCACCTACCACGTCGACCGCGAGGGCGTGCCCACCACCGTGAATAACAGCAGCGATCCCGGCTGCGGTGTGCGCGGTGCGGCCAACGAGGCGAGCTTCCAGCGCCAGCAGGCCAAGATCGTCACGGCTATCGGTGCGCTCGGTGCCGACGTCGTGTCGCTCGAAGAGATCGAAAACTCGGCGAAGTTCGGCCAGAATCGGGATGCCGCGGTCGCGACGCTCGTTGCGGCCCTGAATGCGCAGGGCCGGGCCTGGGACTACGTGCGTTCCCCGGCAGCGGTGCCCGTTGCTGCCGATGAGGACGTCATCCGAACCGCCTTCATCTACCGCACCGCCACTGTCGTACCGGTTGGGGCATCCACGATCCTGATCGGCTCGCCGGCTTTCACCAACGCCCGCGAGCCGTTGTCGCAGGCGTTCCAGCCGGTCCGCGGCAAAAAAGGCTCCACCTTCCTGGTCATTGCGAACCACTTCAAATCGAAGAGCCCTGGTGCCGCCACCGGCGACAATGCGGACGCCGGCCAGGGTGCCTACAACGGCGACCGCACCCGGCAGGCTCGGGCGCTGCTGACCTTCGCCGACCGGCAGAAGGCGGTCGCGAAGACCGACAAGGTGCTGCTCGTCGGCGACTTCAACTCCTACGAGCAGGAAGATCCGATCCTCGCGATCGCCGCCGCCGGTTATATCGACCAGATTGCGAAGACGGGCAAACAGACCTATGCCTTCGACGGTATGGTCGGCTCACTTGACCACGTCTTCGCCTCGACCGCGGCCAATCACGCCGTGTCGGGGGCGGATGTCTGGAACGTCAACTCCGTCGAGTCGGTGGGCCTCGAGTACAGCCGGTTCAATGCCAACGTGACGAACCTCTATGAGGTCAGCCCGTACCGGTCGAGCGACCACGACCCGGTCATCCTCGGTCTCGATCTGCCGACCAAGGGCGGCGGCGGCTATCAGGGCGGTGGCTGCGGTCATCCCTTCTTCTAAGGAGGCTCGATTTCACAATTCGGGGCTATCAGGATGCTGCGAGCCGAGCACACACCCCCGCAAATGCCGGGCAAACGACTGTGCGCTGGCTACCCTTAGGCCATGTCGACGTTTCGCACTCCTGTCGGCCCCCAGCCACCGAAGGTGTACTGGCGCCGCCGCCTGATCCTCGGTGTCGGCGCGCTTGCGGTGATCGTGATCATTGTCCTGATTATCGGGCGCCTGGGGTCGGGAAGTCCGAGCCCGGCAGCATCGACGAAGCCCGGCGTGTCGCCGTCCGTGACGCCGAGTGCTGCGGCATCCGCATCCGCTCCGGCCACCGTTACCGCTTGCGTGCCGGCGAAGATCAAGTTGCTCGCCGTGGCCAACAAGTCGACCTACGCGGCGACCGAACAGCCGCAGGTGAGTATGTCGATCACGAACTCGGGTTCCGTCGACTGCACGATCAACCTCGGGTCGACCCAGCAGGAATACATCATCACCAGTGGTTCTGAGACAATTTGGGACTCGAAAGACTGCCAAACGGCTCCGGTCGACACCCCGGTCACCTTGAAACCGGGCGTCGCGCTCCCCGTGCCGACGACCGCACTCGCCTGGGACCGCACCCGCTCCTCCAAGACCACCTGTGATGCCAGCCGACCGCCGGTGACCGCCGGGGGTGCGAGCTATCACCTCGAGGTGAAGGTCGGAGCTATCAGCTCCAAGTCCACGGTGCAGTTCCTGCTCAACTGAGTGCGCCAGCGCTTCCTCCGGCGCGCCGCGCCGCCGCGCCGCCGCGCCTCCGCGCCGCCGCGCCTCCTCGGCGACCATGCGCCCGATTGTCAGCCGTGCTGCCAATCGTTTGCGCGCATGGCTGACGATCGGGCGCGCGGTCGAGGGCCGGTGCGCAAAACGGATGATCGGGGGAACGGATTACGACGTGCCGATGCGATGGATCTCGCCCAACTTCGACCGCAATGGCAGCGTCAGAACGCGGGAACATCCGCCTGTTGGGTGGTTGCGAGAGCGAACGCCTTGCGCATTGCCTCGCGCAGCAGTCCGTGCTCGGCATCGATCACGGTCGTGTAACCCAGGCGCCGGGCCTCGGCTACACGCTGCTTCGCCTGTGACACCGCCCGGATCTCGCCGGCGAGACTGATCTCACCGACCGCCGCGAGCGAGGCGGGCAGAGCCACGTCGCTGAAAGCGCTGGCGATGGCGAGAGCGATCGCGAGATCCGCTCCCGGCTCGGTGAGCTTGATGCCGCCGACCGTCGACACGTACACGTCACACTCGCTGAGTTTGAGTGCGGCGCGGCGTTCGAGCACGGCGAGCAGCATCGCCACCCGCGAGGAGTCGACCCCATTGGTGACCCGCCGGGGATTGGGTACGCTGGAGCTCACGATGAGGGCCTGCACCTCCACCGGCAGCGCTCGGCGCCCCTCGACGGCCACCGTCACGCAGGTGCCGCTCACGGCCACCTTTCCGCGCGAGAGGAACAGCCCGCTCGGATCGGCAACCTCGGCGATGCCGTCGCCGGTCATCTCAAAGCAGCCCACCTCATCCGTCGGTCCGAAGCGGTTCTTGTGGGCGCGGATGAAGCGAAGCGAGGTCTGCCGGTCGCCCTCGAACTGGCACACGACATCCACCAGGTGCTCGAGCAGGCGGGGGCCGGCGATCGAGCCGTCCTTGGTCACATGACCGACGAGCAACACGGGCAGGTTGCGATTCTTTGACACGCGGATGAGGGTGGATGCCACCTCTCGAACCTGCGACGGACCACCGGCCAGTCCGTCGACGAGCGACGACGACACCGTCTGCACCGAGTCGACGATGAGCAGGTCGGGTTTCACCGTCTCGATCTGGCCGAGCACGGTGGCGAGGTCCACTTCTGCGGCAAGGAACAGCAGCGGCTGCAGCGCTCCGGTGCGCTGAGCCCGTAACCGCACCTGGCTCACGGATTCCTCGGCGGTCACGTAGAGCACGCGCATGCCGTTCGCGGCGGCCTTCGAGGCCACCTCGAGCAGCAGCGTCGACTTGCCGACCCCCGGCTCGCCGCTCAGCAGGATGGTGGCACCTGGCACGATTCCGCCGCCGAGCACTCGGTCGAATTCGCCGATGCCGCTCGGCCAGTGAGCCACCTCATCAGCGCTGATTGCGACGATGGACTTGGCGGTGCGTTCCTCGCTCAGGGTGACGGCGCGCAGGCCTCGGCCGAGCGGGGAGGGCGAATCCGCGGCATCCACAATCGTGCCCCAGGCCTGGCATTCGGCGCAGCGGCCGGCCCATTTCGGGGTGGTCCAACCGCACTCCGTGCAGCGGAAATTCGACTGGACTCTTGCCATGCTCGACAGCCTAAACGAGGCCGGTGTCACCATCATTCGGCTGGTCATCGCTTGTGGACGCGATCATCCGATCGACGAGGGGGAGGAACGCGGATGCCCATACCCGGTAGCCGCGATCATTGGGGTGGAAGAAGTCGATCGACACCCGGTTGAGTGCGTAAAGCGCCGCACCTTGACGACGGGTTTTCGCGTATAACGGGGCGACCTCGAAGCCATGCTCAGAGGCGAGCCGATGCACGATTGCATTCGCGGCCCGCACGTTACGCTCCGATGACCCGAGGTAGAACGACGGCATCTCGGCGACGATTGATCCAGCCGGAAGCGAGTCGAAGACCTCCGCGAGCTCGCGAGTGAATCGATCCGGCGCAAAGGTCGGCATGTCGTTGGCTCCGACGGCGACCGTCACGATGTCGGGGGAGAGCCGCCGCAGCGGGGCAAGTTGCAGCGCAATAACCTCCCTGAGGCGAGCGCCTGAGATGCTGAGATTCACCACCTGCACCGAGCGTCCCGTGCGCTGTCGCAGGTGCTGTGCGATCAGGCCGACGTAGCTGCGGCCCGGCTGGCTCGCGCCAACGCCCTGGGCAGCGGAGTCGCCGAGGGCCACGTAAAGCAGCTCGCCGTCCTTGGCGCGCTGATCCTTCCACCACCGGGCGTTGAGATGCAGGGTGCGGGCGAGCCGATCCGCTCCGCCGCGCTGGCGGCGCAGCACAAGGGAGCGCGCTACGACAACCAGCAGCACGAGGGCGACAACCGCCGCGCTGGTCAGGATCCAGGGCAAGGCGGTCACCTCTCGATTTTATGGTCTACGCGCTACGACCGATGTGGGCCGGGTCTGGCCGTGTACTAAGATCGACCCCGGAACCGTGTCCGAGCGGCCGAAGGTGCAACTCTCGAAAAGTTGTGTGGGTGAGAGCCCACCGTGGGTTCAAATCCCACCGGTTCCGCCAAAGAAATGCTGGTCAGAAGTGCTATTCATAGCAATGTACCCACATTTTACCCACAGGTGAAATAGTCCCCGGCTCCGTGAGCCTGGATGGCCCGAAACGGGATCCGAGTTCTTATGTTGGCGATGCATCCCATGATGTAGAGCCTGCCCGGCTTACTGACTTCGATGCCGTCTCGCAGTGCCTCGCGGGGGCAGAGTGGTGAGCGCGCGCCTGCTGCCTGTGGGATTATCCCGACATGCTCTAATGTGGTGATATCGCCACATTGTTTGATGTGGGGTTATCCCCACACGAAGGATGCGATCATGCCCACGGTGCAAGTGCGAAAGTTTCGTGACATCGGCCCTGTCATCAAGGCCGTGCGTGAGAGCCGCGCTGTGCGTCAGGAAGACCTGGCTGAGCAGCTCGCATTCTCGCGCGACTATCTCATCGATCTCGAGAAAGGCAAGGGCAGTCTCTACATCACTCGATTGTTCCGAACGCTCAACGAGCTGGGTATCACCGTGACGCTGACGTATCCGTCCGGTGATGGTGAGGCGAGCGATGGAAAGGCTTGACCTCTACCTGCACGACCGTCGAATTGGTGGCGTGCGAAGGGACGCTCGAGCTAAGCATCGGGTCACGATCGAGTGGGATGCGGAATACCAGGGCGACGCTCCTACCCTGACCGAGTCTTTTGGCGTCATTCCTGGCCGCTCGCCTGATGCGGAGCTCGCATCGAATTTCCTCGGCGGCTATACGCCAGAGGGAAACCAGCGCATAGCGCTTGGTGCAAAGCGCGGTATTGATCCCGATGACCTGTACGGGATCCTGAGCGAATTCGGCGGCTCGATCGCGGGCGCGGTTACCCTCCGTGACCCTGATGAAGCAAACAACTATCATCCGGACTATGACGAGCTCGCAGAGCGCACTGTCGCGTCCAGACTCCAGCAGGCGATCGACGAGCACGACCTGGGTGCGCGTGATGACAGTCGCTCTATGCTGCCGGGGTTCCAGCCCAAACTTCTCGTCGCTCGATTCGATGACGCGTGGCTCGAACCGCACGGCAGAGCGCATTCGACCCACATTCTCAAACCCCAACTCCAGTCACGCCCTGAGGCGATCTTCAACGAGTTCTACAGCCACGAACTCGCACGCCACGCAGGCCTATCGCGGTTTCAGAGCGCGGTGCGCACGGCAGGCTCAATGAACTACCTGGCGATTGAACGCTTCGATCGCCATGTTGTCGGTGGCAGTGTCCTGCTTCACCACCAGGAGGATCTCGCGCAAGCGCTCGGTCTTGACTGGCGCAATAGCGACGCGAAGTTCCAAGACCACAGATTGCCATCGAGGAAAGGGCGCCCCTCGGCGCGTCTCATCGGCGAGTTGTTGGGGTCGATCCCGGGCGGTGGACGCGCAGCCGAGGACTGGCTGCGCCAACTCGTCTATCACGTCGCGATCGGCAACAACGATGCGCACGCGAAGAACGTTGCCCTGCTGCATCTCGCGGCTGGAACGCAACTCACCGAGATTTATGACGCCGTGCCAAACCTCTTCCAAGTCGGAAGCATTGACTGGAACCTTGCATTCTCCGTTGGAGGGATTTTCGATCATCGAAAGCTCTCCTTGGGAGCTCTGACAGTTGAAGCGCTGTCTTGGGGCGTGCTTCCCAGGCAACGGATCCCGACGATTATCAACGAGACGCTTGCCGCGATTGAGTCGGCAGTCCGAGAAGTCGCTCCGCCGGACCTCGCCTCGAAGAGAATGCCCGAGAGGATCGAATGGAACGTGAGCCGGCTCCGGTCGGGTGCCGAGATCAGTAGACCTAAGAAGTGACGTGTCGTTCGATGATCTGACATGAGTACATCCGGGTCCGACTTCCCTTCCCCCGGCCGGCCCCGGCCCTGCCCCGGCCCCATGCCGGTCCCGTCTGCCCACCCTTTGCCCACATCTGTGGGCAAACAGCACAGATCATCCATCGCTCTATTCATCGAGAACCGTTGAATTCATGGGGATTTTTGGATGTTCCCGCTGAAACAAAGGCCAGAGATTAGGGTTCAAATCCCACCGATTCCGCCAAAAGTGGTGGTCAGAAGCGTATCTGTTCCTGTTTAGTGGCAAAGTATCACTCAGTTTCAGATCGACCGGTTCCACGAAAAGTAATGCATGATTGCGGCCGCTGATGTGTTTTTCGTGTCTGTTCAGATCGATTCCTGGGGTTTCCGCGGGCGCCCGGCTAGGTTTTCACCTAATCGAATCGAATCGACGATGGAGTTGAACGCGCATGGCTATAGGAACTACTCGACCATTCAGGGCCGGCATTATCGCGGTATCTCTTGTGGCTCTGATCGTGGGCGGTGTGCCCTTCCTCGGCGAATCCAGCGTTGCGAATGCGAAAACTGGAACGCAACTCTATGTGTCGGTCGCTGGTAGGGGGACGGCGGACTGTAGTTCCAGCGCTAATTCGTGCACCCTGGCGGCGGCTCGTACTTCCGTTCACGCCCTGACGGCTTCGACTTTGACCAGCAATATCGTTGTGAGCTTGGCCGATGGAACGTATCCAGTGGCTAGCACTATGAACTTCTCATCGACTGACTCTGGTAACAGCGGGTTCACCGTCACGTGGCAAGCCTCCCGGGGTGCTCATCCGGTGTTGAGCGGTGGCTCAGCACTCACCAAATGGCAGCCCGTCGCTGGTAACCCGTCGGTTTACTACACAACAGTTCCGACGGGGACGACAAGCCGACAGCTTTACGTCAATGGGAGACGCGCCGCGCGCGCCAACCGAGCTGGTGACGCCTTCAGCAACTGGACAGCCACGTCAACTGGCTACACCGTGAGTAAATCGTCATTCATCGATTCGTCCATCGCATCCGGTCTCGAGTTCGTTTATCCCGGCGGTGCTGGCGGGACGGACTGGACCTCCGACCGATGTGACGTAGCGTCGGTTGCCACCGACTCCACAAATGCGACGCTCGATGACATCACCATGGTGCAGCCGTGCTACGCCAACGCTAACAAAATTGCCAGCCCGAGCCTCGGGATGCCGGACGCCGTCGAAAACGGGTATGGCATGGTCGGCACGCCAGGCCAGTGGTACCTCGACTCCGCTGCGGGCACGGTCTACTACACCCCCCTGGCTGGCGAGACCCTGACGAATAGTTCGGCGCTGCTCCCCACCACAGATGGTCTTTTGAGTGCAACAAATCTTTCCTTTGTGAACTTCACCGGACTGGCGTTCGAGTACGCCACGTGGATGGGCGCCAGCGGCCCGCAAGGGGTAGTCGACCAGCAGGCCAATTTCCTGATTCAGGGCACCCCCACGGCACGATCGACGATGCAGCTGCCGAGCGAGGTGACCTTCCACGCAAGCAATCACATCAACTTCACGTTGAATACCTTGGCGCATTTGGGCTCGGGAGGCGTGGCTTTTGATCAGGGGAGCAACAACAACCTCATCCAGGGCAACACTATCTACGACACCTCCAGCAACGCCATAACGCTAGGAACCCCCACCGTCGACTACGTCACTAACATAAACGCCCCACCCGCATATAACGATTATCGAGAGACAGTAGCCGACAACTACGTGCACGATATCGGAGTTGAATTTGAAGGTGCCGTAGGAATCTTTGCATCTTGGGTGAAGCAGACGACGATTAGCCATAACGAGGTATTTCGCACGTCTTATTCGGGAATTTCTCTCGGATGGGGATGGGGAGATACGTCAAACCCCGCGTACATATCTGACAATCACGTCGACTTCAACTATGTGCATGAAACGATGACTACGTCGCTGACGGACGGAGGCCCGATTTACACCAACGGTTTGGAGGCCTCTACACCGGTCTCCACCGTGATCGGGAACTACATAGATGGTGATGGCAAGGTGAATGCCGCCATCTACCTCGACAACGGCTCATCATATTTCGATGTTGAACGCAACGTAGTGACAAATGCGTCGGTGACAAATGCGGTGGGCCTATCACCCGGCGGGTGGGGTAACCTCAACACGGCCGCCCGATTCAACACGATCGCCAATAATTATGGGTCCAATACCGCTGGCGCTGTGTACAACGGCAGCACAACAAACACCATCGGTACGAACAGCTGGGGCCTCACTTCCTGGCCCAAAGCAGCCGCAAAGATTATCGCCGCCGCCGGCCTTGAAGCGGCCTACGGCAGCCTGAATCGGTCGCCGGAAGTCAATCTCGCGCTGCGGGGAACCGCGACGGCGTCATCCACTTACGATTCGCGATTTTACTCCGCTCAAGCGGCAATCGACAGCAATTCCAACACCCTCTGGGTTGCCAACGGTGCCGACAATTCCGCCTCGTTGACGGTTGATCTCGGAGCATCCCAAACAATCGAAAGTATTGTTCTACTCCCCCGCCAAGACGCGGACTACTCAAGCAACGACCGGCGCAACATCCAAATCATCGGATCAAACAACGCCAACATGTCGAGCCCGACGACCTTGTGCACCCTGGGAACTGTACCAACGCCCTTCGCGATGCCAATCGTATGTTCCCAAGGCGGAACTAGTGCCTACCGCTACATCCAGGCTAAGAAGACCGACACCAGCGGCTTCACCATTGGCGAGCTGCGCATCTTCGGGCCAGGCACCCGGACCCAATAACCGAGGAAGGTTCCCCTGCACGATCGACGATCGACATTGGCACGAGTCAAACGGGAACCTCCTACACGGCCACGTCGATTGGCGAGGAGGCATGTATCGGTATTACCGGATTGTCCAACGGCAGCCACACGTTGAAAATCACCAGAACCGGCGGAACCTCCTTCGCGCTCGACGCCCTCAACGTGGACGTAAACCCCTGTACTGCCGAACAAAGGCTCGAATCTTCAATCGATGGAAAAACATTGTGAGGAAGGTCGTTTCGATGAACAGCAGCGATGTCCGAGTGAACCGCTGCGGCCTGTTGCCGTTTTCGGTGTATTCACGGCTGCAACTAAAGCCGCGGTCCGCGCCGGCGAACTTGCGGGCCTTCGCCCCAGACTCGGTTGTGCCCTCTGCAGCGCCGGAGCGCTCTGCGGCACGGTCGCTGGTGTCGCAATCGTCGCGGGCTTCGATACCAACCGCAGCACCCGGGTCTGGGTCACCGCACTCGCCTGAGGAGTGGCCGCTGGACTCGTGATCACCGCCGCGGCGGTAGCCAAGCACGACCTTCAACTGTGGTCAATCAACGTCGCGGCCGGAGACATTATCAGCAGAGGTACGCACCGCCCCGGTGGCTTTGAGACGAGTCGCTTTCGCCCAACCCGGCACATCGATCTTCTTGGCATTATCGCCGGTTGCCCTCCGCCACGCTTGCGCTTTGGACACTCGGCCAAGGTTCGGAGGCATTCCAACGTCACTTGAAACCAACTCCGCTACGCAAACAGATTCATCCGGTCGAACGCGTCGTGCAAGTGCAAGCGCATTGCTTCAGCAGCGTCGGCGGGTTCTCCCTGCCTGAGGGCGTCCAAGATCACCCGATGTTGGTCCCACGCGTAGGCGCCAGCATCTTTACGCATGTACGACGCGAAAAGATGTAGACGTTCGAGGTTGAGGAGAAGGGTGTCGTAGACAAGCTCGTTGCCTGCGAGCCGAGCGATCTGGCCGTGGAACTCAATGTCGAGTCGGCCGAGTTCTCTTGCGTCACGCGACTCAAGCAGGCTGTTGATTCGGCTTGCATCGCAGGTCTTGTCGAAGGCTTCGAGGGAATCCGGGTTGGCGTGCCGGGCAGCGCGAGCGGCCGTGGGCGGCTCCACCATGAGGCGAAATTCGTACATCTCGTATATCGCCCGGGTGTCGAGGATGGCCGAGGCGGCGAAGCCCTTGTAGGCCTCTTTACTGACGAGTCCTTCGGATTCGAGTTGGGCAAGTGCTTGTCGAACGGGCGTGTTCGAGACGTGCAGGGAGCGCGCAAGATGGTCGAGGTTCATCCGTGAACCGGGCTCAATTCGGCCGGTCAACAGGTCGCCACGTATTATCTCGTAGACGTCCTGGGCGAGGATGCTTCGCTGCGGCATCCGACCCGCTCGATGCGCGGCACCTTGCACTCTTGCAAACTGACCCTCCGGCTCCACCGCTTTTCCTCCGAACATGATCGCCGCCGATTTCCAGCGAATCGCACTTGGTCTCTCCCGCAAGTTGACTTGGCAGCCCGACAGACACAATATAGTCAAATCGTGTACGAAACTTCGACCACGATAGCACTCGGGTCTGCTGCACGGATAGGTGACACAAGCAAAACGGATGTCATCGCGGGAGGGCTGTGTCAAAGACGAGTCCTCGAAGCCCTTGTTCCTTTTGGTTCTTGACATTTGGCTAACCGAGGAATTCACTAAATGCGAAAACTCTGTTCCCGCTGATGGCGAGCGAATTAAATATCGAGCCAACAACGGTGACCGGCACCGACCGGTGCTGCTTATTGGTGAACGTGCAGCGCAGAGTAGCTTCCAGGATTTCGGACGCGTCGGAGTCAATTGGAGAAAGCGGAGACAAGGCCGTCAGCGCGACATCCACCGTCAGCGCAGTGTCGTCGAACTCGATCCCTACGACCGGATATTCGCCGCGCATCGTCGAGCCCGCGAGGCACGAAAGGCCCGCACCTTTGCCGATGTGAGAGTCAGAGTCCCCTTCGTGTGGAGTATTAAAGCGTGATTCGAGAACGAAGCCTGCATTTTACGAGCCACTCAAAAATCCTCACCGAGCAAGCCCCCACACGAGCGTGCCGGTGTGTGATCTCACGGGCCACCCGATAGGACTGAGAACTCGCGGTAGAGCCTAGCGGTCGATGCACAGCATACCGAGCCCAGCGTTCGGTCAAGTCGACGAGGACTCCCCGGCCGCTCGACGTGCCGGCCTCGATGCCGACAGTCGCTGTGATCATCCAGCGCTCACAAGTTCGCAGTTGTGGAGGCAAGTTCCACTGCGATTTCATCACCGGCCTGTCTCGACGCACTACCGGCCAGTGGATACGCCTCGCCGTTCACGACGACCGTCGACACGACGACCGTGCCGCCGCTGATGGCGAGCACACCGGATGCTTCATCGTCGGTCGCGCTCTGCGTCCAGGTTCCCCACGCCGACCCGGTCGACCAGAAGGTTTGCCCAACGGCGTCCGGGAAGGTAAATGAGAGCGTTCCGTCACGCCCGTCATATTCGAATCCGTTCCAGGCGACGAACGCAGACCAGCTCGCCAGCGCTCGGGCATAGTGGTGCCCACATTCCGCCTCATCAAAAGGATTGCGACGAGCACCGTCGTATCGCGCCCGAATGGCGTCGATCACTGTCACACCCTTCGCGCGATCTCCGTCCTGGATCATGCCGACGGCCGCGGTGTATTCGAATCCCGTCATCACCTCACTGAAGTACGGGGACGGGCGTGCCGGCCGCTTGCCCTCCTCATAGGAGCACATCAGTAGCGCAGGCTCATCAGCCAGCGCGAAGCTGCGCATATGGTTGAAATGTCCGGCGAGCGACTCGCGGAAGTTCCGCTTAAAGATGGTGTCGAGCGTTATCGCAACGTGATTTGCATCGAGAACTCCGCCGAGACCAGTCAATCTCGCGGCATACTGGCCGACCAGCTGGTCGACGAGCACGCCGTCGCCGAGCTGCAGCTCCGGTTCGGTAAGTGATTTCGAGCCCATCGAGGGGTGACGGAGCCCGGGGGCGATGAATCCGTCGTTGCCGACCGGGCGGATCTGGTGTCGGTAGTATTCCCCGGTGAACAGCGAGTCATCGATCCAACGTGACCCGGACTCAAAAAGCGAACGGCATCGTTCGGCGAACGCCTTATCAGCCATGGCGTCCGCCATTTCCGCGCTCGCTCGAAGCGCAGCGAGGTACAGCGAGCCCATCTGAGGATTCGGCCCGTAATATTCAACGTCCATCGTGTTGTGCTGGCAGCCCTCCATGACACCGTCCTGATCGGCGTCCCATCCGCCCGGAATCCAGGCGAACTCGAGTGACTTCTTTGCCGCCGGCCACAGCCGGGCCAGTTTGCCGTCGTCGCCGCTGAGCCGCCAATCGTGATAAAGATGCACGAGGGTCGACATCTGTCCGTCCGCTGCAGCAAGTCCCCAGTTCTGGCTGTCCTCAACGGGCAGCCCAACGCGGAAGCTCATCAGGCCATTGTCATTTGTCGCGAGCTCGTATTGCGTTTGCCGGAACGACCAGGCAAGTTCCGAGAACCAAAACGATGTCGCGAATTCGTAGCCCCAAACGTGCGTGCAAGTACCGAAGCAGGACCCGACGCGGTCCATCACGCCTTCCCAGCCGTAGAACCGCCCGTCCGCGGTGCGGAACAGGGTCGGGCTGCGCAGGGTACTGATGTTGAATAGAGCCGCTTCGCGCACGGCATCCGGCACTGTCGAGCTGGCGATCGCGGCGACCGCAGAAACAGTGTCCTGCTCCAGTCTCGGCAGTTGGTCGAGCGCGTCGACGGCAGTCTGCCACGGATCCGGATGCACCTTGGAGTAATGGTTGCCCACGATCGCTGTCGTGTACTCCCCCTGATCGAGCCTGTGGTCCTCTGACCGCCAGGCAACCCGATTGGGGAATGACCACGTGATGAGGAACGTGAAAGTGTGACTCACTCCCGACGGGAGCGTCAGTGCGTTCGCGATCGATCCAATCGGTCGGAGGGCAGTGGACTCGCGCTCGTCGAGATGACCGTCGTCGAGGAAGTCGTCCCAGAAGTCCAGCAGCGAGTTACCCCACGACGCGTCGGCCCAGCCGGTTCGCGTCGTTGTCACGACGTCGTCGGCGCGCACCGTCGACAGCACGACCACTCCACAGGCTTCGGCGAGTGGATCTAGCTCGGGTGCCGACATCGAGATGCCGACGAGCTCTTCAGTCGAACGGACGGAATTCGTATTCGCACCGACCGCTGATTCCGTACCGTTCGCTCCGACGAAGTTCTCGAGCACGCCCGCGACAGACACCTCGATCTCCTCGTCGAACGAGTTCATGACATCGACGGAAATGACGACGAGCGGCCAGCTGCTGGCCTCGAGGTCGCCAGGTACGAGAGGGTTGAAGCCGCGCAGGGTGACCGCAGGGAGACCGGGACTTAAGAGATGAACTTGGCCGAACGGGTAGGCGGCATCGAAGCTGGCGGTGGCGAACCGGGGAAGGCCGTGGTTGGCGGCAGGCGATCCAGACCCTCCCTCGAAATCGTTTTCACCGAGAGACCCCTCCAGCACGCGGGCGATGGCGG
>ENA-OBIO01000865-OBIO01000865.1-metagenomes-genome-assembly--contig:-NODE-865-length-13824-cov-24.6094_pt1 | contig 13824 bp, 9 predicted proteins | sample MGYA00153383_OBIO01 | MGnify analysis MGYA00153383 | reverse complement strand
GCTGCTGGCGAAGCTGCACCTGTTGCAGTTGCTGCACCTGCAATCAACGGTTAATTTGTAACCAAAAACCATATTCTTTCATGAAATTACGAGAGTGATTGAGTGAGTAGGACAAAAGCCCCTTCTGGAAACAGGAGGGGCTTTTGTTTTTTGGAAAATTTAGCCGTAAGCCATAGCCGATCGTCTATCCAGCAAAACCAGAATTTTATTGCTTTCCAAGCTCATCGACATCAAACAGGTCTTACCTCACCTGTTGCTGCACTAGCTCTCGGAATCGCCGAATGGGTGGAATTTGAAGTCGATCGTTTGTGGTCACTAGCACCACCTCTCGATTAATCACAGGATCAGTCGTTGGACGCATCACTAGCATCGGGTCTAGGTGCAGATCGGCAATAGCACCCTGGGGCAATAGCGCCATTAGTTCGCCTTGCCGAACCACGCCCCGAAAGGCATCCAGTGTATTCAGTTCTAGCGCCGCATTAAGCGTTACGCCTTCGCGTTGGAATTGTTCCTGAACGAGTCGCTGCATCCCGTAACCATCTTTGAAGACGACCTGTGGATAATGAACGAGCTTGCTCCAGGGAACGGCTATTGCGGAGGCCAGTGGATGGTCCACCGACATTAAAACCTGTACGGGTTCGGTATAGAGCAAATCCACGCTCATTTCTGAACTTGCTGTAAGGAAACGATTGTTCATAACGATCGCAATATCCACTAGCCCATCTTTGAGCACCTTAAGCGCGCGATCGCTTCCCAGCGACGTCACCCGCAACTGCACCTCAGGATACTCCGCACAAAATTGTTGCAACACAGGCGGTAATCGGTACGCACAGACTGAATGAATCGCAGCGACACAGAGTTCGGGTTGTTTCCCATCCAAGAGATCGGCAAGTTCATGGGTCGCTACTCGCCATTCTTGACAAATTTTGCGGGCGCGAGGGAGAAATCGTTCCCCCGCGATCGTGAGCTTCACTTGACTAGTCCGATGCAACAATGGCATTCCCAAGATGTTCTCTAGGGTCTGGATTTGACGGCTGATCGTGGATTGTGTGACGTCACATCGCTTGGCGGCTTGCTGAAAACTGCCCGTGTCTGCGACTGTGAGGAATGCCTGTATTTGTTCAAGACGCATGGGGAATTGAGAATGAAGAATGGGGAATTGAGAATGAAGAGATGGGACTAGAGACGGGCGGTATTAGCTGCGCCATTCAGTGATAGCAAAATGAATGCCGATTTGGAGGGCATCAGGCAATGCGTCAGTTGATAGGGGGATAGATTGGGATTTGAGCCGATCGAGAGCAACCGACGGATCGATAAGCTGAAGCGCGTGCAGGACATGAAGACGAAGACTTGGATCGGGATAGATGAGTTGCTGAATCAGAGGATCGATCGATCGGAGATCTTTGAGCTGGCCCAGAGCTGTAATCGCTAAAGTCCGATCGACCGAATTAAGATTCTGCTGCTCTAGACATTTCAATACTGCATACAGAGCGATGGATTTAGCAATCGGAATATCGACTCGTCCGAGAATCCGGAAAATTTCTGATACAACGTCTGAATTGAATTTATTCTGAATCGAAATATTTGTTTCTGTCATAACACTTGTCATAACATACGCGCCTAATCCAACGATCGCATCTTCATAGCCCGCCATGTTGCCAATATGAAAGAGCGATCGGGCGAGTTCGAGTCCGAGAGGGGTAGGCAGCGGTTGGCTAAATAACGCTTTTTGCAGTGCAGCGATAGAATCTTCGTGATTGACCCGTCCGAGACTACTGGCCGCCGCACAAGACACCGAAATTTGAACATCCCAGAGTAACGGAACGAGGTGAACGGTTCGATCGAACGCTGAAAGCGTCTGACAAAATCCGATCGCCATGGCTGCCGTCTGTCGCACGCTCGTTACGGAATCGCTCAGCGCCTTTATGAAAACCAACCCTAAACGTTCATCTTGAAAACTACTCAACGCCTCAAGCGCCACCTCGCGAATTTCTGGGTTCTCGTCAGTAACAACAGTGAGCAGCAGATTCATCGTGTCTCGACTGCGAATGCCAGAGAGGATTTTCACCGCCAACAGCCGAGTGTCACCTGTCATTAATAGGGGAGAGATTCGATCGAGGATGACATTTCCCTGTTGAATTAACACCGATAACGCCATGGCTTGCAAATCTGGCGTTCCGGACCTTATCATCTCCAGCAGCCGAGTCAGGCCCGCCTCTCCTGCCCAACGACCCAACATCCGGATGCCAAACCATTGCACATCCGCATCAAGGTCATCCTCTTGAAGCCATTCCAGCAGCGGCTCGATAGCTCGTTCTCCCAGCCTAGGCAACACATTCGTCACGTCCCACCGTACCTGAAAATCCCCCCATTCCAACGCTAGGATGAGCGCCTCAATCATCGAGTCCTGCTGCGCCTCAGCTAACACCCATTCCTCCTCCATCAGAATTTCCTGCACCGACCGCACCACCAAGGCCCAATCCTGAAGCGCTACCGATCGCTGCAAGAATGCAAACGCTATCCTGTCGTCCGTCTCTGCTAAGAAATCCATCCCTGCCCCTATGTTTCTTAAACTCAATGACCCCATCTAGATCCCTAATACGGCTGCGAAGACACCCAAATCTCATCTCCCCGCATCTCCACGTCATACTGCTTCAAATTCTTCGTCGCCGGACCCTGCAACACCTTCCCATCCGCCCCAAACCGTGCGCCGTGGCACGGACAGATAAAAGCACCATGCGTCTTGTTCCAGTTCACCAAACAGCCTTGATGCGGACAGGTCGGACTGATGGCCGCTAGTTTGTCGGGTCTAAGCAGTTTGGCGGCATCTTTTCCAGTTCCATACTTCGGGGTTGGGTTGACTAGCAGCAGCGGCTCACTGGAAAACTGCTCTTGTAAAATCCGTCCTTCTTCTTCCAAAAGTTTCAGAGTTCCCACATTTTCAAAGCGGCTCCCGCTCGATCGCCCCTTGTTTCCGCACCCACTGCCCAGAGCACTCCCAACAGCTAGCAGAAGCCATCCGCCGCCCCACCGCCGCAAAAACGATCGTCGTCGCAGAGGTCCTCGTAAAATGTTGGCCATCCCTCTCTCCATTGGTGGTCCTCGCGCTTGTGCGCAAATGTCTGTACTCAAACTCTAAAGACTTTTTTGCCTTTACCGATCATAGTCTATTCAGAAATTGCATTTGAATCTTGCAGTTTCCGCATTAATTGCAACATTCGGTAACACTAGATACGATTGACTACTCTGATCTCTCGTACCTTGTCATTATGGCAAATTTGTTTGGGAACACAGGCCAAAAGTAAAGCCTTCTAAGGCAGATTCCTCTATGACCAACACCCTTCCAATGACGAATACCACTCCATCACTCAGTCCCATTTCAGCTAAGACGACGGCTGAGAAACAAAATAAGTTTGAAAAATTTAAATCTGAGAAAGATGGGCTTGAAATCCGATCGGATCTAGAGCATTTTGCCCAGATTGGTTGGGAAGCGATGGATGAAACCGATCGCATTCACCGTCTGAAGTGGCTTGGAGTCTTCTTTCGTCCGGTTACGCCGGGTAAGTTTATGATTCGGTTGCGGGTTCCGCATGGGATCATAACATCAACGCAGCTGCGAGTCTTAGCTGACATTGTGCAGCGATGCGGGGATGATGGCTGTGCCGATGTCACAACAAGGCAAAGTATCCAGTTGCGGGGCATTCGCATTGAGGACCTGCCAGACATTTTTCGCCGATTTGAATTGGTGGGTCTGAGTAGTTTACAGTCAGCTATGGACAATGTTCGCAACATTACGGGGTCTCCGGTGTCAGGGTTGGAAGCCTCTGAGCTGTATGACACCCGCGAGTTAGTCCAGCAAGTTCAGGATATGATCACCGACTCCGGCAAAGGCAATCCTACGTTTACTAATTTGCCTCGAAAATTCAATATCGCGATCGATGGCGGACGTGAAAATTCCGTCCATGGCGAAATCAACGACGTAGCGTTTTTGCCCGCGTTCAAAGGCGAAATCTTTGGCTTCAACGTCCTAGTCGGCGGCTTTTTCTCTGCGAGTCGGGTAGCTCCGGCGATCGCCATGAATGTGTGGGTAATGCCGGATCAAGTAGTGGCGTTGTGTGAAGCGATTTTATTGGTGTACCGGGATCACGGGTTGCGAGCTAATCGGCAGAAAGCCCGACTGATGTGGCTGATTGATCAGTGGGGCGTCGAGAAATTCCGTGAGGTCGTTGAACAACAGATTGGATTTACGTTAGAACCCGAAGCCGAAACTGATGCGATCGATCGGGTCAGACGCGATCACATTGGTCTCTATCCACAGCAGCAATCGGGACTCAACTATGTCGGGTTGTGTGTGCCAGCAGGACGGCTTGAGGCTTCGGATATGTATGAGTTTGCGCGTCTTGCAGAAGTCTATGGAACAAGCGAACTCCGGCTAACGGTCGAACAAAATATTATTATTCCAAATGTTCCGGGTTCTCGCATAGAACCTCTGCAAACAGAAACACTGCTGCAAAAGTTTTCGATTAATCCTGGAATGCTAGAGCGAACACTAGTATCCTGTACAGGCGCACAGTTTTGCAACTTCGCAATGATTGAAACTAAACAGCAATCCGTTGCGATGGCTCGGGATTTAGACCGGGATGTCGAACTCACTCAGCCCGTCCGAATGCACTGGACCGGATGCCCCAATTCCTGTGCGCAGCCTCAAGTGGCCGACATTGGTGTTATGGGCAGCAAGGCCCGTAAAAACGGAAAGATGGTTCCAGGTGTGGACTTGTTTACGGGCGGCAAGGTCGGCAAAGATTCGCACTTGGGAACTAAGACCCAAACGGGCATTGCAGTCGAAGACTTGCGCTTACACTTGAGGCGCATGTTGGTGGAGGACTTTGGTGCAACGCTCCGATCGGGCGTCGTGTTTGAAGACCCGACTCCTGAAGAAATCTTGCCCAAAATTGCATCCGTGCCTGCCAAGGTTGTGCTCGCAAAGTCGGGTAAAACCCTCGACTGCACCGAAGCGGATTTTATCCTTGACGTGCTTGAAAAATCGGGACTTGCCGCCGACAGTCTCTGCCGGGGAGGCACCTGTGGCACTTGTAAACAGTTGATCACGGGCGGCGTTGTCACCTATGATGGCGCGATCTCGGGGCTAACGGATGCCGATCGAGCGTCTGGCTATATTTTAGCGTGCAGCGCTTATCCCAAAGACACAGTGACCCTAAACCTGTAAGCTCCTCTCAATCACTGCCAGCGTGAGATGGGATGACCCTAGGTCCGTCAGCCACCCGACATCTTGTTCTGGCATTGAATTTCAATCGATTTTAGAGATGCGATCGAGTTCTATTCCTAGGTTCCAGAACGGCGTATTTCTAGGTCCGTCACTCATCTTTATTTCACTCATCTGTCACTCATCTTTCGGACAAAATCAATGACAAACATTACCCGTGGGTTTTCGCGCAGAAAGTTTATGCTTACCGTCGGTGCAACCGCAGCGGGCACACTCTTAGCGCATGGCTGTAGTTCCGGTGGCACTAGCTCCTCATCATCATCTAGTCCTTCTAGCGTGCCTGCTGTTAGCAGTGGCACAGGAGATACGCCCGAAACCGATACCGTTAAGCTAGGTTTCATTGCTTTGACGGATTCGGCTCCTTTGATCATTGCCAAAGAAAAAGGATTGCTCGCAAAATACGGCCTAAAAAGTGCTGAAGTTGCGAAACAAACGTCTTGGGCTACAACCCGCGACAACCTAGAACTCGGGAGCAAAAAGGGCGGCATCGACGGCGCTCATATTTTGACCCCCATGGCCTACTTCATGGCAGCGGGCAAAATCACCAAGGGAAACGAAAAAATCCCGATGCAAATCCTGGCCCGTCTAAATACGGATGGACAAGGGATTTCTATTTCTAATGACTATGCCGATCTGAAGCTTGAGGGAAAGGCGGAGAAGCTAAAAGCCAAAATTGACGAGATGAAGGCGTCCGGTAAAAAGTTCCAGTGCGCGGTTACGTTCCCCGGTGGGACTCATGACTTGTGGCTGCGATACTGGCTGGCGGCAAACGGCGTCAATCCTGATGAAGATGTGGACATCAAGATCATTCCGCCGCCTCAAATGGTGGCCAATATGGAAACTAAGGCGATGGATGCATTCTGCGTGGGTGAACCTTGGAACCAGCGTCTAGTCACTAAAAAACTCGGCTATAACGCGGTGACTACGGGTGAACTATGGAAAGGACATCCTGAAAAATCCCTTGCGGTGCGCGATGATTGGGCAACGCAGAATCCCAAAGCGGCGAAAGCGTTGCTCATGGCCGTGATGGAAGCCCAAATCTGGTGCGATAAGGACGAGAACAAAGACGAGATGTGCAAAATTATCGAAAGCGATAAGTATCTCAAGGCTCCTGCGTCGGATATTGTCGGTCGAGCGAAGGGTGACTTCGATCTGGGCAACGGTCGTAAGCTCGAAAAATCTCCGCTCCTGATGAAGTTCTGGCGTGAAACGGCTTCGTTCCCCTACAAGAGCCATGACAAGTGGTTTATCACCGAAGGGATTCGTTGGGGTAAGCTCGCTGAAGAAGACTACGCTCTGGTCGATAAGGTCAACAAGTCTGATGCCTGGCGTGCGGCGGCGAAGGCGCTTAAGGTGCCTGATGCAGAGATTCCGAAGACAGATACTCGCGGGAAGGAAACGTTCTTTGATGGCATCGTTTTCGATGACGCTGATCCGAAAGCTTATCTGAGCAGCCTCAAAATTAAGAAGGCTTAATCTAAAGTTTCTCATTCATTCAATCTCTAGTTCTTCTCTCCTCATGGAGAGGAACTGGGGGTTAGACTTTACATTCATTGAACCCAATAACCATCTATCGGAGAGTCCCGGCTATGGCAGTTACTTCTAAATCATCTCTAAATATGGCAAACCCGATCGCAGAGAAAGCACAGGAAATCGTGCAGCTTCTTATTCCGCCGATCGTCTGTACGACACTTGTGTTAGGCGTTTGGCAAGGGCTTTGTCTGGCTCCCGGTGGCAAAATGCCTGGACCGCTTAAGGTTGTTGCGCAAACAACCGATGCTCTAATTAATGGTTTTGGTGAGGGGGGGATTTGGCTGCAACTGTTGGCTAGTTTGCAGCGGGTTGGGATTGGGTATACGATGGCGGCGATCGTGGGAGTTGCGATCGGGGTGACGATCGGGATGAACAAGTTCCTGCGTCAAGGGTTTGACCCGATGATTCAAATTTTACGGACGATTCCGCCGCTAGCTTGGTTGCCGATTTCGCTGGCGATTTTTCAAGATGGGAAGCCTGCTGCGGTGTTCTTAATCTTTATTACGGCGATTTGGCCTGTGATTATTAATACAGCGGTTGGGGTTCAACAAATTCCGAAAGACTATACTAATGTGGCAAAGGTTCTTCGGCTTTCGACGACTGAGTTCTTTTTTAATATTCTGATTCCTTCGACGGTTCCCTATATCTTCACGGGGTTACGAATTGGGGTGGGTTTGGCTTGGTTGGCTATTGTGGCGGCGGAAATGTTGGCGTCGGGAGCGGGTGGGATTGGGTTTTATATCTGGGATGCTTACAATGCGGGGAATGAGAACAGCATGAGCCAAATTGTGATGGCGGTGTTCTTGGTTGGGGTGATTGGATTGATTCTCGATCGGTTTGTGAGCTGGTTGGGATCGTTGATTGTGGCGGAATGATTGTTGTGGGATTGATGATTGGACGGGTTTTGGGTTGTTGTTGGGATGTGAATGATGCGTTGCTTCGCTTAACGCATCCTACGTTGGATGGATTGGAGTTTTGGATTTTTTGTTGTAAATACTCGTCGGCCTCTGATTATGACTATTCTGGTTGATATTGATCATATTGATAAGATTTATCCCCTTGCTAAAGGAGGAGAATATATTGCACTTAAAAATGTAGATCTGAAGATTCATCAGGGTGAATTTGTTTCCCTGATCGGCCACTCGGGTTGCGGAAAATCGACGCTGCTTAATATTGTTGCAGGGTTTGAAAATGCAAGCGTGGGTGGGGTCGTGCTGTCGGGTAAGGAAATTACTTCCCCTGGACCCGATCGTATGATGGTGTTCCAAAACTATTCGCTGTTGCCTTGGCTTACCGTTCGCAAAAATATTGCGCTAGCCGTTAATAAAGTGTTGACTGATTTGTCAAAAGAAGAACGCGCGCAAATTGTTGAAACACATATTGATCTCGTTGGATTGCGAGCTGCGGCAGAGAAGACGCCGGGTCAGCTTTCAGGGGGAATGAAGCAGCGAACAGCGATCGCTCGGGCGCTGGCGATTCGGCCTAAGGTGCTGCTGCTAGATGAACCCTTTGGGGCACTTGATGCGCTGACGAGGGGAAACCTTCAAGAGCAGTTGATGGAAATTTGTCAGACGAGTAGTATGACGTGCCTGATGGTGACGCACGATGTGGATGAGGCACTGCTCCTTAGCGATCGCATTGTCATGTTGACCAATGGGCCAAGTGCGCATATCGGTCGGATTTTGGAGGTAAACATCGATCGGCCTCGTCAACGACTTGAAGCCGTGAATCATCCTGATTATTACAAGTATCGAGGACAAATCATTACGTTTCTCAACGAGCAGAAACGCGATAAACGTCGTAAAGTTCGCAAAGCGAAGGACGTTGCATCTATTCCAGCCGTTGCAGCGGTGACAACGCTAGAGAAAACGCATGTCACGTTTGGATATGTGCCAACCACTGATGCAGCACCGCTCGTTGTGGCGAAAGAAAAGGGATTCTTTAAGAAGCATGGATTACACAATGTTGAACTGGTGGCGGATTCGAGTTGGCAGACGATTTCAGATGGACTGGCGAACCGTCGCTTAGATGTGGCCCAATTGCTAGCGGGAACGCCCCTTGCAATGGGATTGGGATTGGGAAATAAGCCGCGCATATCCATCGTAACGGGAATGGTTCTGGCTCGAAATGGCAATGCGATTACCCTGAATAAAAAGTTCTACGATCAAGGGGTGCGTACGCTCGATCACCTCAAACATGCGATCGCAGCAACATCCGACGAAGCCCATACCTTTGGAGTCGTTGACCAAACCTCAATGGGCAGTCTCCTAACCCGCTACTGGCTTGCCTCTGGCGGCATTGATCCCGATCGAGATATTTCGATGTCTACGCTATCGAGTGCGGAGATGAAAGCGGGATTATCCAAGGGATTTATTGACGGCTATCTAGCATCCGAACCGTGGAACACAGCGGCGGTTAAAGATGACACGGGATTCATCGTTGCAACTGACCTTGAAATCTGGGATGGACACCAAAATAAAGTCCTGGGTGCAAGAGAAGATTGGGCACAGGAAAATCCCAATACTCACGTCGCCCTGATCAAAGCATTGATCGAAGCCTGCGAATACTGCGACGATCGACGGAACCGTGAAGAAATCGTTCAGCTTCTAGCGAGGCCCAACTATCTAAATGTCCCCGCCGAACAACTGCGACCGGGCTTCCTTGAACCCTACCCGCGCAACAGCGATCAGCCAGCAGAAATGCTCATCCGGTTCAATCAGTATTATGTCGAGCAATCCACCTGTCCCCGCCAACTCGAAGCCCTCTGGATCATGACCCAAATGGCCCGATGGGGATTCACGCCATTCCCGAAAAATTGGAGTGAGGTCATCGATCGGATCTACCGCAAGGATGTCTATGGTCAAGCCGCACGGGAATTAGGACTTCCTGACACCGTAGATGAACAAGTTCCAGTCAAATTATTTGATGGCGTTATCTTTAACCCCAATGACCCTCTGAGCTATCTCGACAGCCTCCCGATTCGTCGGGAAATCCGCATCGAAGAGATTCCGATCGATGTTGCCCAACCTCGACCGTTGCGCCTTGCGGCCTAATCTGGCCTGTTAATGCGACCTAATCTATTTCCGGCTTGAGCTTTTGTCAGTCCTTATCACCCCAATTTTACCCATGCAAACTCTTACGAATGCGCCTATAAAACCGATAGCAAATACTGCGAACACGCCGTTTTTGTCTATTGATAATGTGAGCAAAGTCTATCCCACGCAGACTGGAGACTACATCGTTCTTGATGGGGTCAATCTAACCGTCAACGAAGGTGAATTTGTCTGCGTCATTGGTCACTCTGGCTGCGGGAAATCCACATTGCTCGATATGGTTTCGGGGTTCAACACGCCAACGACAGGTCAGGTGTCGCTCAACGGGAAACAGATTGATAAACCGGGTCCCGATCGCATGGTCGTTTTTCAAAACTACTGTTTGTTGCCTTGGAAGACAGCCTTTGAAAATGTCTACCTAGCGGTCAATGCAGTCTATCCGGATAAAACCAAAGCTGAAAAAATCGAAATAACTCAGGCCAATATCAAACTAGTTGGTCTAGAAGAAGCGGCAGATAAGAAACCGGGGCAGCTTTCCGGTGGAATGAAGCAACGGGTCTCTATTGCCCGTGCGCTTTCTATCCGTCCCGAAATCCTGATTTTGGATGAACCCTTTGGCGCATTGGATGCGATTACCAAAGAAGAACTTCAGGAAGAACTACTAGATATCTGGGAAGAACATCGCATCACGGTGATGATGATTACTCATGATATTGATGAAGCCTTGTTCCTAGCCGATCGTCTGGTGATGATGAGCAATGGACCTTCTGCAAAAATCGGTGAAGTGATGGAAATTCCCTTTGCTCGACCTCGCGATCGTGAAGTTGTCATGGATGACCCACGCTATTACGAATTGCGCAATCATGCATTGGACTTCCTATATAACCGTTTTGCACACCACGAAGATTAATCCGCCTAAATATTCCTCTTTTAAAACCCTTGAAACCCTCTTACTAATTGGTTTTCTAGGGTTTTTGATTAGCTCCTAAGTCGTCGATCGTACTGAGCAATATTGGATAACCTAGGACACTCAAGCCTTTCTGGGATCGACTAATGAGCTAACAACAAGAACGATCCTATTCATCAACCTCGCTGAACTGTTCAAAAAAAACACAACCCTGAACTGGCGATCGTTTTCTATAAAAAGTCAGTCGGCATTTACGAAACCATTCGTCTCGGCAATCGCGCATTGCCCCAAGACCAGCAAGACTCCTATGCCAAAACCATTGAAAGCACCTATCGAGATCTCGCAGGTCTTCTGTTGAAAACGATCGAATTCTCGAATATCAAAACCTTAATCGAATCACTAGGCCCTAAAGTTCGCCGCCAAACGATAGACACCGCCGACCTCAATGGGACTTAAACAGTTTTGATTTAGTCATCCTCAGCGCGTGCCAAACTGGACTTGCGGGAAACTTCGGCACCAACGGCGAAGAGGTTTTAGGCGTTGACCTATAGCAGTGGCGCACGTCCAGAGAAGAACGTGAATCAGGCGATCGCAGAAGTTCCGATCGGGAACGGTCGAGCCGATTATGTATTATTCATCGGGCTGGAAGCGGTGGGGATTATTGAGGCGAAGCGACGGCGGGTGAAGGTGCAGGAGGTGGGATTGCGGCAGGCAATGCGGTATGCGATGGACTTTCCAGGCGAGAAACTGCCGTTTGTGTTTGCGACGAATGGGAAGCCGTTGCAGCAACAGTTACGATCGCTGTCGGGGATTTGGTTTCAGGATTTGCGATTAGAGACAAATTCGAGTCGTCCGATGGGCAGTTGGTTCGGGCCGGATGACCTGAAGGAAATGCTGAAGCGAGATCAAGCGGCGGCGGATACGAAGCTAGGCGCGTTGGAATTTGTAGCGAGTTTGAGATTGTATGACTATCAGCAACAGGCGGTGTTGGCGGTGGAGACTGCGATCGCAGAACAACGACGGGAAATCCTATTGGCCATGGCAACAGGAACGGGGAAAACTCGGACGGCGATCGCGTTATGTTATCGGTTGTTGCAAGCCGATCGGTTTCGGCGGATTTTGTTTTTGGTCGATCGATCGATTTTGGGCGATCAAACGGAAACGTCGTTTGGGGAAGTGAATGTTTCGCCGACGTTGCGATTTTCGGATGTGTTTGATGTGATGGGATTGAAAAATAGTGTTCCCGATATCGATACGCGGGTTCAGATTGCCACGGTGCAAGGGTTGGTGAAACGGGTTTTGTATGCGGGTGACTATGCAAACGACAATGGGAAGATTTCACCGGGGAAGTATGATTGCATCATCGTGGATGAATGTCATCGGGGATACACGATCGATCGGGAGATGAGCGATTCGGAATTAGAATTTCGGGACTTGAATGATTACTTATCGAAATATCGACAGGTGTTGGATTATTTCGATGCGGTGAAGATTGGATTGACGGCGACGCCTGCGCTGCACACGAGTCAGATCTTTGGTGCGCCTGTCTTTTATTACACCTATAACCAAGCGGTGGCGGACGGGAAGTTAGTGCCCCATGAGCCTGCTGTTGAGATTCATACGAAGTTGTCCGATGAGCATGTGATATGGGCAAAGGATGCGGAGATCGAGACCTTAAATCCGATCACGAATGAGATTGATCTTTTGCAGGCGACCGATGAGATTACTGTTTCGGTGGAGCAGTTCAATCGGCGAGTCATGGTGCCGGAATTTAATCGGGTGGTGTGTGAGGCGTTGTGTGATGCGATTGATCCGTTTGGACAGGGGAAGACGTTGATTTTTTGTGTGACGGATGTTCATGCGGATGAGGTGGTCAGTTTGCTGCGCGATGCGTTGCGCGATCGGTATGGTGAGATTCATCGGGACTTGGTGGCGAAGATTACGGGGGCGGCGGATCAGCCAAAGGAATGGACAAAGCGGTTTAAGAATGAGCAATATCCAAATATTGCGGTGACGGTGGATTTGCTCACGACGGGGGTTGATGTGCCGAAGATTACGAATTTGGTGTTTTTGCGACGGGTGAATTCGCGGATTTTGTATGAGCAGATGTTAGGGCGGGCAACGCGGATTTGTCAGGATATTCAGAAGGAGGCATTTACAATTTATGATGCAGTGGGGGTCTGCCGATCGATGGAAATGCACACCTCTATGACGCCAACTGCCGTAACACCAAAGACAACCTTTAGTGAATTGGCTTGTCAAATTATGGATACGGATTTAAGCAATGGGAAGATTAATGCAATCGCAAATGTTTCTCAAGCGATCGATCAACTGCTTTCAAAACTGCAACGGCAACGATCGAACTGGAGCGAGGAACGCAAATCCGACTTTGAAACCCTGGCTGGCATGGCGATCGAGCAGATCGTGCCATTTGTGAGATCGCAGTCGCAGTCGGAGCTTCAGCAGTGGTTGCATTCGCGTTCGGAGTGGGTCGATTTTCTCGATCGACGGGAATCGGGGTCTCGAAATCTGTGGATTGCAAACCATGCGGATGAACTGCGGCGAATAGACCGAGTCTATGGGGCAGCGGAAGCGGGAAAACGTTACAACGCGGCGGATTATTTGGAGCAGTTTCAGCAGTTCTTGCGATCGCAAAATGAGGTGATTGCGTTAACGGTGGTGACGCAGCGCCCGAGGGAGTTAACGCGATCGCAACTCAAGGAAGTGCGACAGCTTTTGAATGATTCGGGGTTTAATGAAAAGGCTTTGGAAGTGGCGTGGCGGGAACAAACCAATCAGGATATTGCGGCGTCGATTATTGGGTTTATTCGGCAGGCGTCGATGGGGGATGCGCTGGTGCCTTGGGCGACGCGGGTCGATCGGGCCATGCGTGAAATTTATATCAGCCAAGCTTGGACAACGCCGCAACGCAAATGGTTAGAACATATTGAGCGGCAACTGCGGGTGGAGTTAGTGCTCGATCGATCGGCGTTGGATCAGGGGGCGTTTACGACGATCGGTGGGTTTAAGCAGGGGAATAAGGTGTT
>ENA-OBIO01000863-OBIO01000863.1-metagenomes-genome-assembly--contig:-NODE-863-length-13924-cov-7.01269_pt1 | contig 13924 bp, 16 predicted proteins | sample MGYA00153383_OBIO01 | MGnify analysis MGYA00153383 | reverse complement strand
GCGGCTCAGGAGCTGACGCAGCCAGGCTCACCACTGAGAAGGGCTCGACCAGAATCTGCTGTTTAAAAGACTCCATCTCGGCCGGCACTACCCTCTGAGGGCCCTGACTCTGCCACCCCTCTGGAACCAACCCAGCGGCTGAGGCTTGGGATGGGCTCATCGGTAGCGGCTGCCAGGAAGGGGCACTGTCGTACTTTTCAAAAAATAGTACATTTGGCTGGAGACGGCGTTCCTCACACTTGGAGCGGACCTCAGCCCAGCTGCCGATGTGGCTCACTTCGGCATCTTCCAGAAGCAGCCAGGCGCCTGTGTCAGGGCGTTGCACCAAGGCCATGTAATGTTTGGAGGTGAAACACACCATGCTGCTCAGCCGGTACACAGCAGTGCCCTCCTCTAGGCCCTGGTACACCGCACCTGCCAAAAAACACGATACAGGGATTACACAACATAATCATATCCGTTTGCATTTTAAAAGAGTATATTACTTGCAGAGAGCAAAGTGAAGCAGACCTCCAATCAGAGAGCAGTCGCATCTGTGTACAGGCATTGGGACTGTGCTCAGAGTCAGTTCGTATCCGCACTTAGGTCAACAAATGCGCTGATCGTGTCCAGCGTTGCAAGAATGTTGGCGTCGCTCTCATTCTCGCACCCCCAAGACAGCTGGAGTGTGAAGGTGCGCGGCAGGTCCCCCAAAAAGCACTGATTCACGGGGTTGAGCTCGCCACAGCCACCTGTCAGACAACACCCGTTATGTGACGGTGAACGTCACAAATCATGCTGTATGCCCTAAGTACTTCGATAATTTTGGAAGGGTATAACACTCATACACGGCGTGGACAGAGCCGGTAAAGGACTCGCATGTTGATGGGTGTCTGTGTGCGATGGGAATTTGACCTGATGAAATCAGTGGCATCATTTGAATACGAATAGAGTTTTTTGATGGTAAATAAGGTTTTACAATTGACGCATTTCTTTGTATATTGCAATAAAATACCACCAATAATCAACAAATCAACTCTAATTCACTCAGATCATTGATTTCTGGTGAGAAATAAAACACCTTCTTCATTGTCGCAGGATTTCGTTGTAGCCGTGACCATCTTAAGCAGCTCACCCAGGTTGCTGATTCCTGTGCTGGCAGCCGTTTCGCGGAGTGCATTGCAGGATGCCACGCAGAAGCACTGCAGCAAAGATAGACACCGCACAAATTTCAATTCGACAGGCGAAGGCCACACATGCGGAGCTCACACTCCCTTGCCACAAAGCTGTGAATAGCAGCAGTAGATGAATGCCTACACAATCTGTGAATGAAGGAAGGATTTGATAGTAGCACATTGCTATGTACAGGGGGTTCCTTACCAGGCTGTTATCCTGCTTGTGGGTGATGATGCCACAGGTCGGGCACTTGACCCACTCCACGATATTGAAGCTGTAGATGGCAACAATCGGGCCCTCCTCCCCTGCTGCCAGCTTGAGGCTCTCATAAAGTGTGCCCAGCACTTCCACAGCGTCATGCATCTCACCTGTACAGCCAAACACGGATGGTTCAAATACCAGCACGTGCATGCATCACATGCTTGATCACAGCATGCAGGGCCAAAAGGGTTGTTAGCGGTAAGCGCACCGACTTCATACCCGGCCCCATTGTCAGCCAGCGCGGTCCGCAGAGGGGATGGGTCCACCACTAGGCGCCTGCGCTGCGGATGAGCCCCTCCATCACGCAGCGCCGCGTCCACCGCAAATTCCTCGAAGAGCCGCACCAGCGCCATCACCTTCTCGTCCACTGCAGAGAAGAAACAGCAGCAGTACCATCATAACAAGTTCAGCGTTCACTCGAATTCTCAATGTTGGTCAGGAAAGCACAAGTGCAGCTGTCTCGTGATTTAAAATCAATTTGACAGGCGCTCATGCATACCTCTGTGAGTGCTCGAATTGCTTGCGAGCCAGAAGGACATCATACAAAAGAGGCCTGCACAGAGACTTGGCGAGGTAGGAGGGCAGTACCTATGACGACTGCAGCCGGTAGAGCCAGCAGGCAGTCACGGAAGTCGCGGCAGTGCCAGAGGCACTGGAGTAGCGCGTTCAGAAAGCAATTATTGAAGCCGTAGCGGTTCAGCAGGCCAGGAGGGGATGCCGGGAGGCTGCCAGCAGCAGGTACTGTCACCACCTGCTGCCGCTGCTGCTGCTCCTGCTGCTGCCACTGCTGCTGCTGCTCCTGCCGCTGCTTCCAATACTGCAACTGCTGCTGCTGCTGCTGCAGTTGCATGACTCCGTGCCCCATCGCCAGCACAGAGCTCTCCAGCAGGGACCCCAGCACACTCGGTCCCCTCTGACTCTCCTGCACGACAGCGCTAGGTCACAGGAACATCAAGAGATGTATGATGAATCTTGATGGATATGCATTCAGCAACTCTGCTGGGATGTACAAGGAGCATTGTTGTCGGAGGCGCCTTTAATTGAGGCGTCCCTTGAAGCAATAGTAAGGGAACAGTGACGCACCAGGGGCGGCTCAGGAGCTGACGCAGCCAGGCTCACCACTGAGAAGGGCTCGACCAGAATCTGCTGTTTAAAAGACTCCATCTCGGCCGGCACTACCCTCTGAGGGCCCTGACTCTGCCACCCCTCTGGAACCAACCCAGCGGCTGAGGCTTGGGATGGGCTCATCGGTAGCGGCTGCCAGGAAGGGGCACTGTCGTACTTTTCAAAAAATAGTACATTTGGCTGGAGACGGCGTTCCTCACACTTGGAGCGGACCTCAGCCCAGCTGCCGATGTGGCTCACTTCGGCATCTTCCAGAAGCAGCCAGGCGCCTGTGTCAGGGCGTTGCACCAAGGCCATGTAATGTTTGGAGGTGAAACACACCATGCTGCTCAGCCGGTACACAGCAGTGCCCTCCTCTAGGCCCTGGTACACCGCACCTGCCAAAAAACACGATACAGGGATTACACAACATAATCATATCCGTTTGCATTTTAAAAGAGTATATTACTTGCAGAGAGCAAAGTGAAGCAGACCTCCAATCAGAGAGCAGTCGCATCTGTGTACAGGCATTGGGACTGTGCTCAGAGTCAGTTCGTATCCGCACTTAGGTCAACAAATGCGCTGATCGTGTCCAGCGTTGCAAGAATGTTGGCGTCGCTCTCATTCTCGCACCCCCAAGACAGCTGGAGTGTGAAGGTGCGCGGCAGGTCCCCCAAAAAGCACTGATTCACGGGGTTGAGCTCGCCACAGCCACCTGTCAGACAACACCCGTTATGTGACGGTGAACGTCACAAATCATGCTGTATGCCCTAAGTACTTCGATAATTTTGGAAGGGTATAACACTCATACACGGCGTGGACAGAGCCGGTAAAGGACTCGCATGTTGATGGGTGTCTGTGTGCGATGGGAATTTGACCTGATGAAATCAGTGGCATCATTTGAATACGAATAGAGTTTTTTGATGGTAAATAAGGTTTTACAATTGACGCATTTCTTTGTATATTGCAATAAAATACCACCAATAATCAACAAATCAACTCTAATTCACTCAGATCATTGATTTCTGGTGAGAAATAAAACACCTTCTTCATTGTCGCAGGATTTCGTTGTAGCCGTGACCATCTTAAGCAGCTCACCCAGGTTGCTGATTCCTGTGCTGGCAGCCGTTTCGCGGAGTGCATTGCAGGATGCCACGCAGAAGCACTGCAGCAAAGATAGACACCGCACAAATTTCAATTCGACAGGCGAAGGCCACACATGCGGAGCTCACACTCCCTTGCCACAAAGCTGTGAATAGCAGCAGTAGATGAATGCCTACACAATCTGTGAATGAAGGAAGGATTTGATAGTAGCACATTGCTATGTACAGGGGGTTCCTTACCAGGCTGTTATCCTGCTTGTGGGTGATGATGCCACAGGTCGGGCACTTGACCCACTCCACGATATTGAAGCTGTAGATGGCAACAATCGGGCCCTCCTCCCCTGCTGCCAGCTTGAGGCTCTCATAAAGTGTGCCCAGCACTTCCACAGCGTCATGCATCTCACCTGTACAGCCAAACACGGATGGTTCAAATACCAGCACGTGCATGCATCACATGCTTGATCACAGCATGCAGGGCCAAAAGGGTTGTTAGCGGTAAGCGCACCGACTTCATACCCGGCCCCATTGTCAGCCAGCGCGGTCCGCAGAGGGGATGGGTCCACCACTAGGCGCCTGCGCTGCGGATGAGCCCCTCCAGCACGCAGCGCCGCGTCCGCCGCAAACACCTCGAAGAGCCGCACCAGCGCCTTCACCTTCTCGTCCACTGCAGAGAAGAAATAGCAGCAGTACCATCATAACAAGTTCAGCGTTCACTCGAATTGTCAATGTTGCCGGTCAGGAAAGCACAAGTGCAGCAGTCTCGTGATTTAAATTCAATTTGACAGGCGCTCATACATACCTCTGTGAGTGCTCGAATTTGCTTGCAAGACGAATGTACATCATACAAAATCATGAAGAAATTTCGACCGACCGATGTTGCAGATGAGATTGGTCCGTGTGTGCTTATCTTTACTGTGAAAATCGACAAAGTATTTCTACCTGGTCGTAGCACACACCAATAGAGGCTAACTTTCAATTCACCTCTCCTATCGACTCGTTTGGTAAAACACAAATTGCGTCGTTGAGTCCTTTCGGGATGATAGCAGTCATCCCTGCCTCCCTTATTTCGAACACTATGCAGCTATCACAGCCCTTCTGGCTAGAGCTTTGCCTTTGCTGCAACTATAGCTATCACTGCAGTATGAAGGACGTATTCCTTGCGGAGATATCGGCGGTGCCGTCAGGGCTTAGGCCTTCACAGGACGCCCTTATGTGTGCTCCCATCGTCCAAGTATGGGCCGCTTCACTTCCGGCGCTGGTAGAATAGAAGGTACACATCCTGAGAGCGTCCCAGTACAGCGTGCAGCTGGACAGTGGTCACATTAGCGTCATCAAATCGGAACCATCGTCCGTCCTGCTGTTTCACGTCAGCCTACACATGTACATAACACATTCAGTCAGTGGGAACAGTGGAGGAATACTTAGACTGTTTGACTGTGCAAGTCCTGTAAATTAATTTGTCTTACTACAATTCCATTGTACCGTGACGATACCGATCATCTGTCTCTCATTTGGCAGCTACACTTCACGGCTTGTCGTGAAACCATGCTAGGATAGGGGTAGCCCTCCCCGCAAGTACATCATTAATGTACGGTACCAAATCTCATTTTCGCTCCATGGCTTGCAATCCCTACTAGCATTTTTTTCTATGATCTGATTCTGTCAGCCACCAGAACTTCAGCTCAGAGCCTTACTCATGGGCTTAGAATGAGCGAAAGCCTTAACATAAGATGGAGACCCTGCAAGTTGTTGAAACTGTTGACTACTTGACATGCAATGGCTCACACTACAGATAATTCAAGTGGTGTCCCTCAATCCTCACTCAAATCCCTGTAGTAAGAAGATGTACTGGTGAGTGAGGGGGGGGGGTTGCTATCACACCGTGTAATGCCCGGATGCAAGCGTCTTGCCGTGGTGAGCTACGGTGGCAATGAGGTCATACTCGCGCTTGCTGTAGTCTGCATCCGGAGCCATCCAGTTCCTGTCGATCACTAACTCGACGCTGAATCCGATGGCCTTGCCTTCCTTTCGCGAGCCTGGAGCATGGGCAGGCCATTATTTCTTTCTATATTTATGCCTTATTTACTTTATCCTTATGGTTTAGCCTTAGCGCCCTGTCAATATCTATGGGGGCTTCACTGAGGGGAAAAAAACAACCAACTCTTGAAACTGATCAAAAACACCCCAAATAACTTTTCCCTTACAAGAGTACAGACTTCGACCACCTCTCATCTATCTGGCATGGACAATCTCAAATATTATTATGCGGACATTAAATGTACTGCCAGTCACAGTATCCAGGCCATTTCGGTGTTTCAACCATGGCCATTCACGCTCAAAAAGTCTATCCTGACGGCCTTTTAGAAATATCTTGTACTACACTTGAAACACCCAAAAATTAATTGATATCATGTTTCATAAAGAATCCATAGGGCGCAACCCTCACAACCCCTGCGTATAGCACTTCAGAGAACACAGTCCAATGTTCAGAATGTTCAACACAAGTACAGTCCACTAGGAGTTCCGAGAATTTTGACAACACAGATTTTAGGTCAGGGTATGCACCTGCGACGTCATGGTAAGACCTACTGAGGTGCAGAACCAGCAGGGGCGGCAGCTTCTTCAGGGTCATTCGCTTGCTGGCCGTCACTGGGGCTGAGCTGTCCGTTGCCTGTGGGTGCAGTCAGCCATTGTCAGCTATAGTCAGATTGTTGATCGTTGGTACGGTCAGCCATGGACAGCTATCGTCAGATAATTGATTGTTGGTACTGACAGCTGTTGGAATAGTCGGCTACAGTCAGAGCATTGATTGCTGGTACGGGCACCCATAGTCAGATCAGGGATCCTTGGCACAGTCACCCGCATGTGATCAGAGTCATTTAAACACTGTAGCCAGCCATGAGTGACAGTTTAGGCAGCTGGAAGACTACTGGAGCAATAGACATCTGTTTCCCCTCCCGACATCCACCAATCTTCCGTTGCATGAAATGTGAGGTTGAGCAGCGGTATCTAGCACACTATGTCCCTTTCTTGCCGTTCACCGCCGTGATCGAAGAAAATACAACAAATTACAAGTGTTTGCTTGGTAATATGAAATAAGTTATACTCAAGATGTAAATTAGGAATGGTTGAGGATCAACTGTCGGGGGATTCCACACCTTGTAGGACTCTAGGTTCTCAGGTTTGGTGAAGCACCGCAGTGCGTCCTCCACGGAGTTGACACCTCCGACACCGATGTACAGCTGGAGCATGGTGAAAGCTTCCAGAGTGACTGAGGGCTTAGGGTTTACGCCATCGATGCGCTCTATAGGTCGTACTGTGCTGCACATGCTGCCCCCGAAGATGGCGGTCGTCAGGGTTTCGCCACCCTGAGCACAGGAAGGTCAGCGAGTGAGGACTCAATTACTGTTATGGATTGAATCTTTTGTGGCGGATCGTCTCCATTGATAGGAAGGGGGGGATGTAATGGGCTAATGTTGCTCTGAAGAGCTGCAGTTGCTCAGGAGATGATTCCAAAGCCCTTCTTCTGGATCCAAGTCATGTAATTTTAAATTCAGTGGCATACTCAGGCGACAATTGCCATAATACTGCAGTGTTGTGTATGTGTAGTGTAGGTTTCTTACGATAGCGCAATTGTTCAATCACCACAAATTCTTTGTCAACACCCCCAGCGAGATCGATACTGTCAGTAGCTGCGTAAGCGGAGCTGAAGCTCACATTGCCCACCAACAAGATTATTTACCTGACTAACTAAACTACAATTTACAGTAAAGCTTCCACACTGTGAATGCGTCACTCTACCAGCGTCACAATACGACATCCTCGGCCACGTGTATCACCTGTACGGATTCGTCGCCACGTGTAGTGACAGCAGTGCCTTTCCTTCCAACCTGACTCCACTCACTGTCCTCATCCCCCCCTCCTGCCGCTGGTGACGTCATGTTACCGTTGCTCCCGCTGCTCGTGCCGTTGCGCTTGGCTCGTAGCTTGAGCAGTTCCTGTACAGTTGCCGCATGTTTTAATGAGGAGGTTCTACAATAGAAGTGTATTTTAGAGTCTTACTCGTGTGCTTGGAGCCATGTCACCACAGGTGATACACAGTGGCACCCACCCACAAAATGAACATGTTTGTACATTTTCAGAGCCATCTAGTGCTCATAGCTGTTGTCTGCACCTCCGCTGCATACAGCAGATTGAGCAACCCCTTCCCGGAACAGTACGAAATATTTGAGGTATTCTACCCTAGATTGGCCCTGAATTGACTCCAGATCACTGAGCCCCGTCAATGAGTCTCATTACCACACCTGAACCACATGCGTCATCTTATTTTCATTTCTCTTGCCACACCCCACACACTCCACATCAACCCCACCAAACAGGGTTCGAGCCGTACCAACACCACAGCGGTAGACCCTACACCCGTTGCTATACCCAAAACCCTCACCTCGTGCAAGTGAACAAGCAGGAAGCTGAGGTACTCCTGGGCATCTTCCTGCTCAGGCATGGCATACGCGGCCACGTTTGAGGCTGCCAGGCTTTGGGCCATGCTAGGGCGTCCACCTAGCACCGGCCGGTGACCGGAAGGTGCGAAGCGGTTCACCGAGTCCATCATGCATACCGGGAGAAGAGGGCGCGCGCCTCGCACGCTCAGTCCCTGCAGAGAGGCAACACGAGGGGGGGCTAAAATCTCGGAATGGTGTGGAAGGAATGGTGGGTGAACGGAGCAATGGGGGTGACGCTGCATCGTGCGAGGTTGGTATTCAGATTTGAAATCTGAGATGGTGGAGGGATGTCGTTCTGGCGGGTGGCTGGGGAGATAAAGGAAGCACTGCCATGTAAACCAGGCAGGGTGTTTGAATACGCGGGTGCCAAGAAAGGCAAATGTCATCATCGGTGCTCATTTTATCACCTGTAACCATTTCTTTATATAATGCATAATATCGATGCTACCAATAGTTATTTCGCCCTCTTCAATTGCGTTCCCACACATGACCGCCAGATTTGAGCACCAGTCAATACAGGTGTGAGAATTGGGGAGCGTATGTACCTCAGCGCTTTTGCCCCATGCTGCTCCTGCGGTATTTGGCAGCAGCACCTCTGGGGCCTTAGGGGGGCCACGATTGCGACCTCTACCTCCACCCTGTGCCTGCATGCCGCCACCCATCGCTTCAGAGACCATCACTCATCAATAAGCATCGGATTTATCACCGTTGAAGTTTTTAACTAGTGATATGCTAAGTAGTAGTTTTTCACTCGCTTAGCATATCACCAAATTCGTGGCAAGCATCGTGAAGAATTCATACTGCCTGAAATGAAAAGCGAAACTTTTCAAACTTGCACATAACAAGTAAAGAGGTGGTAGCTGCTAGTCAGAACTTCTCAGAGAAGAAAAGTATATATTCAGAATCGACCTCTTCGACACACCAAGCTGGATTCGGCTCAGTGCCCTCCCTAGCTGTACCCTCATTAAGTCAAGCCGTATACGACAAAAGTCCTACTTTCTATAGAAACATACCTGCGAACAAGGGTGAGAGCTAGCGGCAGACGCAGCTGTGGGTGCGGTAGCCTCGACGGGCTGGAACTCGGTTGCGAGCGCAGCCAAGGCGTGAAGAGTTGGCAGCTCGTCGGCTGGCAGCAGTGGCGCAGCGTCCTGCAGGGTGGAAATGAGCGCGCAGAAGCTGCCGTTGCCCATCAGTGCCTGTGAAGAATCGAAAGGGTATTTTAAATCCGGCTGAGATTGATTAATTCTCCGCGTAATTTGCCACTACGACCATCTCCTAAAGGGTATCTTCAGTTCGATTTCAAATTTGGATCAAATGATTCTTCGCGTGCAGGCCTCTTTACCTACCTTCGGATTTTTCACTTTTGAGGTCATTTGTCTCACAATTGCACGACCACTGGTGGCTGGGTCAATCGTGCACAAGAGTTGTGGGTGGAAATGGGGTTTACAAGTGGAATGTGTGAATACCAATAATAAGCCCCATCACAAAGATGGGCAGGTGTGCGATCGACACAAAAACAAGAAACATTGGATAATTATACCTTGGAGTAATCTGATCAACATGGCAATGAGATCACCCCACGGCTGCACTCAGCAGAATTTGCGCAGCCAGGCAGGAGTGGTGGTGGTGGTGTGTGTGTGTGTGGGGGGAGGGGGGGGAGAACAGTACACGCCTGCAACGTGGCATTCATGAAGCATAAGTTCCCAGGATTGATCAGACCGCGTGGCTGTACCCTAGGACCTGTCCCAATCATGCTCTTACCGCAGAGTCTGACTGCAGCAGCAACTACTACTGGCCCTGCCAACAGGGTCGCAGGGTTTAAGTCACCTAACTGACTGCTCACAGACTCGGAGACTGCGCCCGTGCCCTTATGCTTTGCCGCTTTCCGTTGCCTGCGAATTAAGATTGCACTCAGAGATTAGGGTTTGCCGACTTAGAAACCAGGCAGGGAGTACCGGCCCTCAGCTCAATATCGATTCTGGCGACGAACTCTGTCGACAATCTATCATCTCTAACATGTGTGACGCTAAGTTTTGAACAAATTTCGCTGATAAAAGTACAATTCGGCCTCTCACTCTACCAACTTGGTTCGAGATCACATCTACTTAAAAACGAACGAGACTTGCAAACGCTCTCAGCATACATGATGTCCGACAGCAGCGCCAGGGGCCATAACAGAATGGATGATGGGAGGAGGGGGGGATGTACCGTTTCAAAAAGCTCTTGCTCTGCTTCCCATTCCCCGCCGACTCGACAGACTCTGCCACACTGGGCGCAGCAGACGATACCACCGCTGCCTTCACTGCTGGTGCTGCCCTGGGGGCCCTGCTCACTTGCCTAGGCTTGGCTTGGCTGACAGATGGTACCGCCGTCAGACTGCCCTGGGGTCCCGTGATGTGCGTGCTGCGGCGCCCGTGACGTGGCGATACCACGGTGAACTCCCCACCATGCTGCGCCTGCTGCGCATGCTGTGTCTGCTGCGCGTGCCGTGCCTGCTGCGCGTGCTGTGCCTGCTGGGTTGGCTCACGAGGCTGAGCCTGTGATGCTGAGGCTGGTGGCAACGCCCGAGCAGTCTGCTGAGTTTTGATCACTGCAGGGACAGCTGGAGATGTGATTGCGGCAGGGGTGGAGGCATCCACAGTGCGGGGCTTGATGGGATTCGGTGCAGCGGGCGTGGGTGCCGTCACTGCTGTGGCGCGCTGCATTGTGACAGCCTGTGTTGATGCAGAAGCGTGTCAGTCTCAGGAGTGTGGAGTGTGGATTCGTTGCATTTTCACTCAGCTTCCGGCAGATAGAATGGCATTCTCCTGATGTTGAGCGTACTTTCCATGAAATGTTTTGAGTGAGGAGTAGCACTATCTGAGTGTTCATGGACAGGCGCAAAGCCTAGTCCAGGCTCTGATGGCGCATGGTGCTGTGAGATGTATATGGGTGAGGAGGGGGGGGGGGTTCGCACCGCCAGGGCAAACTTCATGGACACGTTATCTGCGTCATATATACGTGAGGCCAGCGCGTGATCTGGTAGCTGTGGCGGGGGCCGTGACGGTGGCGGCAGCAGCGGCAGCAGCTGTGGCGACGGTGGCAAAGAAGGCTTCAGCTGCTGCAGGGTCGCCCTGCAAAACACCATCATTTAATAAGTCCAGCACGTCATTGAGGAACCCTCGTTTTTATTGGATACAGTGGGCTAGTACAGGTGTAAGTGTGGTTCCCATGAAGCATGCGTACCCTGAGACCTCACAGATGATGGGCAATTTCCGCACAACCACAGTGCGGCCCAAAGGAATTCTGCCGGACGGTGCACCACCAGACTCAGCATTGCCGCTACTCGAAGTAGCCCACGCTTTGCGAGCGGGAGGGAGAGCCTGCAATTGGACAGCACTCGAAAGTTGGTGACTGGTGTGCTGTGGGGTGCAGTACAACATTGTAGCTGAAATCCACCGATTCCATTGATTTCCCAGTGTTAGAATAATTGGTGCTTTATCTCGACCACTGAAGTAAGGGAGCTGCAAGAGGAAGCTGAAGCAAATAAAAAACGGGCAGAAGCGGAAGCAAGGAAGCTCCTCACAGCAGTAACGCAGAAGCAGTCTCCTTTCAGGGAGAACGCTACGCTCACAATGTCAGTGCAAGCATCAGTGCAGCTTCATCCTCTCTCTTGCAACTCTACAAGGAGCTTTGAATCCGGATCTATCCGGATAAATTGAGGCGTCCCTTGAAGCGGTAGTAAGGGAACAGTGACGCACCAGGGGCTTGGCCGCGAGCCCGGCCTCTGCAGCAGCCTCTGCGGCTCCCTGCTTACTTCTCTTCTTCTTCTTCTTCTTCAGCTGTCGTGGCGGCCCTGCAATAGGAAGAAGCACAGAATGATGAGCAACCCCGTCCTGGATTCTCACCCTTAAGGTTCTAGGGTCTTTGCCTCGGCCCCCCCTGAACCCTTGACTCCAACATAGACCCCGTCACATTTGATTCTGCTTCATGCCCACGAATTCTATGACCACAATTTACAAATGCAGACCAATTCGAGATGGTGAGCTGATTTGCTGCATGACGAGATGCACACAGGACTGACCGAGGTGACCACTCTTAGGCCAAAGCACTCACCGCAGTGCAGCTCAGTAGCCACTCCGATCTCCTTGAAGAGCATTTGATGGAGGGCAACACCCAAGGATCTGCTCAACCCTCCTTTCAGCTGAGCCTGTAGCAACCTGTTAGCAAAGAAGCACCCTGTAACACAGGGGCTACCACAACGCATAACAGCAGCAGCAGCAGCAGCAGCAGCAGCATGACAAGATGAGGTGTTGCAAGGAAGCTGTGATAGATGCAGCAGAGGTCCGTGAGAGAAAGCGAGTGAAGCAGTCGTGCAGCATTGACAGTTCTGACGACGGCAGGGGTGGGAGGGATTCTTACCCCATGCTGGCCTCATCACAGAGGCCCACCTTACGCTGCTTCTCCTCGAAGATCTTGTGAAGGGAGAACACCGTCTCAATTGCCCGTTTCCAGTCTGCAGCTCCCATGGGCGATCCACTGCGAGACAGAAAGGGGAGGCAATCACTTCTTAGGTGGATTGATTGCGCCAGACAGCAGAGGTGGTATCAGATCTCCCCTCTTGCCCACATCATGTGCCAACAATTGTGCACGTGGAAGGATGGTCATCATGAGGCGCAGATACACATTCCAGGGAGATGAGCACTGCATACTTGGCTCCCAACTGCGTGCTCCCAGAATCTGTCACATTGTCATATTATCTGGTTGAGAATTTGCATTGCAATGCAAGAATGCAACGCTTGATCTCAAAGCCGTCAAATATTGCATACGACTGCTATTAAAAGCGCTGTGAGCGCTGATATGCAGTGCATGCGATGGAGAAGGGGGGGGTAGAGACGCACTCTGTAGGAAAAGCGTCCTTGCCATTCCACAGCGGAGTGTGATCGGTGGGCCGGCGTAGGATCTCTGGCACATCCGCCGTAAGGTGGAAGTGTTCGGAGCATGGGTCCAGTGCCACATCATTGGCACCGCCCAAATCAGCGCACCTGCAGTCAGACATGCAACTGTGTCATCGCCGTCACATCTGGAGAGCATCATGGCAGACGACTGATGGCAGGCTGACAGCATGCAATATACGAATGTGTGAGTGCTCCATAACAACAAGCCATTGGTATCTAATCCAATTCTCGGCACACAAAATAAATGGAAATACGTGAGTTTCTGCATTTCTCAGATCTAGGTGCGCAGAGTTAAATTTATCACGCGGCAATGGCAAGAATGGCGGATGCAGTGGTGAATGGAATGTAGCACCAGGCCTGGGAGGCATTACTGGGTTTGTAGGGCACCTGACGACAGCAGCAGCAGCAGCAGCGGCAGCGGCAGCGGCAGCGGCAGCGGCAGCGGCAGCGGCAGCTTCTCGCTGGGCAGCCTCTGCAGTGGCTTCCGCCTGAGCCGCCTCCGCCATGGCAGAATTTCTTGCGATTATCTTACCAATGAACCACATTCTCGCTAGTTGCATGACATCTAGACGAACCTTGACATCTAGACGAACCTTAGCATCTGCCATAGCAGTGGCCGGCTTGGCCACCTCGCCAATGTAGATGACTTTGGCTACGGACGGTTTCAAGGCCGCGGCCAACCCTGTCATGCAATACAACAAGTCAGGACTTGTACTCCATGACCATTGAAAAGCATATTTAAGTCGGACGTGGCCATGCGATTTGAATGCCATCACCATCAATGAATGATTGTCCTTGGAGCTGTACCTCCTCCCAGCAGTGAGCGGAGCATTCTACTTTATATCATGGGGGAAATGGTTGT
>ENA-OBIO01000860-OBIO01000860.1-metagenomes-genome-assembly--contig:-NODE-860-length-13961-cov-23.114_pt1 | contig 13961 bp, 10 predicted proteins | sample MGYA00153383_OBIO01 | MGnify analysis MGYA00153383 | reverse complement strand
CTTGAAGCTGCTGAACATGGTCGGCAAACAGCGAATACTTTTGGCTCACACTGTCAATGTAGCAGCCATGAATCGGACAGAAAATAGCTCGGCGCTGCGATCGGCTGCGATTTCGTTTTTGGGAGGGATTGACGGAATTATTTTCAGAATGAGCGCGGTGCGTTTGGACAGACGGATTATGCATTTCGGCCTCCTTACCTTAACGTATCGGTACAAAAGAAGGTTACGTTTGAGAGACTGAGGTCAAATTGACCGTCGAAGCCCACTCACATAACATGAAGTAAATATTCAATTAGGTAGACATGTAGAGCCGTAAGGCGATTTACCTACTCCCTTAGACATACTGTATAGGTTGCTGGGCTATTTGTCCGAAGAACTACTGATGCTTTACAGGAGCTTCACCACTCCATAAAATACAAACCCCAATACAGAAAATAATCCGGATCACATGTTTTATACCTCCTTCGACTTTTCAAACACCCTCTAACATTTTACCCTTGCGCTCAAAGGTTAGGTTGAGCAAAGCAAAGCCTCATATTCAGGTAAAAATGGACTTTTTTAAGCGAAAACCTAAAGCCGTATCCCTTGATACTCAATCTCCAAAGCCGTTACGCTGGATTTTACCCAATCGTCTAGCCGTCGGTCCAATTCCCGATGAAACGATCGCAATTCACCTTGCACAATCGGGGGTCAAGGCCATCTTGACCCTGTGTGATGAGACCGAAGGACAATTGCCTGCGCACATTAGCAGTAGATTCAAATGGAAACGATATGTTTTGCCCGATAGTCACTATAGAGTGAAGATGAAGTCATTTGAACTTCACGAAGCGCTTGAGTGTCTGCATCTAACCCTCAGCCAAAATCTACCGACCTACGTTCACTGTCTTGCGGGCATGGAGCGATCGCCCACCGTCTGTGTGAGTTATTTGTGTATCCATGAAAAAATGCCCCTTTGGGAGGCATTAAATTGGGTTAAGCAATGCAATCCACGCACGAGTATCACCAATGAGCAACTGCAAGTGATTCAACAGGTGATTCAGCAACAGACCTAGAGCCTCTCCTATTTAGTCTGACCATTTGCCGCTAGGGCCATGGCAGCTTGGGGATCTGAACTCTTCTCGTAGTATCGCTGATAGTAGTGATAGGACTGGCTACTCTCCGCCTTCACGCCATTGGCCACAAGACCTAGAACCGGAACCTGTGAGGTGGTGCGCAAGTCTTCAAGTGCTCGCAGCGCTTCCACCCGATCGGTCTTCCCAATCCCAACCACAATCAAAATCCCGTCAGTATGGGCCGCCGTCAGCTTAGAGTCCGCAAAAATGAGGGGCGGCGCATCACAAATCACTAGGTCGTACTCTTGAGTTGCTTGCTTAATGATCTGCCGCATTTTATTTGACGACAGCAGGCGACCGGGAGACGGCGGCATCGGACCCGACGTCAAAATCGATAGGTTAAGATCCTGCGCAAAGGGCTGAACCACCGCACGCCAATCTAAGTCTGACGTAATGGCATTGCTGAGTCCTTGCATATTGGCGATGCCAAACCATTTATGAACTTGAGGACGACGAAGATCCGTATCAATAATTAAGACCCGCCGCCCCATGGTGGCTGAGGCCATGGCCAAGTGTGCCGCGATCGTCGATTTTCCACTGGCGGGACTCGTCGAAGTAATCGTAACCGATCGAATGGGGCTATCAGATCCGAGCAAGCGCAGATTAGCATCCAGGGTGTAGAAAGCTTCAAGAAACGAGGCGCGGTTTTGACGCAGTTTGCGATCGCCTTTCCCCGTATCCATCACCGCATCAAGATCCATCGTGCCCGAAGTCAGCAGCGCGGTGTCCTGCTCTAAGCCCTTTTGGAACGGAATCACGCCCAGACAAGGAAGCTGAGTTTCCTTGAGTTCTTCGACATTATGAAAGACTCGATCGAGCTGCTCAATAATTAACGCCGCGACCAGACCCATGACCAGACTGGCTAAAATACTCAAGATCATCAGCATAGGCGTATTGCTCTGAATCCCAATGCTGCGATCGTCGAGCTTTGAGAGCAGTTGCCAGGGAGACTCTTGACGAGCGGATTCCAGTTGAAGATTTTCCCGTGCAATCAGCAGGCGAGTCAGACTCCCCGTCGCCAATTCCAAATCTCGAACGATCGGAACATAGTCTTTTGCAATGCTCGCCAAACTTTGGGTCTGCTGCGCATTCGTCGCCATTTGTTGCTGCAATACCTGAGATTGCTGCTGCAACATCTGAATTTCATTCGCCGTTTGGACAAATTGCCGCGTCAGATCTCGTCCGACCGTGCCCTGGTATCCCAGAGTGGTCGTTACGCTCTCGGTAGAGACCTTGGACTGGGTGACGCGCTGAGCCTCCGCCTGGATTAAGGGCAACAATTCCAAACGCTGATCCTGCAACGCTTGGATGATCGGCGTCTTTTCAGTAAAACGGGCTGATTCTGTAGCAATTTTGCTATCGAGATCGCGAAGTTTGGTCAATAGGGCTTGGTAGGTGGGAGATTCGCTCAGGTTTGCAATGGCGAGGGCCGCTTCCGGTTGTGCCCCAAGTTGCTGCCTTAAGTTGTTATAGAGCGTTTTGCTCGATGCCTGCTTGACCCGAATCGCCGCCTGTTCAGTCAACATCGCCTTGGAGCTATCAGCGAGTTGATCGATCACCGTCTTGGGATCAATCAGGCTATGTCGCCGACGCATCTCACTAAGCTTGGCTTCGAGCTGGGCAACATCTTGGCGTTGGCGTTGGATTTGCTCATCGACAAACTGGGTTCCGCGCTTGAGGTTATTTTGCCGATCGTCGATGCTGTAGCGAATAAACCCCTCAGAGAGTTCTTTCAGGACAAACTCAATTTCATCCGGATTTTTGGCGCTATAGCTAAAATCTAATAATTTAGAATCCTTGGTCCGAGAAATCTTCATGCTTTCCAGCAGCGTGTAGTAGTCAATCTTAGGATAAGACGCCTGTATTTTTTTAACGATCGGGTCGAGGGTCGCTTGGCTTTTCAGCACCTCGATTTGGCTGATATAGTCTATTGTCCCTTCTTTTTGAGCGCTGCCGACCCTTTTTCGCGTCGCAGATTGGTCACTTTGCACCGTATCTGCGGTCAAGTCATCGGCCAATTGGCTACCGCTAGTCACGGATTCAACGAGGAGCCTAAATGCGCCTGCATAGGACGGCGGACGGGTCACTACGAGTCCATACAAGCCCACCGATGACGCCAAACTCACGCCGCCCAAAACCCAGGCCCGTCGCTTAAGGAACGCAAAAATCTTTTCCAGCGAAATCGACTCTTCGTCCCTATCCTCTGTCTCAATAGCTTTGCCCTGATTCGTCGTTCCGCCGCGATCGCCCGGTGAAAAATCGGACTGCGATCGGGGCGCATACTGCTGAAAGCCATGGATGTTGGGGTCAAGGGGCATTTTAAATACGCTCTCAAATAATAGGGAAGTGGCTGAAATACTGACTTAGATGCTGAGATAGTGATGCGTCTTAAAAATAATTACAGTGTTACAACCCAAAGAGCCGGAGAATCCCCGTCACAACACCCAGCGGATTGCCAAACGATCCGACTTCATCGCGAGCGCGGGCCAGACCACTTTTTTTGACTACAATAGTATCGTTCGGACGCAGCGCAGGGTTGCTCTTGTCATTCACATCTTGAGTGAAGTCTATTGCAATCTCGCGCTTGGTCACGGTCCCATTGGGGTTAAGCCGCACCAGCGTTACTGTACCGTTTTGAGCTTTTTGAGTAAATCCACCTGCCGTAAGAATCGCTTGGTTCAACGGCGTATTTGGGGGGATCTGGACGCTCCCTGGTTTCTCGACTTCACCCACGACGTTTACAGCCACTCTTTCAGGAGAAAAACTGGCCCGAGCGAGTTGAGTAATTTCACTATCGTTCAGCGCCGTGGCGGTAGGAATAACGATCGTATCCCCGTCCTGCAATGGTAAATCTTGTTTTGCATCGCCGTTATTCAGCAACTCCCAAAAGCTGACCGGAATTGAGATTTGGGTGCCCTCTCGGGTCAGCCGTCGGACTTCAATGCCGCGCACATTCGCGAGTTGGGTAATGCCGCCTGCAATTTGGAGCGCTTGGGTGACGGTGGGCACTTGAGAGGTCGTCGTACTGCTGGAGTTTCCGATCGTTGAAATCGTCGTTTCAGCAATGGTGTGAGGCCCCGGACGATTGACTTCACCGACGACGACAATTTTAATTGGACGACTCATTTTGGTCGCGAAGCTGGCACTGGCCAACTGACGGGCCTCCGCAAGATTGACGCCCAATGCAGCAGGAACATAGATGCTATCGCCGTCCTGGAGCCGAACATCCTGAGCGTTATCGCCTCGATTGATCAGTTGCCAAAGGTTGACCTTCAAGCTTTGAGTGCCGCCCCCCGTCAACCGACGCCGGATTTGGACTTGGCGTAAATCGGAAATCTGAGTCACGCCTTCCGCAAGCTGGATAACGCGGGTGAGATTAGGAATCGTCGATTCGGTCCCATTAGTATTGACCGACAGCGTGTAGCTCCCCGGACGATTGACTTCCCCTGAAATGGACACTCCAAGAGGACGAGCTGTAATCAGCGTGACGGTAGCGATCGATCGTTTGAAGTACGGCCTAAAGCGAACCGAAATGCGATTGCCAGCGTCCGTTAGGCTAATGCCTCAAACATTAATAGCTCCCACCAAAGGAAACTGAATCGTGCCATTCGGTAACATGGGAAACTCTGCGGTATATTCCGAAGCATTAAAGAAATCGACCTTGACCCGATCGCCTGCGCCTAAAATATAGCCGTCACTCTCCGCTGCCAAATCAGGTGCAGACGGGGTGGCTGATTGAGGCATTGATTGAGCCACATGAAAGAGGGCGATCGGGTCTCGGGAGCTGCGGCCCTCCGCCGATGCAACACCGACTGAAACCGTGAGCACTGAATACAATGCCACGCCACTGCCAAGGGCGATACCGCGACCGATAACCCCGTGATTTAACGTTTTGCCATCAAATCTCATTCTTTAGTCCCTTGCCTAACGCAGATTTTGCCCCATCATAACAATCTAAAATCAGCTTTCCGAAGAACTTTCAGTGAAATTACGGGGCGATCGAGCCACAATCATGTATTTAAATTCACAAAGGGTTCATAGAACACCTCCCCCAAAAACGGGTGCGACCTCAATTTGATAAAGTTAAAGGGAGATAGAAAATCCATATTGATTGAGCTTATTCCAGAATTGACTCCAACGAGTCGGCGTTAAAACTAATGCTCTTAAACTCAGTACCACGGCTGCACCCGTCTCCTTCCATCGCATCCCAGAGCAGTACAAGCGTTGTTTAATTACAATTTACAGGCTACCTCAGTGACACCCGACCCAATCGGATATGCCCGGTCTCGGTAATTCGAATAGTTCATTTGATGCAGATGATTCTGAAAATAGGTCACAGCCGCACTCAGCTTATCTTGAATGACTTTGGGATGGCGGGTGCCCTGGGAAAGCGTCAGCATCTGCTCGTAAATAGGACACGGCGACACGGCGAGCATGGTTTTCTGACAAGTCTCTTTGAACCTCTCGCGTCGAACCATAGGCGAGTTTTGACGAGACTTGTTTTGCAAACAATGGCGCCCTAGTGATGATGATTCTGGCGTCTCGCTCTAAGGGACAACAGGTTTTACCGCCGCCTGAGCGTTGATAGACATGGCGATTAACGATGACTTCACCGTAAGAGGTTTGATAGGCTTTGGATTGTTCTCCTTTCGTACGCATCACCTCTCCCGCAATTTCGATTGGAGACCCATCCGTATCTAAATATTTCTATTTCGGCTATCGTTGCAATACAACCCGCGATTTTTAGATTCTAATTCTTCAATTCGTTCTCGTAAGCGTTTGAGTTCTTGGAGCAGGTCGGTCTAGTTTTGAGAATTCATTGGACTAACGTTCCAGACCTTACAATGCAAACAACTAATTCCTTGAACTCAATCGTAGCTCTGACAGCCTGTTTCCACTATCTCCTTCAGGCTAGATGACATAGTATGACGGTTCGGCTCTACATTCTTCATCTTGGGAAAATAGACACCTACGTCCGAGGTTCTGTCGTTCTGCTTATCGCCACTACAGCTCGCCCGGTTTCACTAACGGCGGCCTCGGTTTTCGGTTGGTGGATTTTCCCAGGACTTCTTCTTAGCCCTCTGCTCTTCTGCCCTCTTCACTCGCGCGAGTGCGATCAAATTTTTTTGGTATTTTTAGCTAGAGGGTCAAGCGATCTCGCTTATTGTTATAATTGAGAGAATTGTCACATCCGTCTAAGGCAATCTATGTTGCAATCTGTCAATATTCAGCTCCCTGACAACATTGTACTAATACTGGATGAGTTGTCAGAGAATGGCGATTCTTCAGAAGATAAACTTTCTCAACGATCGACTCTGATTACAGTGGCGCTTCAGCAGTACAGTCAATTCCTTCAGGAAAACGAACTACGCGATCGGATTAAAGCAGGGGCCATCCATCATGCTGAACGCGATCGACAACTTTCTGAGACGTGGTTTGCGCTGGAAGATGAACTATGTCACGACCTAATTGGTTAGTTTCACCCAGACGAGGTGAGATCTATCTTGTCAATTAGTGGATTACTAAAAGATTCGGTCGTGCTACTCAATCAAGTTCGATCCATCGATCGTCAACGGTTACTTCGGAAATTGGGAAAAGCGTCAGAAGAAACGATGGCTGAAATCGATCGAGCCATCCAAATCAGTTTGGGACTCATAGATGTTTGAGCAAGAATCTTTTCTAATCCTCGTGATGGGAAGCAATTACGTTGTCAACTTCTTCGCGATGACGATCGTAATAGTCCCAAGAAATTTGTAACTTCTTCAAGGTCAAGGTCGGATAATTGCGTAAGAGTTCCTCATGACTTGCGCCCTGGTTCTTGAACGAAACTAAGGTCCAAATCGGAATACGAGTTCCGCGCAGTCTTGCATATCCGCCACAAACCCCTTCCGTAGACTCTACAGACCGATCAAGTAATGCCGTCTCTAGCAAAAAACGTTCCTCTTCCGTCAAACTTTCGATCGCCGTTGCTGGGTCTGTAATTCGTTGATAGTCGATCGTTGGAGTCATGTGATTTCTCCTGGGAAACCAGTGAAAGTCTAAACCTTAGCGCAACACCCAGTTTTAGTCCTCCCCTTGACTCTCTACCTGACTGTAGGGTTTAGCATGAGCGCATCTCTTAAAAACTCAGGTAATCTCCATGACGACCAACCTCGAACAAACCCTTCAAGCCAATGCCCAATCTGAAACCGGAAAAGGCTGCGGCTGCATTGCTGACAAAAGCACCTGTAGCTGTAAGTGCGGCGACAACTGCCAATGCGGGGCGGACTGTCAGTGCAGCGTTGGCTGTTCTTGCAAGAAATAGCAACCCGTCCGATCGCACCTAGACCGACGAGTCCGTAGTAGATGTGATGGGTGAGTGCGCGAAATCCGAACTAGCCGAAAGTTGAATTAAACTGTCACAATAGAAACCAGTGTCGGTTTGAAATGGAACTTTCGGCTTATGTCACGTTTTTTGCACGATCGGTCGGTCTCTCAAGTTTTGATGAATCTCTGGCAGTCTGAATTTATCCGCAAGGTGCGATCGGTTGTTATTGTCGGACTCTTCGGGTTTCTGGCGCTGTTCGGCAGTCCGTTAGAAGCAGAAGCCTGTGACTCCTGCGACCTCAAAGGCCACCAAACCGGATCCACTTCATCGGTCCTAGACCTCAGATCCCTCGCCCTCACAAACGTCCAACTAGCGGCTGTTCCTCGGACTTCGATCGCCCCAGATATTTCAAAGCCGATCGTGGCCAAACCGATCGTGACCAAACCCGAAGCCGCCATTAGTCAGACTCTTGCTACCGCTCCAAAAGTTGTCGAACGGGGAAGCTTCGTCGCCCGAGCCGTTAAGCAAGTGGGCAACGCCGTCGTTAGGATTGATACCGAAAAAACCATTACCCGCCGAGCAAGCACGGACCCCATGATGGAAGACCCGTTCTTCCGGCGGTTTTTTGGGGATGAGGTGTTGGCCCCGCGCGAAGAGATGATGCGAGGCCAAGGGTCTGGGTTCCTCATTGATCAAAACGGCATGCTGTTGACTAATTCCCATGTGGTCAATGGGGCCGACAAAGTGACCGTGACGCTGAAAGATGGCCGCAAATTCATTGGAAAAGTGCGCGGCGTAGATGAAGTGACGGATCTGGCGGTGGTGAAAATTGAAGGCAAAGATTTGCCCGTCGCGCCCTTGGGAAATTCGGCTGACGTGCAAGTCGGCGACTGGGCGATCGCCGTGGGAAATCCTCTCGGTTTGGATAACACCGTAACTCTAGGCATCGTTAGCACACTCAAGCGATCGAGTGCGGCGATCGGTATTCCGGATAAGCGCCTTGATTTTATTCAAACCGATGCGGCAATTAATCCTGGGAACTCTGGCGGACCGTTGTTGAATGACAACGGCGAAGTGATTGGGATTAATACGGCGATTCGGGCAGATGCCATGGGGATTGGATTTGCGATTCCAATAGACAAGGCAAAAGAACTCAAGGACCAACTCGCGCGCGGTGAAAAAATCCATCATCCTTACCTCGGCGTGCAGATGACCAATCTCACCCCCGAAATTGCCAAACAAAACAACGATGACCCGAATGCGGTGTTTATTGTCCCTGAAGTCAGTGGCGTGATTGTCGTTAAGGTCATTCCAAATACGCCCGCCGCAAAAGCGGGGATTCGTCGAGGTGATGTGATTACAGCGATCGATGGTGAATCCATTACGCTAGCGGAACAGCTTCAGCGCATCGTGGAAGCTAGTCGTTTGGGGCAGGCGTTGAAAGTGGAAGTTAAGCGATCGAACCTGACTCAAACCATTACGGTAAAGACGGGCGAACTTCAGGATGCTGCTTAGGACGAAGGGTTGAGTAGGATTTACAAGTTGTGGGGGCGATCGAAACCGATTTCGATCGCCCCTGCTTTTGGAAATATATGCCGACACAAGCCTAAGAGACGATCGTAATCTGAGCAACGCCTTCACCCGGTTCGAGCGTAAGAGGCTGCGCACCTTTGTTTTCACGGGAGGCAAGAGGGACGGCTTCGACCGCGAGCTGGGTGATGAAGCTGCCGCTGGGACGATCGGTTTTGATGCGCAGGATGGTACCGGGGAAGGCAACGGTCATGCCGACAACGCGATCGCCTTTGTTCGTAAACTGGAAGACATGTTGACCGAGATCGCCCAGGTTACAAAGCTTGAGCAGCCCGACGGTCATGCGTTTGCTGTAGCCCTCGGCGGACATGAGCAGGAATTCGTCTTCATACCCTGCGATCGCCCAGCCCACAAATCGTTCAAGTTTTAAGACCTTGGTGACTTGAGATCCGGCAGCGGTGCGACTGGCGATCGGGAGGGTTTCGGCGTTGATTTCGACGCGGATGACCCGTCCCATGGTGGTGGCGACGACGACTTGATCGCCTTCCTCTACAAAGTCGGCAAACAAAATGTGATCGTCATCCTTGAGCTTGATCGTCACCAGCCCTCGGTTCGTTAAGTCTGGAAACTCCGTGAGCGCAATCCGTTTGATTTTGCCTTGGACGGTAAGCAAAAGCAGACCTTGGTTTTCTAAATCGTCCGGAAGCAGGAAGACAGACGCGATCGCATCGGGTCCTTCACTGCTGACATTACTAGGCAGAAGCTCAAGCAGCGGCTTGCCGGGAGCGCTTCCGGAGGCTTGGGGAATGTCCTTGACTCTTAGGGGGAATGCCTTGCCGCTGCGGGTTAGGACGATGAGGGTGTCGTTGACGGTGACGAATTCGGTTTGAATGGGGCAGGTCTCAGCGGGACTGGGCCGGGTACTGAGGCTGGTTTTCTGGCCGCTGCGATCGTAAATAGTCTGACCCATGCGGCGGATGAATCCGGCTGGATTGATTTCAACGACGACTTCGACTTCGCGATCGAAGATGAAGAGTTCCGCAGGTTCAGCGTCTTTGGGTGTTGCTTTGGGCGTTTTGGGCGAGGCTGGGTTTCGGGTTTTGGGCGTGACTGGACGGTCGGATTCGACTTCTAGGGTGAGGTTAAAGGAGGATTGCTCTGGGATTGGTGCTGGAATTGGCGCAGGGCTAACTTCAAGCGAAACGATCGAAATAGAGGCGATCGTTTCACCCAGTTCATCTTCACCCAGTTCATCTTTACCCAGTTCATCTTCACCTAATTCATTTTCATCCAATTCATTTTCATCCAATTCAGCCCGATCGTCTTCATCGGTTGATTCCATGGCGGCTTCGAGCGATCGAAGAACCTCTGCGGCCTTCAGATCCGCCGCTGCTTTCCGGGCCGCTGCCGCTTCTTGTTCCGCCGCTTGAAGCTCTTCAAAAGTAGGCTTAGGCTTGCGGGGTTTAATGGGTTTGAGCGGGGTTCCAAGGTTAATGATGCGGGTTCTGCGGGGGTCGCCAAACTGTTTTTTTAGACTGCGCAGATCTTTTTTGAGGGCTTTGAGTAGCTCGTTTCGATCGCTCAGAAGCTTACGCAGGCTAGCTACTTTAACCGTGAGTTCATTGAATTCGGTTTGAAGATTCGTGCGCTCTAGTCCCGTCAAGCGACGAAGCGGCATTCCTAACACTGCATCGGCTTGTCGATCGCTCAGGTCAAAGCGGTTTTGGAGTTCAAGTTTGGCCCGACCCCCATCTGCTGAATTGCGCAGAATCGTGATCACATCATCCAGGTTAGACAGCGCCGTCAGCCAGCCTTCTACGATATGTTGACGGCTTTCGGTTTGGTCGAGTTCGTGGGTGTAGCGTTTGGTGAGGGTTTCTTCGCGGAAGGAGAGGAAATGGGTGAGGATTTCCCGCAGCGTCATCTGGTGAGGCTGCCCTTCAAAGAGCGCCAGCATGATGGTGCCAAAGGTATTTTGCAGCGCGGTTTGCTTATAGAGTCCTTCCAAAATTTTGGGGATGTTGGAGTCGCGCTTGAGTTCGATGACGACTCGGATGCCATCGCGATCGCTTTCGTCGCGCAGGTCGGAGATGCCTTCGATTTTTTTGTTGTTCACCAGTTCCGCAATCTTCTCGATTAGCGTCGCCTTATTCACCTGATAGGGCAATTCGGTGATGATAATTGCACTCCGACGATATTTTCCCTTGGGTGCAGGCATTTCTTCGATTTGGGTGACGCCGCGCACGGTAATACTGCCGTGCCCCGTCAGGTAGGCTTCCCGAATCCCATCAATGCCAACAATTTCGCCCCCGGTGGGAAAATCGGGACCGGGAATAAGTTTAAGCAGTTTTTCATCCGGCAGTTCAGGATTGTCGATTAAGGCAATTAGCCCGTTCACCACTTCGCCGAGGTTGTGCGGTGGAATATTCGTCGCCATCCCGACTGCTATCCCCGATGAGCCATTCAACAGCAGGAACGGCAGTTGGGCGGGGAGGACGGTGGGTTCTTGCTGAGAGTTGTCAAAGTTGCCGACAAAATCCACCGTCGCTTCGCCGATTTCCGTCAGCATCCCCGTATTGCCAATTGCGGCCAACCGGGTCTCTGTATAGCGCATTGCCGCCGGAGGGTCGTTGTCTACGGAGCCGAAGTTTCCGTGACCGCCCAGCAGGGGATACCGACTGGAAAACTCCTGCACCATTCGCACCAGCGCGTCATACACCGACTGATCGCCGTGGGGATGGTATTTACCGAGTACGTCACCGACGACGCGGGCACATTTTCGGAAGGGTCGATCGGGAGTTAGGCCCAGCTCATGCATCGCGTACATGATTCGACGGTGAACGGGTTTTAGCCCATCACGCACATCGGGAAGCGCCCGCCCAACGATGACGCTCATGGCGTATTCCAAGTAGGACTTCTGCATTTCCTGGTGAAGTGCAGTGGGGATGATTTGTCCAGGTTGGATGATGTCGAGCGGTTTGGCCATGATGGAGGGCGGGCGGGTAGGGGATTTGGAGAACTGGAGCTGAGATTAGGGATGGAATCGAAACCGACATTGGAACCGATCGAGCTGTGCGCGATCGAGGTTGAATGAGTAGCTGTAATCACTCTTAACATGATTTGGCAGATGCGGGCTTGAGAAACCCAGAGTTTACGGATCACAAACCGATCGGTTACAGAGGGGTTTTGGGGCGATCGACTAGGGTTCGATCGGGCATAATGGAAGCTATGTTTATGAGATTACGAATGGAACCGTCCTAGTTTATTTTTATATCGTAAACAGACTCAGTGTATGTATGGAGTTTCGCAAATTTTCCGTGAAATCTCGATTGTGGTTTTTGCGGATTTAACCGATCGATGGAGACACTGTAACTATGCATTGCGCGTTTAGACCACGGGTGCTCTACTGTAGGTTAAAATTATATGTCCCAAAATCCGTCTCAAACCCTGCCCATCGAAGCGAGTCCGCCGCCACAAGAGTCGGCCTCTCAATTTAAGCCTCACATCGAGCCTCAGACGGTTTTGCTGGTGGAAGACGACCCCACCAACGTCCGGGTCTTTTCCAAAATCCTGACCAAGCGTGCAGGGCTGAAAGTTCGTCATACGGAAAATGTTGAGGAAGTGCTCCAGATTACCCAAGCGCGGGAAGCCGATCTGATCTTGATGGATGTGTCCTTGTCCCACAGCATGTACCAAGGCAAGTCCATAGACGGGATTCGGCTGACGCAGATGCTGAAGGAGAACCCGGATACGGCGTATTTGCCCGTGATTTTGGTGACGGCACATGCCATGGACGGCGATCGAGAAAATTTCCTGACCAAAAGCGGTGCGGATGATTACATCTCGAAGCCTGTCATTGACCATGAGGCGTTTGTGAATCAAATTCGTGCGCTCCTTCCTTCGGTACCCAAGTAAATTTGTACTACTTAGTTTGGGTTTTTGCAAGCCCCAAAATCCCCCATACGTAAAATACTAACGAAAATACTGAAGCACATCTGGGTGAAACGATTATGTTGAAACGGTTGCGCCCTCCGCTGGTCCTGTTGGCGATCGCAGGGCTTCTCGGGGCTGGAGTGTACTGGTTTGAATCCCGGAAAGTTTCGCTAAAACCCGAGGCTCAAGGCGAAACGAGTCAGCCGATCGTCGCCGTCCTAGAGCGCGATATCGAAGCCCTGACGATCAAGACGGTTGCCCAGGTTATTGTGCTGGATAAAATCCCGTCCACGGGTCCACCCGGTACATCGCCTAACGCCGTTTGGATGATGCGATCGCCTCAGCCAAAGAGCCAAGCCAGCGAGACATCAGTGGCCTTTTTGACCAATTTGCTGGTGGGCAAGGGCGATTGGCTGCCGCAGATTTCAGGGATTCGTAAGGCTGAATTTGGACTAGATCAGCCGTTGGCGACGATCGAGGTGCGGTTGCCTAATCAGCAGATGCAAACTATTGTCTTGGGAAAACTTAATTTCGATCGCACGGGACTGTATGCGGCAGTGAATCCGCCCGTGGATCCTAATGCGGCGTTCCCGATGCTGCTAGTTTCGCCCAGTTTTGAAAGTGCGGTGACGAGACCTATCGGCGAGTGGCGATCGGCTAAACTGAAGAATCCAGCGAAGTGAACCCAAAATTCTTACCTCAGCTATGTCCTTTGAAAGTTATCGATCGATCGCTCAAGTCATCGAAGAATTCCAGATCACGGCGATCGATCGTGACTTTTTGGAGCCGTTCCCGTTGGAGATTAGCGAAGCTTTTCGCGAAGACTTAGCGTTTTCCTTACAAGCATTCAACGTTGATGATTCTGAATATGGCGTTTGCGAAGCGGTTATTTTCCCAATTCTCAAAACCATCTATCGAAATTACTACGATGCCTTCGTCCTCTGGAGCCACAAAATGCTCACCTACGATAGCAATCTTACCGGGGTTCCCGATTACATTTTGGCCAGCCGATCGCCCCTCAGTAAAACTATTTTTAAGCAGCCTTATTTTGTAGCGATCGAGGCGAAGCGGGATGACTT